>JABAHS010129337.1_pt1 | contig 18134 bp, 15 predicted proteins | sample 7062111 | NCBI WGS metagenome assembly JABAHS01 (sample SAMN14534600, study PRJNA622989) | marine sediment metagenome | biome: marine biome [ENVO:00000428]; feature: marine pelagic biome [ENVO:01000023]; material: deep marine sediment [ENVO:00002113]; isolation source: pool of 4 deep marine... | reverse complement strand
GCAGTACCATAGCGGAAATAAGCCTCAATCGCGTTTTTGACTCTCGTGAAGTTAGAGCCTGTTGCGCACTCAGAAATACAGTAGTCGGATAAAATCGCATCGGCTACTTCCGAACATAATTCCGCGACGGCGACCTTTACGGAGATGGGTGAACTCGAATAGGCCTTGTCCGGCATGTTCCACCATGCGTAAGGGGGATTATTATACGGCGCTACTGTTCCATAAGGAGGCCAGTTCCAGTAGCGCATAATCTCGCAGGCCGACAATCCCACGCAGCCTACGGTACAATTAGCCTGTGTACAACTACTGCCAGAAGGCGGCGTCGGACACCACATGTTATAAGGATAAAACTGGTGCCAACGCGAGGTTAACAGCTCCTGGCCTTGTTGGTAATCTGCCAGTGGCTCAATTGAACCGAGACTCTCTTCGAATTCTATCGGCTCTACTGTCAAATTCTGCCAGCTTTTTCTGTGGGGGATTTGAATAATACTCTGGAGTTGTTCTGTCGTGGCTTTTTCAATCGGGCCGGCCTGCTTTTCAATGGCATTTAGATTGTGCTCGATACAGTCCTTGATAAGGTCGGCCATACCCTCGTCATTTTCGGGGTCAAGGTTGCTCTCCCAGGAAAAATCAGTGACCGGTGAAAGCTCCTTAAGCAGCGAGAGAACGATATAACCCTGCGGTGATACCTGACAGAAGTACCCTAAGTTCCTTTCGCCTCGTTTCATCGGCTTGATTTCCTTGACGGCCGCAGAATCCGAGCCGCCCCAGTTGCCTCTCCTATGGATGACAAGGTTGATCCAGTTGTTTGCCACTACCAGAGCCTCGTCGGTAGTTACAATCTCGGCTCGACATGGTATCGGCAGGGCCGGTACCAGTAGAAAGGCAAACAATATATTGAAAATCAATTTATGTAAAAATGGTGCGTTCTGTTTCATAGCTAACATCCCATCTTTTAATTATTCTTGAAAGCTTGTTCTTAATTTTTAACGTTTTTTTTAATGAAGTTTTACACTGCCTCCTGAGGTCAGAATCATCGTACCTCTGTCTAAACGGATTCCCGTGCTCGGATCGCCTCCACTGAATAATCTGGTGTATAGTGTCGCAGTACTTTCTATTCGGACGTGTCCGGAGGCTCTTAGCCGGATTCCATTAAGGAATTGCAGGTAATTGCCGCTGGCGAACGTCGTGGTGAACGAGGCTGTTGCGTCCCGGTCAAAGTACCTGTAAGGAAATACGTTCCTCGGATAGGTTCCCGATACAACCGTGTCTCCTATTGCCTGAACCGGGAAATGGTCTGCCAGTAAATGTTCGACAGACGGATCTGAAAACGAATCCAGGGTATACCATGTATCTCTGCTGGTGCTCTCCCATCCCCAGTTCATATGATACTGCCTGATATAAATAGGCGGACTGTAGATTATCTGCCATCCATCACAGGCAATCGCGTGCCCCGGTATTCCGTATGTCATCGGCCGGTTCCGGTTGAGCTGCTGCTGAATCAGGCTAAACCATCCGGTCGCAGTGTAGCTGGTGCGATATGGGACACTGCTGCCGGAATTATATCTGAAATGACTTATGTACCCGGGTCGCATGTTTTCTATATGTCCGGCCGTGGCACAGTCCGATACGCAATAGGCCTGGTTACCTGCGAGTCCGACTTCGTAATTCAACTCGGCAGTTGCATAAATCTGTGCAGCAGGTGAAGTCTCATCGATAGTATTGGGCATGTTCCACCATTCGTAAGTGTCTGTGTAGGGGCTGCCATTTGCCCCGTAGGGCGGCCAGCACCAGTGACGCAGGACCTGTGCGCCGGCAGTAGCATTACAGCCAACCGTGCAACGGTCCCATGTGCAACCATTGCCATCAGGCGGCGCCGGACAGTACAGGTTATATGGATGTCCCTGCCACCAGCTTGTGTTAAGCAGCACATCGCCTTCCTGATAGTCTCCACCCTGCACGTATTCTGCGGCGGCTTCGGCGCCGACGTCTGCTTTTGCCACCGGAAGTACCCCTGCCTCTAATTGTTCCCATGCCTCTTTGTAGTCGACTTCGAACAGGCTGCTGACGTCCTCGGAGCGAGCAGTGGACACCGAACCGAACTTTTTCTCTACCTTGTCGAGGATTCTTTCCATCTTTCCTTTGAGAAAATCGGCCAGGCCCTCATTTGTTTCGGGCTCAAGCTCGGTTCGTGCAGAATAGGCTTTCACCGGAGCGAATTCTTTCCGCGGGGAAACAATTATGTAACCTACGGGCTCCACATTGCAGAAATATCCAAGGACGCGCTGCCCGCGTTTGAATTCCTGGATGCTGTCTACGTGGGCGCTGTCTGTCTCGCCCCAGCTTCCCTTTTTCCGGATGATTGTGTTAATCCAGTTGTTCGCTACCACCAGAGCCTCGTCGGTAGTGACAATCTCGGCCCGGGATTCTGATATGAAAACCATAACCACAAAGGAGGCAATCAGGATTCTAAATGTTATATTTTTCATAATAATCCATACCTCCTCTCTATTGCAGAGTGACAAGCACTAATATCTGCCCCTTTTGTCCCTGGTCAAGTTTTTGCATAGCCTTTCCTAAAATGGCGCCTCGGGAACGGTCATAGTCCGTAGCTTTCATGGCATGGCCGGGAGTGGCGGATGTAGTGAGCAAGTCACCGGCCTGTACGGCTTCTTTTGTCGCATCTACATTGCAGTAGACCCGACCGGCGAGTGCAACGTCATAGTCAAACTGACCCACTCCAAGACGTACACCGGAACCGAGTCCCTTTGCGCCGGCCACGATACCGGCAACCTTGCTGTCATAGGCGGACCGACTGACTGTCAGCTTGCCGGGATTATCAGAATCTATCACAAGCACTGTACCTGCCTGGATATCCGTATCTTCGGTAACGTTAAAACCTTCGGCATAGTCGAGGCCCTCTCCGATTTCGGCCACACTGGCACCCGTACTTACACTCTGTACTAAAATATTTCCTCGTACAGTAAGTCTTTCCGGCGGATTGCCGGTAGTTCCTATGCCGACATTACCACTGCTTTCAATAAACATTCTTGTATTTCCGTCTGTTTGAAAACTCATGTCCGCCCATCCGCCGCCGGCATTAGCATTGATAATCAATCCACCCGAGTAAGCATGTTTGAAGTCTCCAAAAACATTTGAATGCTGCCCTGTTGTGACACGCAACCCGGTCGTGCCTAAGATTTCCATATCCGTACGCGGATTCGTGGTTCCTATACCGACGTTGCCTCCGAAGTAGTTCTTTGCACCGACGAAATATCCCCCAAAGCCGTTGTCGCACTGTCCGTAGACGCCTGTACCGCTGCCGACGTGGTGGCCTCGCACACCGACACCATTGCTTCCTTCTCCGGAGTTGTAGCCGTAGACACCGGCCGACAGAGAACCCGGAGTAGTGCTTAGGATTTTACCTCGTATCGCCGAAGCACCGTTGTACAGCGAGTTACAGTCACCTTGTATCGCAGGCCATGTCCCCGTCGGGGGTGTGCGTATGGCATGAATGGGAATGTAGTTGGAGGTGGCCCGAATCCCATGCGTGTCGACGGGACTGAAAACCTCGAGCGACGAGACCGGTGTGGTTGTTCCGATCCCTATCTTGCCGGATGGGATTGAATACATATCATTCCCGGAGATCATCCAGTCATTGTCCGTGTTTGCGTTTTTGGCATAAAGCGCATAGGGAGTGGGAGTCACTTCCTGGCGCGGACTCAGGATAGTATGGCGTTCCTCACTATCCCAGGGCCGAATACCGATCTGAAGCCATCGGGCATCGCCTCCAAATGCGGCGTTTCCAAAATCCAGTTCCACCGTGAAGTAACCGTCGATGATGTCGATGTCGTTTACATCAATCGGTGGTCCTATTTGACCGATGTTAAGGACCGGGTCCGGGAAGAGGGCGAACTGTAAGTCATACGGACCGTCCGCCGGAACATTGGCATCCATCAGGCGTCCCTGGTAGGTCCATGCCGTACCCATCGGTGCTGCTTTGCCGACTTGGGTTACACTAACCATCAGGCCGAAAGCCAAAACCAACATTGTCAACATTCTTGTTTTCATTTTGTGCTCCTTTCAATGAAATTGAAAATATTTTGTTGCGCGCACTATGTGTACCGATACTTTTTCGGAAAATTCCACAGAATTGACACGATATAACCGTTTTTTCCACCACTCTTCCTGTAATAAGCTATTTAAGAATAAAACAATTATATGCTTTAGCGACGCGCTGTCAAGGAAAATCCGGACAATCAGAAGAATTTATGCCTGTAAAAGCCAAATTGATAATTACATTACAAAATCGTTGTTTTTACGCTGCGCATACAGCCGATACTATAAAAAGGCAAAGAAGAGTTTGTGACTCGTGACGTGTTTGTTGTTAGATCGCTTACGCAATTGTTGACCATTTTAAATTTAATGCCTTATTCAATAATCACATTGAAGGGAGGTAAAATATGACGGCTTCAGCATTAACAATAATAGCTTCAGGCGCTTGGTGGCAGAGGACTATCGGCTACAAAATCATGGGCAATGAGATTTGGCGATTTCTGCTCATTTTGGCTGTTGTGATGGTCGCAATGGCGGCAGGTAAAATCATCCAGTTCGCAATCAACACCTTCACTACCCGAAGAAACAAAAAACGCGGTATAACAGTCCTGACACTTTTTTTGCGGTGTCTGACGAAACCGATTTCAGTAGCTCTGCTTGCTTTGGGATTGTTTGTGTGCAAGGCGTTTTTGATCTTCGATGACAAGGAAGCTATCAGCAAAGAAGCTATCAGCTTTGAAGTCGGTGTCTACTGGACAAAAATCACCCAGGCCCTTGCTGCGCTCGCATTAGCTTACGCACTCTTCAGGCTGGTTGATGTCATTGAGCATTATCTTCAACGATGGATAGGTATGACAAAAACAAAGCTCGATGATATGCTTGTGCCCGTGATACGCAAGTCACTTCGCGCAACTATTGCTATTATAGCGGCGTTGTGGATTGCCGATGGTATTTTGGATGCCGAGATAAGGGCAATCCTTGTGAGTGCCGGGGTCGGCGGTATTGCTATAGCACTTGCCGCCAAGGATACGATTGCCAATTTCTTCGGCTCTGTAACGATTTTTGCAGACAGACCTTTTCAAATCGATGAGCTTATAAAGATTGGAGACCATCTTGGCCCCGTTGAGCAAGTAGGATTCAGGAGCACGAAAATACGGACACGAGAAGGGCATCTTGTGACCGTTCCCAACAGTATAATTGCAAATTCCATGGTCGAAAACATAGCAAGGCGTCCTTATATTCGGAGGATTTCCAACCTCACGATAACTTATGACTCAGGTCAGCAGGGAGCGGAACGTGCGGTTCAGATTATAAAAGAGGTTTTATCTGATGTGCCGGAAGTTAATATCGATCCTGAAAAACCTTTCAGGGTTTATTTCAGCGAGTTCAACGACTGGTCTTTGAATATTTACATGAGTTACTGGGTCAAGCCCCCAGACTACTGGCTTTATCATGAAGTCAACGAGCGCGTCAATATGGAGATTATGAAGCGATTTGAGGCTGAGAAAATCGAGTTCGCATTCCCCAGCCAAACGCTTTACATAGAGAAAAATTGAGACGCGAAAGAGTTGATTTTCAAGCCTTGAGAAAGCAGTCGTACCACAGTGCAGGTAAAGTTACGTTATCTGCGTTTGCTTCGCATGAATATCAGACAACCGAGACCCAACATAGCTATCGTCGCCGGCTCAGGCAGGGATGTAACTTGAACAGCGTCGATATTAGCACTGGAGGCAAAGTTGCTCCCATCAAAGTACAGAGTTGCTGTGCTCGTTGTCGGATTATACTCGGCAAGGTCGCCGGGGCCGAAACTCAGGCCGCCAAGCGTCGCGTTTCCGACCGTTGAGAGGACAATATTGCCGCTTGTAAGCAGGTTTACCGCATCGATATTTTCGTTGCCGCTGAAAAGGTTTCCATCGAAGAACAGTGTAGCGACATCGGTTGTCGGATTGTACTCGATAAGATCGTCCTTGCCGAAGCCCAAGCCGCCAATCGTTGCGTTACCGGTAGTTGATAGAATTATGTTGCCGTTATCAAGTATGTAGGCCGCGTCGATATTCGGTTGAGAACTGCTGAACAGATTCTCATCGAGAAATAACGTAGCTGTGTCGGTTGTCGGGTCGTACTCAACAAGGTCACCTTTGCCGAAGGTCAGACCGCCTAATGTTTCCCCGGCAACAGTTGAGAGAACAATGTTACCAGTATCGAGAACGTGGGCTGCGTCGATATCCGCAGGACCACTAAACAGGATTCCGTCAAAATACAATGTTGCGGTGCCGGTTGTCGGATTATACTCAGCCAGGTCGTCTTGGTCGAAGGTCAGCCCACCAAGGGTTTCGGTGTTGTCGGTTGAGAGAATAATAGTAGTCGCGCTGACCGGCGAAGCGAACAATACTGACAACGCCCCCAATGCTAAAAACACCAAAACAGCGTTTGCGTGTACGCAGGAAATCTTTGCCTTTTGTTCTTCAAGTTCTGCATGACGCCGAATCTTATAAGCACAATCCCGCATTACGCCAAGAAGTATTCCTAAGCCGCCTTCATCTTCAAGTCCGGTTTCATCGTTGGCAAGGCCCATTAAGTCATCGGTTATTTGTAAGACCTCTGAAATGTATTTATTCTTTCGGTTATCCATTTTCTTATCTCCTGGCGTGCTGGTTATCCGCTACGCGCTGAATACTTAGCACATGCTGATGTAGCAGAGAATTGCAAGAACTAAAAAACGTCTTTTACCCGCGGTTTTTGAAAGCAACTTCTTGTAATATAAAGCTATCATCATTTACCCCCATTTTGTTTCTTATTTCTATGTTCATTAATATATAGAGCAACGGATGTGCCAGGTTGGGGGCGGGACTACAGAATAGTTGTAAGCTTATAGAGAACAAGTAGTTACGTAGGCAAAACTTTTAGTAGTGTGTAATCGGAATGTCTCAGTTAAAAGTTGTTAATGAGACATTAAGGGAACCAGCTGCGCCCCTTCATAGGGCCCTTGGCGCAGACTGTCATAAGCTCTTGCCGGTTAAAGTCTTACAGAAATGTAATCGGTGGGCCGAAGACTAAAGTGTCTCATTGACTTTAATGAGACACTTTCTTTTAGCCGGGACACTTTCAGGGCTGAAATCACACATTATACAGCCTTTATTTTGCCCGTCTTCTCGCTTTCCTCAATGAACCGATAAAGTGTCGCCCTTGAGACACCGAGTCTGTGTGCCGCCTCGATTTTATTCCCCCCGGTTGCTGCCAGCGTCTGCCACACCGTCTCTATATCGAGTTTATGTTTTCGCTTTTTCTTTTCTTTCTTTGGGCAGGGACCTGTCGGTGTGTCCGCCTTATAAATATGTGAGGGTAGATGCTCAGGCAGCAGGAGGTTGTCTCTGCATTTCACAAGCGCATATTGTAGGGCGTTTTCAAGCTCTCTAACATTACCGGGCCAGTCGTAATCTATCATAATACTGACAGCTTCCGGTGAGATGACAACATCCCGGCGTCCCATTTCTTTCAAACCTTTTTTCAGCAGGTGCTCGGCAAGCAGGGGGATATCATTTCGGCGCTGACGCAACGGCGGCAGATGAATCGGAACCACGCACAATCTGTAATAAAGGTCTTCACGAAATCTTCCTGCAGCAACTTCTTCAGCGAGATTTTTATTCGTGGCGCAGATAACGCGTACATCAACATTTATGGACTTTTCGCCTCCTACGGGCTGAAAAGACATCTGCTGTGAAGCAAGGTGAGAACTTTTTACCTGCTTCTGTCCTTTTAGGTGTTGTGCAGCACCCTTCTGCAGGACCCGAAGAAGTTTCACCTGCATCGCAGATGGAATTTCCCCGATCTCATCCAGAAAGATAGTACCGCCGTCCGCCAGTTCAAACCGGCCCTTTCTGTCACGAACAGCTCCCGTAAAGGCCCCTTTAACGTGGCCGAAGAGTTCGCTTTCCAAAACACCCTCCGGCAGCGCCCCGCAATTGACAGGCACAAAAGGTTTATCCGAAAGCGGACTTTCATTATGAATAGCTTCGGCCACCAGCTCCTTGCCGGTACCACTTTCGCCCTGAATCAGCACCGACACATTGGTCTGCGCAACCTCCCTGATGGTTTCGAATAATTCCAGCATCCTGGCGTCGCGACCCACAATTCCGGTAAAAGAGTGTTCGGTCCTGAGGCGGTGATGCAGTCGGTCCATCTCAACAATATCCAGCTCCAGCTTCTGTTTTACCGCCCTGAAAATATCTGTCTGAGTTAGCATCCCGCACAGATGTTTGTCCTCGGTTACAACGAGCCTTCGGATATCTAAATTTTCCATAATCCTGCCGGCCGTGAAAACCGGACAATCGGGGGGTACACTTATCACCGGAGAAGACATTACTTCCTCAAGCTTGATATCAGCGGGGTCCTTTTGTTGGCTGACAACTCGTTTGAGCAGGTCTCTTTCGGTGAGAACGCCAACTACCTCATTTTCTTCCAGCGTAACGATGCATGATATCTGACGAGAGGTCATGACTTCCGCTGCATCAGCGACACTCGCCTTGCACTGTAGGCCGGCCACATCCAAAGTCATTATCTCAACAACGTTCCTCCACAGCACTGATGATGCCAGAAGTCGAGTCAGGTTGGTTTGTGTTATGATGCCGACCAGCCGCTTCTGATCAAGAACGGGGAGGCGCTTGATGTGCCTATCCTCCATAATTCTGATTGCCTCGAGGACAGGCGAGTCAGACGAGATAGTCTGCACCGGAGATGACATCGTCTCCGCCATAGTTATCTTGCTGTAATCCTTCTCCCTGGAGGCAATCCGTTTCAGCAGGTCTGTCTCGGTAAGTATACCTGCAAGAGTGTCATTGTCCAGGACCAGGATGCAGGAAATGTTTTTATCACACATGGTCATGGCGGCTGAGAGCAAACTTTCAGCCGGGGAAATCGTAATTATGTCTTTGCTCATTACTTCCTGTACTGTTAGCTGAATACGCAATGAGTTCATCAGACAATCAGACGAAGAATCCCTCATCCTGATGTTGGCTAAATTGCTAACCTGCTCCTTGCTCTCCATCAGCTTTTCCTTCACCCCACCCTGTTAATGTTGCTGCGAACAATTGGTAAGTAAAGATAAACCGGGTATTTCGAACGCCGGGACCGGATAGTCAAACCCGGCCCCGGCGTTTTATTCCTTCCGCCGACTATTAATCAGTCTCTCGTTTAAAATTTATGAGCAATCCTGTTAACAGGGATTACTGTTTGTAATAAGTCGTTTCTGGTAGTTTATCAGGAATTTCTTCATCGGCCTGCTCAGCCTTGGTTGTAACCGGTACCGGGGTAGCGAATTCTGTTACTTCAAGTGCCTTCTTTTCCGATTCAGTCAGGACCGGTTCATCGATAATGTGAGGAGTTATGAAGACTACAATCTCGCTGTTAGAGACGTCCTCGCCCTCGAACCTGAATAGTATGCCAAGAATAGGTATGTCGCCGAGCAAAGGTACCTTGTTAGTCTGCTGGGTTGCGTTCTTTTTGCGCAGGCCGCCTATCACGACCGTTTGGCCGTCTTTCACCAGGGCAAATGTGTCGACTTTGCGGGTATCAACAATTGGTACAGCGCCTCCCTCAAGTGCAACATCACCGACTTTAACACCAAATTCAGGTTGAATGTGTAACCTTAACATCCCGTCCCTTGTCACGTGAGGTGTAACCTTGAGCATTGTGCCTATCGGTTTAAATTTAACTGTTTCCGTGACCGTATTGCCTGTTATGGTTCTTTCCACGTAAGGATATTCGGCCACGATGTCGATAACGGCCTCCTCATTGTCAAGCACCAGGATTCTCGGATTGGCAAGAAGCTTGGCATTGATATCTTCCTGCTCAGCCCGTATTGTAGCATCAATATCGAGGTCATCATTCCAAATCCCAAAGTTGAGAGTACCTATTGAAGCATTGGATGTTTTGTCTACTGCACCTCCATACATACTCCGAATATAAGGTTCACTGTTAGTGGTAGGTAGTCCCGTAATAGGATCCCAGTAACTTTGCCGGTTCGCCATCCATTCGATGCCGAGGTCCAGACTATCCTGTGCCGTGATGTCGTAGATTCTTGCCTCAACCAATATCTGTGGTGTTATACGGTCAATTTCGGAGACAAACGTGTCTATCGCCTTGATTCTGCTTTCCGTGTCGGTGACGATTATGTTGCTTGTGCTTTTGCTGGAGGATAACGAACCGCTCTTTGAAAGAAATTTTTCCAAGGTTTTCTCGACGTCACTGACATTGGCGTAAGTGATTCGATAAATCCTGCTGACAAGGACCTCTTCCTTTTTGGCAAGCTCGGCCAGCGGTGCAACTCGTATTACATTCTTGTCGGCTATATAGCCATAGCCGTGTGCGGCAAGAATGTTGTTCAGGGCTTCTGCAAGGGGCACATCCGTAAGAGTCACTGTTACTGTTCCGGTGACTTGTGGACTTTTTATTATGTCCACATTCGCCTTCTCAGCTATTGCCCTGATTACATCATCGATTGGTGTATCCCTGAACGTGATGCTTATGGTTTTTTGCATCTGCTGCTCGAGCGGTGTCAGCACCTCTTTGTTGTCCTCTTCCTCATTGGTCTCTGCCGCAGCGACGGTACCGCAGATTGCCAGGACAACTGCAACAATTACCAACAACTTTAGTCCGTTACATTTTGTCACAAAGCCTTTCATAATAGTTCCTTTCCAAGATTAATGAATTTACCTCTTACTTTTTCCGTTCATACTCACTTTCTGTTTCCTTGTTCGTCATTGGACCTTTTGGGTCCACTTTTTGCCGTTCTTTTCGAATTCAACGCTGTTTCTATTAATTTTTACGATGGTTGCACCTGATACTGTTTCGCCTTCGTGCAATATATCGATGCCGATAATCACAGATGGATTGTCCTCGCTGAAAATAATGCCTTTGATTTCTATTTCCTCTGTTGTTGTTTTGTCCGGATCGTTCGTTGTTGGTGTTACCTCCGGCTTCTTGAATAGCATGGGGTCACGAAGCGTTGTCGGGTAGAGTTCCGGTATCTTCCAGTCAATTGCGCTTGAGGCCGTCGCAGTCGTATTTGACGGCGTGATTACTTTTGGACCCGGTGTCTCACCCGAACCCGAGCCGCCTCCCAGCACCTTATAGAACGCCAATATCATACCGATAAACATAACAGGAACCAACACTACCGTTGCTTTTTGCCGTGCCGCACTTACGCCGGGTTTTGGTGCAAATAGCTTGTCTTTTATCCGCTCTATTGCCTGTTGTAAAGCTGATGGACCGGAGGATTTTATCTCAACGGGCGCTTGGACCGGAGCGGCCTTTTTTTCCTCTTCTTTGGGTGTTTCGGGGGGGACAGCCTTCGGTGATGACTTCATGAGCTGGTCAGGTAACAGCGTTGCCCCACTTAGGTGACTTGGGGGGCCATAGGTCGGCTGCCCTTTGGTTGTTGGGGAGGTCGGCTGCTGAGTCTCGTCCTCTTTGGGGATCGGAACGCCGGTAAAAATCGATGAAACCTGCTTTTGTAATCCTGCTTTATTTTTTGGCATTTCGTATCTCCTCAGTCAAAGGTGTTAACTGGTCCTGACTTTCCACCTCAGCCAGAGTTTCCTCGCCGGTTTCCTCGCCGGTTTCCCCAGCTGTTTCCTCAACTGAGGGTTTCTCTTTCGGTTCCTCTTCACGAGTGATTATCTCTTCGACCAAAGCCATGTACTCAGCTGCACCCTTGCTGTTAGGTGCGAAAGTTAAAATCGACTCCCCGGCACTCGGGGCCTCAGCCAGCCTTACCGTTCTATGGATTACAGTTTCGAATACCAAATCACCGAAGTATTCACGCATCTGCTGTTGTATCTGCCTGCTCAGCAGCGTCCTGTCTTCGACAAAGGTCAGCAGCAGGCCGAGGATTTTTACGTAGCAGGGCTGAAAGTTCATCTTTATAATGTCCGCTGTCTCGAGCAGCTGCCTGAGCCCTTCCATTGCGAAGTAATTTACCTGAACCGGTACTATCACATCAGTGCTGGCAACCAGGGCATTCAAAGTAAGCAGGCCAAGAGATGGGGGGCAGTCCATTATGCAGACATCATATTGGTCGCTTACAAGCCTGAATTGCTCGCTCAACACGAATTCTCTTCCGGTTACGTTGGCAAGTTCAAGCTCGGCTCCTGAAAGCAGGATATTGCTCGGTGCCAGATCAAGGCCTTCCATGCTCGTACCAATTATCACTCTCGGAAGTGGAATCTGAGCGTTCGTAAGGGCGTGATAGATCGTTTTGTCCAGAGTTTCAGGATTATGCCCCAAACCCAGCGTACTGTGTCCCTGTGGGTCGAGATCCATTATCATCGTCCGCCTGCCGTGTCTGGCATATGCAGCTGCAATGTTCACCGCCGAAGTTGTCTTTCCACAACCGCCCTTTTGATTTGCTATTGCTATTGTTCTCATTTTACTAATCTTCTCTCTACCTGTGCAGCGGTTCCATGTTCACGCACTTCAACTGTCCTGCTGTTTACGTATAAAAACGGCCAGCTTCATATTTACTTTATGTCCCAATTCTTCCCTGTGTGAGCGTGTTATCTTGAAGGTGTCTACGAAGACGACCGGCCGGTTTCTCTCAAGGGTATTCAGGAAAGTGGCAAACTGATTGAAATTTCCCGCGAAGTTAATATCAATCTCGTTTTCCTTTATATACTTAAGGCCAAGTCCCGCCGAAGTTTTGATGTTCTCCTGGGTCTTGATGCTAAAGGAATCAACCTTCTTTTTGTTGGCAATTTGGCTTATATCGAAAGTCAAATTGGCTGCATTTTCGGAATCAACGGTAAAATCCTTTAATTGATTTTTAAGACTTTCGAGCTCTTCTTTGAGCCTGGCCTTAGTCTCTTCCCGGCTCATTTCTATTACGGTGTCGTACTTCCGTTTTGTCTGGGCGTACTCGGTTTCCACCTGTTCTTTGCTCTTATGCTGCGGTAAAAGCAGTACTACATAGGCAATCGCAGACAGCACGAAGCTGACCGCCCAAATTATTGCTATTGTCGTAAAAAGTTTTTTGTTGGTCTTCATAAAGGACATGTTACATTCCCGGCTTAAAAATACAGTCTATTTGATAAGTGATTACATCCTCTTCATTGAGCTTACCGACTCCCTGAGCAATCCTGATGTTTTCCAGCCTTGGCCCGAGCTCGCTCGAAGAGCGAAGGCGCTCGCTAAAGTCCCTGATTTCTTTGTCGCTGTTGGATTCGGGCATTCCGGCGACCGTCATCTCTAAAGACCTTACAGGAACAGAGGTCTCAACCGTTTTCTTGGGGTCATCCTTATGTGGAACTTTTATTCTTGTCGAACGCTGCTTGACTCCGAGCGATTTCAGTACCACCGATTCCGGCAGGTTCTCCACTAATGTCACCAGAACGGGCGACCATTGTACGTGCCTGTCAAGATTGCTCGAGACTTCTGTTAAGCAGTTGTCATAGATGGTTTTTTGTTCCTCGTATGATTTTTGATACTCTATGACGTCCGACATGCCGGCAATTTTTTTCTTAAAATTCGCTATTGAGTCTTTCTGAATGGATATAATGACTTTGTTGTTAAGATATAAGCTTAACATCGCAATTGCTATAATAACCGGCACAGCAACCGCAGCTGCGCCAATTGCTATGTTCTGCGCCCGGGTCTTTGCCGGAACTCCCTGGCCCTTTAGCAAATCTATTGTAAACATATCAGATTGACCTCATAGCAAGGCCCGTCGCCACCGCCATGGCAGGGCCGTCTTCATGCAGAATTTGTTTACAGTTCTTGTTCGCAACGCACAAAAGTTTCTCAAGAGGATTCCACAATACAACCTTGGATGGCAGGTGCCTGTCGAGTAAATCAACCAGGCCCTCGATCATGGCGAATCCGCCGCACACAAAAATCTTTTCGACAAAACTTGATTTGTCCTGTGCCGCGTAGTAACGCAACGACTCCGTAACATCGACAATCAGCTTGTCACAGGCTTTTTCAAAGCTTTCCTCGAATGCGTTCGGCCGTTCCTTCGTTTCTTTGCCGCCAAAAAGTATATCCCTGACGGCTTCTTCAGACATATTATTTTCGGTAGCAATCGCCTTAATAACATCATTACCCGCATACGAGACATTCCTGATAAACGGCATTGCCGATACGTCGCGGCCGCCAAGAATGGCGAGGGTTGTGTAAGAGCAGCCGACGCTTAAAACGGCTGTTGTTTGCTCTGCGATGTCTTCGCATTCACTTAGACAATTCAGAAGTGCCAATCCGTCGACGTCCATCAGGACGCACTCAACTAAAGCTTTTTTGGCAAGTTCTGTCTTGTTGTTTATAAGATCATTTGTTGCCGCCACGAGAATCCCCCTGACGTCCTCCTTGCCTCTTTCAATAAGCTGGTAATCCACTGTCGCATCGTCTGCGTTAAAGGGACAGACCTGTGCGGCTTCGAAGTGGACTGCAGACTCAATTTCTTCCCGCGACAATGAAGGAAACTGAAAATCACGGACCGCAACTTCAGGACCTGATATCCCGCAAACTGCCCTGCGGGTACGAATCCCCATCGATTTAAGGCACTGGCTGATAGCGCTGACCGTGTTTGTCTGGTCGTCTTCCACGTCGCTTGGGGCAATACCGGCCCTGCCGGCTGCTTTAATCACCCACTTTTTGCCCGTTTTGGATAGTTGGACCGCATTCACTGAAGATGAACCGATATCCAGTCCAAAGACTTCTCTGTTCTCAATCTCCAGCTTGAATGACCTTTTTAAACCTATGCCCATAATGCCTCCATGATAAAAAGCGGCTATAAGCTTTCCAATTCGCCTCTTACGGCTGCACTTATCACTCTGGTAATTGAATATTTCAAAGCATTTAACATTTCGTTGTCAGCTTTACGCTTCTCTTCATCGGCTCAAATTCGCCCCTGTTTTACGTATAAATTATAAAATTAATATAGATTGATTTGAGAAATCAGCGCCCCTGATTTGGAACTGTAATGTCCAATAAATATATCGATTTGCGCGTAAAGATATAGATTTGAAACAATCGGCCGGCTTCGTTTAAATTAAAACCTATACAATCACAGGGGGTTTAAGAAATGTTTTGATTAATTATAGGACATCCTGAAAAACAAAAAAAGCAGGCGGACAACACTCTGCTGACCGCCTGCTCCTCTCAGCCCTCCTTATATCTTATATCCGAATTCGGTTAATTATCGCTCACTCCATCGCTTTATTACCATGCGCACGCCTATCTCACTTAAATCCACTTCTCTCAGTGACATATCATAGTAAAAGTCGGCATTCACATCCTGAGTAAAGCTTTTGCCTGACATAGCTCCAAACACTTTAACGCTATTGCAGAGGTGTATATCTGCTTCGGGTGCATAAATGGCTCCATAAAAGTCGCCGCTGTTCTTAAAAACGACCGTTTGACAGGTATCAAGCCCGTATATCCTCAATTTTTTCGGGTCCTGTGTCAGGTTGTTGATGGCGCCGCTGTTATCAATGATTAGATCTCCCCCTAAAAATACAATCAAAGATGAATCAGGTTGTATCTCCACCGTGTCACTATTTCCGAGTCTTATATCGCCCGTAACGTAAATCTGGATATTTCCATCAACTGAAACGAGGGAGCCTTTATTCGGATCACTGGCGACGTCGACATGGTCATACACTGCCGAGCTGCTTATCGTTGTAGAGCTGTCTATACCGCCGCTGGAAACCATATCCAGCAGGTACTGCGGCACGTTGATGGTGGGGGGCTTGTTTTTAATAAGCGAAGAATAAGATTCGCCTGTGATGGTCGCTTCGGATGTGTTGTTGATAACAACGTCCGGGTCACCGCCGGGACCTACGACAATATCGCCGTCTATTGTCACCCCGCTTTTGCAGGTAACGGCCCCTGATTCAATGCTGTTGGTACAGATTTGCAGAGGCGGGTCATCGGGACCTGCGTTGTAGGCGGTAACCGTGGTCCCGCTTCTGAGCGTCAGGTCTTCTGCCACGTAGATTGCATACTCAAACAGGCCCTTCATCTCCAAAGTGCAGTTGACTGTTTTGTGGGCCNNCAATTTGGCAGCGGCTCATCTACTGCATACGGCAGGCTGTTATCGTTGAAGGTTTTAAGGGCCAGTTGCTGGTTCATTTCAGCCAGGGCCTTTGTCAGGCCCGCATCCGCCGAGCATCGGGCCACAATCTCAGAGCTGGTTCGCACGCTGCTCAAACGTTGACGCAGGCCCACGCTCAACAGGCCGACGCCCACTATAAGCAGCAGTACTACCGCGCACAGAACTGTAGATATTGCGAAGCCACCCTTTTTGAGTTGAGACAGGTTCTCTGACAGGTTCATTGTAATTCCCTCCTTTTTTTTACATGTTGTTTTGAAACTCGTAATTGCCCGATTGGAATGCGGTTAATGGTGGTTCTCGCCGATCACCATTAACCGCATTAGAATTTCCAACAAAGCTTAGTTTGCTTATTGCTCACTCCATCTCTTTATTACCATGTGCACGCCTATTTCACTTATGTCTATTTCTCTAAGGTTCATATCATAGTAAAAGTTTGCATCAACGTCCTGAGTAAAGCTTTTTCCTACAACGGCCCCGTACACGTTGAAGCCGTTATAGAGATGAATATCGGCGTCGGGAGCATAAATTGCTCCGTAAAAAATACCGGCGTTCTTAAAATCGATATTTGTACAGGTATCAAGCCCGAATATCTTCAGTTTCTTCGGGTCCTTCGTCAGGTTGTTTATAGCGCCGCTATTGTCAACGTAAAGATTTCCCCCTAAATATACAACCAAAGAGGAATCAGGTTGTATCTCCACCTCGTCACCGTTGCCGAGTCTTAAATCGCCCGTAACGTAAACCTTAACGTGTCCGTCAACCGTAACCTTATCGATTTTGTTAGGATCGGTGCTGGCGCCGATAAGGTTGATACTGTCATACTTTGCCGGGGCGTTTATTGTTGTAGAGCCGTCTACGGTGCCGCTGGAAATCATGTCCGCCAGGGCTTTCGGCACGTTGATGGTGGGGGTCTTGTTTTTAATAAGCGACGGATATGTTTCGCCTGTGATTGTCGCTTCGGTTGTGTTGTTGATAACAGTGTCCGGGTCGCCGCCGGGACCTACGATAATATCGCCGTCTATTGTTACCCCGCTTTTGCAGGTAACGGCCCCTGAGTCGGTGCTGTTGGTGCCGATTTGCAGGGGCGGGTCATCAGCGTCCTGGTTGTATGCGCTAATCGTAGTTCCGCTTCTAAGCGTCAGATCTTCTGCCACGTAGATTGCATACTCGAATATCCCCTTCATCTCCAGTGTGCAGTTTACTCGTTTCTGTACCCGGCCGCTTTTGCCCACGCTTGTAAGTGTGTAAAGATCATTGCCGTCGGCCAATGTTATTTTTCCAATGCTGTAGCTGTAAGTTGAATCACAGTTTGGCAGCGGCTCGTATGATGCAGAGGGAAGACTGTTTTCGTTGAAGGTTTTAAGCGCAAGCTGCCTGTTCATTTCATTCAGGGCCTTTGTCAGGCCCGCATCCGCGGTGCATCGGGCCGCAATCTCAGAGCTGGTTCGCACACCACTTGTACGTTGATGCATTCCCACGCTCAACAGGCCGATGCCCACTATCATCAGCAGTACCACCGCGCACAAAACTGTAGATATTGCAAAACCGTCTCTTTTTGTTTGTAACAGGTTCATTTTAACGCCCCCCTTCCGTACATTTTGTTTCGGCACTCCAGGATGCATGATTTCCAGACAGTTCATTGGTTATTCTCGCCAATCGCTATAAAAAAGGTTAGAGTTTCTAACAGAGTTTACTTATTACTCACTCCACCGTTTGATTACCATTTCCACACCTATCATAGTTGCATCTACTTCTCTAAGGTTCATATCATAGTAAAAGTTCGCATTCACGTCCTGAAGAAAGCTGTTGGCTACAACGGCCCCATACAGGGTGAAGGAATTATACAGATGTACGTCTGCGTCCGGTGCGTAAATAGCTCCGTAAAAAGTGCCGCTGTTCTTAAAATCGATATTAGTACAGGAATCAAGCCCGAATATCTTCAGTTTGCTCGGGTCCTTCGTCAGGTTATTTATAGCGC
>JABAHS010151123.1_pt1 | contig 18161 bp, 15 predicted proteins | sample 7062111 | NCBI WGS metagenome assembly JABAHS01 (sample SAMN14534600, study PRJNA622989) | marine sediment metagenome | biome: marine biome [ENVO:00000428]; feature: marine pelagic biome [ENVO:01000023]; material: deep marine sediment [ENVO:00002113]; isolation source: pool of 4 deep marine... | reverse complement strand
GTACTATGCAACCATCAAGGAGGATAAAGAGTACCCTCTCTCCATCAGGAAAGACCTCATCGATGTCCAACCGTGCGACTCGGACGTGTGCGACTACTTCGTGAAGATCCCCGTCGCTAGGAGGTACGGGGGCGTGCATGTCCCCGTCAACACGCATGAGGAGATCAAGGAGGAATACGAGATCTGCGAGTCGAAACTCTACCGTGAACACGGTACCTTTTACCTTAACATCACGGTCACGAAGGAGGTGGAACTGGAAACCGCGTATGATGGTGTCCTCGGCATCGACCTTGGATTGCGACATCCTGTAGTGTCGGTGGCACTACCCAGCCGGGAGACAATGTTCGACGGGCACCACATACGGGACACCCAGTCCCACTACTTCTGGCTGCGAAGGCAAACGAAATACGGTACCAATCGTAGAAAATGGCACAGGAAGGAGTACAACAAGGTGCGTGACTGCATTCAAAAGCTGACCACCAAAGTAGTTAAGTACGCGAAAAAGCATGATCTCGTGATAGCCGTGGGTAACTTGGAAGGGATACAAGAGGGCAACGAGGGGCGGACGATGATAGAAAACTGCACCGGTTTCCCCACTATACGTTTCGAAAACAGGTTGCATACAAGGCACGGTGGGAGGGAGTGGTATCTGTTGAAGTGAGTGAGGCCTACACCTCGCAGCGGTGTTCACGGTGTGGTGCGAAGGGTAAACGGTACAAGGGGCAGTTCGAGTGCGGTGCGTGTGGTCTGAACGTGCAGGCCGATAAAAACGGTGCCCACAATAGTGGGCGGCGGGCATTGGGAAAGTTTTCGAGACCGCTTTCCAATGCAGGGGACGCTGTGGCACGTCCTGGAGCTGGAAGCTATGATTTCTCCCCTGCACTGCAAGAGAATGAGCGGAAGGCAACCTCAGCAGCTTAGGCTGGAAGCCCCTTGGCTCTGCCAAGCGGGAGGATGTCACGTATAAGGTCAGTATTCTTCAAAGAGCATTGAAAAGCAATTCCCCCTTCCTATCCTGAGGGAACGTATGAAAAATACCGTAGGTTAACATGCGGTGATATGCTAAACACTCCCAGCACCTGACTGATTTTTTATTGCGGTATTTCCTCTATGATCTCTACTCGGTTAGGGGGTCTCAGGATGAAAGTTGCCGTTGGTTCTACGAACCCAACAAAAGTAGAGGCTGTACAGGACGTCTTTTCCAGCATCTATAAAGAGGAAATCACGGTAATTTCGAAAAATGTGACTACAGGGGTAAGAGAACAGCCGATGAGTGAAGAAAAGACGATTGAGGGCGCAATAAATCGGGCAAAACGCTGTTTAGCGGAAGAAGAGTTTGGTGTCGGCATTGAAGGAGGCATTCATACGAACTCACTCGGCTACTTTCTTCGTGCATGGGTCGCAATATGGGATGGAGAAACCCTAGGGTTAGGGGGTTGCGCTAGTTTACAGCTTCCTTCCTTCCTCGTAGAAACGATGTTAGACGAGAACAAGACGCTAGGAGAGGTAATGAACAGTTTAACGGGTAGAATCGACGTTCACGAAAAAGAGGGCGCCTTTGGCGTCTTTACTACCAATCATTTACCACGGAAAGAGTCGTTCTACCATGGGANNCTACCATGGGATCATTGTCGCCCTGTCCCCTTTTCTTCACGCGGAGTTACATGATGTTAAGACGTTAAAAATGCGTTTAAAGTCTTCTTTGTAAGTTCTTCAGCTCAGATTGAAATTACTCTGCTGCATCAAGATCTCCACGAACGTTTCCAGGTAGGTTTCATCGGTTTCGTCAAACCGAGCCTTCATAGGACTATCAATGTCCAACACGCCGATGATAGCTCCTCTCCAGTACATTGGCACCACAATTTCTGACTTGGACGCCTCGTCACACGGAATATGCCCAGGAAATTGATGGACATCTGGTACAACGTAGGTTTTCCGATCTCGGACCGCACTCCCGCACACTCCGTTACCGACCTTGATGCGAATGCACGCAGGTAAACCTTGGAAGGGCCCTAGGATTAGTTCTTCACCCTTCAAGAGGTAGAATCCTGCCCAGTTAACGTTTTCTAGTTCGTTAAAGAGTAGTGCTGCAGCGTTGGCTAAATTAGGAAGCCAATGATCTTCCTCCGCAACCAACGCTTGTAACTTCTTGTTTAAGTCTCTAAGCTGTCTGTCTTTCTCCTTGCTTACCATGACTGACCTACATCCTGAGTGGTCAGTAAGAATCCCTTTTTAATTTTATAAGGAATCGAGGTAACCACCAAGCTAGCCAGGTATGGGATCTATCTTCAGGTAGACGCACCGCGACATTTTTAAACATCGAAGGCTCCCTCTAGAAACACCGCATTCGTTAGGGATCAACCATGAACATAGACGAAACGTTTCTCGAAAAGTTGATAGCCACCCCTCGTGCTACGGGCTACGAGTTTCCAGCGCAAAAAGTGTTAAAAGAACGCCTCGAGCCAGAAGTGGATGAGATTCGAACCGATCCATTGGGTAACCTCATTTCTATGATTAATCCTGATCATAGGCCTCGTATTTTGCTTGACGGCCACATTGATCAAATCGGTTTTCAGATCTCTGGGTTTCATGAGAAAGGCGTCCTCCACTTTAAACCGCTTGGAGGCTTTGACCCCTCAACGCTCCCAGGAAAACGAGTGAACGTATGGACGGAACAGGGGAAGAAGTACTTAGGCGTGATTGGGAGGAAGCCCATCCACCTTTTGGAAAAGGAGGAACGAGAGAAGGCTCCAAAAATAGAAGACCTCTACATTGACATCGGAGCGAAAGACAAAGACAAAGCCAAAGAACTGGTCGATGTCGGCGACTTCGCTACCTTTGCGGAGTACAAGTACCGCAGGATGGATGCGGGAAAGAACCTCGCGGTGGGAGTGGGGTTCGACGACACGATTGGTGCATTCATCGTTGCCGAAACGATGCTTGAGCTGGCAAAAGATCCCTCCTTTGACGCCGCAGTATATGGCGTCTCAGCTGTGCAGGAAGAGATCGGACTACGAGGGAGCAGGGTCGCTGCGTTTTCTGTGAACCCAGATATCGGCATCGCCACGGATGTCACGTTTAGCTCCGATCTACCAGGCATCAAAAGTGGGAAGGTCGGGGAGGTTACGCTCGGAGGTGGTCCTGTCTTAGCGAAAGGCCCAAACATTAGTCCAAAAGTCAGAAAACGGTTGGTAGAAGTGGGTAAGACGCATGAGATCTCTCTTCAGTACTTCCCTGCCCATCGAGGAACAGGAACTGATGCAAACGTCATTCAGCTGGCAAGAGGAGGAGTTGCCACGGCGTTAGTCTCCGTTCCCAATCGGTACATGCATACCGCCAGTGAAATGGTTTCGCTGGATGATGTAGAAGATACTGTGAAGCTGTTCGTTGAGTTCGTCAAAAGTGTCAAAGCGGGTGAGAGTTTCCTTCCGTTCTAAGGAACCTCCGTTTTGCACCTTTAGCTTGCTCGTAGTTTGCTAAGAATACTCATTTCTACTATTTTTTTAAACACTTTCTCGACACCGCTTCCCGTCTTCGCGGACACTTCCATGTACCTAGCATCATACTTGTCAGCAAGCCGCTCTCCCTCCTCCTGGGAGACCGCTCGGAATTCCTCAAGGTCTTTCTTGTTACCCACCACAAGGATAGGTGCCTCAGGATTCTTTTTTCGGAACGTATCAATCCACTCTACGAGCGTTTGAAAGGTATTCCGTCTTGTCAAATCAAAGATCGGCAACGCACAGCTTGCGCCGTCCCAGTACAGTCCATCGAGGTCGAAGAACCGTTCTTGTCCTGCAAGATCGAAGATGACTGCCTTTAGGTCGTGATCTTGCACGGTAAATGTTTTGGAGTAAAACCCAGAGCCTTTGGTCGCGTTGTACTCACTTGGAAATTCATTGTCACACAATCGCTTGGCGAGAGAACTTTTCCCTACCCCTGCCTCACCAAAAAGGGGTAATTTCATCACCATCGAATCTGGAAACTTTACCTCTGCCACGTTCTTCACCAGCACTTCACCACTTCTTCGGTTTTTATATGAGGATGATATCTTGATCAGATATCAAGCACCAGTCAACATCCTTTTAAAAGGGATCGCCTTGGGTCATCCATGTCATCCAATCGATTATCGTTATGGAGACGAGCGAATTAGAGCTCTTTTCTCTCCAGCAAACATCATTAAGACATACTGTAAGATAGAAGCCAAGGTGGCCGAGATACAAGCAGATATGGGGATCATCCCCCACGAAGCTGCCAAGCCTATTCAGGACGCAGTTGAGCAGGTCACCTATGAGGAAGTAAAGGAGAAAGAGCAAGCGATCAAGCATGACATCATGGCGGTCGTCAATGTAATGGCCGAGAAAGCTGGTAAATGGGGTGAATACCTGCACTGGGGACTAACCTCTGCTGATATCAAAGACACGGCAAAAGTGCTCCTTGCGAAGCACAGCCTCACAAGTATCACGGAGAAGCTAAAAGACACCATCATCCTCCTCGGGAGACTCGCCCACCGGTGGAAGAACCTCCCCTGCGTTGGACGCACCCACGGTATGCATGCGAACGTCTACCTGTTTGGCCGGAAATTCGCCGTCTTCGCTGCAGAACTGCTACGAAACCTTGAACGTATCGAAGAGAGTGAGAAGCGAATATACGTCGGGAAGCTCGCTGGCTCCGTGGGTACACACACGACCCTTGGGAAAAAAGGGGAGGAGATGGAACGGCGGGTATTAGCTAGTTTTGGCCTTTCTCCTGCTGGTATCGCAACGCAAGTTCTCTCTAGAGACAGATTTGCAGAACTCTTGTGGACAATGGGCCTCCTCGCGACGAGCCTAGAGAAGATCGCAGTGGAGATCCGTAACCTCCAACGTACCGAGATCGGGGAGGTGGAGGAGCCATTCGGAAGTAATCAAGTGGGATCCTCAGCCATGCCGCATAAACGCAACCCCATACGATCGGAGAACATCACTGGGCTGGCACGCATCGTTCGAAGCTTGGTGCTTGCGGGGTTGGAGAATGACGTTCTCTGGCATGAGAGAGATCTTTCTAACAGCGGTCCTGAACGTGCTTTGCTTCCAGAAGCGTTTTTACTCGTCTCAGAACAGCTCAATAAGCTCAAAAGCGTCTTGGGTGGACTGCACGTGAATGAAGAGAAGATCAAAGAGAACCTCTGGCTGACCAATGGACGCATCTTTTCAGAACGCCTTACCATGGAGCTAGCCACGAAAATTGGACGACAGAACGCCCATGAACTCGTACGGACGGTAGCAATGCAAGCGTACAAACAAGCCAAGTCATTTAAAGAAGTTATACAGGAAAGTAAAGTGGCTCAGCATTTAACTGGAGAGGAGATTGAGGCGGTGTTCGATACAGAAGCCATGGTAACCGTGGCAAAAAGGCAGACTACCAAGATACTTCACACTATCGAAACGAAGCTCGGCGTGGACGTCCATGGCACGGGAGACGATTAAAAGGGTATTTCCGTGTATGGATTGTTCCTGGCTGAATGGAGTGGATGACTAACTCGTAGCTGTGGACGAAAGTGATGACCGACCATACGAACCGTTCTCAAATGAACAAACACCACCTTTTTGTGCTGCTGAGTGTCCTCTTTTTTGGGGCCGTCCTTTCGTTTACCGCACTTCCTCTCTTCTTGTTATCGATTGAGCAGGAGTTTTCACTCTCCCATACGATGGCTGGCCTACTGTATGGGTTTTTACTTGGCGGTAGTGCAGTTGGCCGGTTTTTAGAGGGAGTACTGGCTGACTTGTGGGGAAAAATCCGATGTGTAATGGGGGCAGCGACGTCGACGGTGTTTGGTGCGTTGGCTTTGTCGGGTGCTCCCACCTATGGAGTTGCTTTGATTGCCGCTGCCATACTAGGAGTGGGAAACGGTTTGTATGTTCCTGCGGGCTACGCATTGGTTTCTGAATTCTTTCCTGAGCGAAGAGGTCGCATGATCGGTCTGTATGATAGCATTTTTCCGATCAGTGGGCTAGGAGCAGTTGGCTTAAACAGGTTACGATTCACGTTAGGTAGTTGGAGATACGGCACGCTGATTATCAGTGGCTTCGTGGGCATCGGGTTGCTTCTTTTCGTATTGTATCTCCACGCTACGAATATCCCGTCCGTTGCTACGGAGCGGCCCATGTTTTCGTTACGTAACCAGATTGCCAGAATTGCACACGAGGGCACGACATCGCCTACCTTTTTACGATTGTCCTTCCTCATCATTCCGGTGGGCATCGTCACATTTGGTGTCTTGAATTTTTTTACCATCTTCTTGATTGAAGTGAAGGGATTTACCGTGGAAACTGCAGACATCGTGTACATTGTGTACATGGCTTTAGGGATCCCTGGGAAACTGCTAGCAGGATGGCTGGCCGATCGAAGGGGAAGCCGACGGGCCTTACTATGGATATTCTCGTTCGAGACCATTGGATTAGGCCTCTTGACGTTTGTTTCACCAGTAGTTCCCCTCTTTGTGGGTATTACATTCTTTGCGGTGATGCGAAGCGGCGTTTTCACGGTTGTACATACCCACATGTTGAGTAAGTTGCCGCAGGAATCCGTAGATCTCTTGTATGGGATGTTCATGGTGGTACTCGTGCTTGCAGGATCCGTCGGTTCGCCCCTGACGGGATACCTCATTGATGTTGCGGGATTTATTACCAGCTTTACCGTGCTTATATTGATCTTACTCGTTGCCCTGTTCATCACCGTCTTCTTGGTGGAACCTTCACCATGAGTTGCACCTTTCAGGAAAGAGAGGAGGATTACCCTTCGGTACGGGAGGAGGGTCTCGAGGTAAGCCGTCACAGTTGAAGGAGGCCTCTAGCAGTCTAGAAGAAGGTAAAAAAAGCGTCGGGGGGGAGACTCGAACTCCCAACCGCCTGGTTTCTGCTTAAAAGTTGAAATAACAGCCAGGTGCTCTACCTTTGAGCTACCCCGACATAAATCAATATTTTTAGAAAGTTTCAAGCCGTTTAAGGGACGCTACACCTATTTTATGAGGTAATTGAAATTCCTTTTAAGTGTTACTTTGGATGACGGTTTGAGCCCCGTCCTCCTGTAAGGCACTCAAACAGCGATCACACAATTCTTCGAAAGCCGTTGCTCTCTATACCCATGCTCTCACATAAATCTTGGATTTCTCTGTAAGTTTTGGGATTTATCGCGATTTCGTTCCGCTCAAGGTTGCGCTTATACTGGTTGTATTCCTTTTCCCCGTGGTAAAATATTTGCTCTTTACCGCCTACCGTTTTCGAGGTTTGAATTTCTTCCATGTACTGTTCCACCTGTTCTTTAAAGTCGTTCACCCTTCTAAACTTTTTCACATCTAGAGCCATGAAAAAATGTCCTAAACCACTTTTGCCGTCCTTATATGTCTTATTACTGGTTAAACCTCCTGAAAGTAGGGCTGAAAAAACCTCTATGAGAATAGAGAAGCCATATCCTTTATGTCCTCCGGTCTCCTCTTTTGATCCACCGATCGGAAGCAATCCTCCTGGTGTGCCCTCTTCAAGATTCTGTAACACCTTCGATGGATCAGTGATCTCCCGTCCTTTTCGGTCAAGGGCCCAAGTAGACGGGATCTCTTCCCCTCTCCGTTCATACACCTCTATTTTCCCTTTTGGCACGACACTTGTTGCCATATCAATTACAAAGCTGTTCTCTTTTTTCGAGGGAATTGCAACACTTATAGGGTTAGTGCCTAACAATGGTTCTCTACTAAACGTAGGAAGCACGTATCCTCCCGTATTTGACATAGTTATCCCGATCATATCCTTTGATTCCGCCATCATAGAATAATATCCTGCTATACCAAAATGGTTAGAATTCTTTACAGCTATCGCTCCTAATCCCGCCGCTTCTGCCTTATCAATAGCCTTATTCATAGAGAAGTAGGAAATTAGTTGGCCCATTCCCTCATGCCCATCGACTACCGCAGAAGTGCTAGTTGAGTTAACTACTTCGGGTTCTGCATCAAGATCGATCATCCCCTCCCGTATCCTGTCGAGGTAATAGGATTTTATCCTTGCAATCCCATGAGATTGAATACCTCTAAGGTTTGCGGTTAAAAGCACATCAGAAATTACTGCTGCATCTTCCGTAGAGAACCCTACATGCTTAAAAATCTTTTTAACGGTTTCTCTTGTTGTAGAATACCTTACTCTGATAGTTTGCATATCGATCTTCCTCTGTTACTGCATAAGATCATCGCCTTTAAATTTCCCCTTTTACTAGTGCTGGTGATTCCACCGTTGCTTGTCGTACTCTTGGATTGGAAAACGGTCGCATCCTCCTAGAACTGGTTGAGAGTGGACGGCATGGGGTCCACTCGTGAGCCGATAAATGGGGTTTACGTGACACCCGTGTGGAGTTTCTGCCTCAAGTTTGTATCAACAAGGTAAGGAAATTTACCACTTTGTTCATTCCCTTCGTTTCGTTCTCCCCGTTAACGCTTACAATCTCGGCTCCTCGGATCTGCTTCCTTTTTCCAAGTCATTTTCAAAAGGGCTTCGTGGGGGGATACGGTTTAGAACGTAAACTTTTAAGTTTACCTTTATAATACTTTACAGGAAGCATCAAAAGATCCATCATCTATGAGTGGGCGAAAGCTAATGGCATCTCACCGAGAGCTATACCCGTTAGTTCACCCAGCTGCGTTACTCTATGATAGTTCGTTTAAAGATGAGATGGAAGAACACTATGCAAAGTTGAAAGTGTTCCTTAAACCATGCAGGTGGTACCAGGTATGTCCCATGAGATACTTCTATGAAACAGGAAAACTAGATAAAAAATGGGTGGACCTGTACTGCAAAGGTGACTGGAGACGTTGTGTACGATTTCAAAAGGAGCAGAAAGGTGAATATCATTCAGATGCGATGTTGCCAAATGGTGAGATAGATGCGGAACTAAGTGATATACTTTGACTTCTTTGCTTTGTGCTTTCTCCATCACTGCAGGAGATTCTCGATCAGTAGACGCCCTCAAAGGGACGACTCGATGAAAGAAACGGTACCAGTAGGAGGCAAAGGCGGAAGATCAGAAGCTTGAAGACCCTTAAAAGATGGAAAAAAACAATGGGGCGTACCCTCTGGGTTCAGTATAACCGGTTGGATGCTACGTTCGCCCCTTCAGCTAAGGCTTGCAACTTTGCCCAAACAATGTCCCTAGCAACGGTCCGTAATCCTGCCGCCGTTCCGAATCCACAGTCCGTTCCAGCAATGATCCGAGTTGGATCGCCAACACTTTCCGCTACTCGCTGTAGTCTATCCGCGACGACTTCAGGATGCTCAATGATGTTAGTTTTCACATCGATGACACCAGGAATAAGCAGCACATCCTCTGGGAGTGGATGGTCGCGAAACACTTTGTAGTCATGTGCATGCCGGGGGTTTGCCAGTTCTATCGAGATCGCGCCGACATCCGCGGCATAAATCCGTGGGATGATCTCCTTGAGTGGCACATCTCGGTGGTGTGGCCCTTCATAGTTCCCATAGCAGATGTGAATGCGAATGTTCTCTTTTGGAATGGATGCTACGGCTTTGTTCAGCGCTTCGACATGCAGACTGACACTGTCTTTAAATTCTTCGGTCGAGAGATCCTTGTAAGTCATGTGCCGAGCCATGGCTAAATCGGGACAGTCAAGCTGTAGCACGAATCCAGCGTCCACGATTGTTTCATATTCTTGCTGCATTTCTTCTGCCAAGGTAAACAGGTAGTCTTCATGCGTGTCGTAGTAATTATTCGGCATGAACACGGTGACAACCCCTGGCGACGCTGCCGTCATAAACTCCTCCTCAAATTCAACATATTCAGAAGCTACACCCTCTTGGAAGCATGTTATCTCTTGCGTGACCCCGGATAAATCTGTGTAGTGTACCGGTCCGATTGCCTTGGGGGTTTCCAAGAGACCAACTCCTTCCTCGCTCATCGATTTAAATAACCTCTGTGCATATGCAGGAAACTCTGCTATATCTTGGATGGGGATATTACGGCTTTTCCCCCCAAATCCTGTCATTCTGGTGGTTACATACGTACTATAGCTTTCCCGTGGTTGTTCTCCCGTACTCGGGACGTCAATTCCTGCCTCATATTGCTGTCTGATCACATACCTGGTGGACGCTTTTACCGCCTCCTCGAACGTTGCAGGATCGATAGCTTCACCAGCACTTTTTCGTTTCAACAGGACGAGAAGTTCGTCCGTTCGTGGTAAACTTCCAGTATGGGTTGTTAAAATCCGTTCCGTGCTTCGTTTCATCTTTACGGTTCACCTCTTTTCAGTTCTCTTTTTGTAGGAAAATATTCCTAAAAGAATATTTTTTTATACTAATATTCCTAAAATAATGAGTTTACTTATGGTATGTGTATATACGACTGTAGCTGATCAACAACTGCGGGAGTTCCGTGAATCCATTACCCAACCAGAGAAAGACGGCCAGCCTACGTACAAGTAAACTGAGATTTCACGGTATCTAGGAAAGAAAAGAAAAACTTTAAGAAGAGTTTTACTTCATAAAAAGTAAGAGGATAAAATGAATCAAACAAAAGTTTCAAGTAAAGGACAGATCACCATTCCAAAATCCATTCGAGAGCGAACAGGGTTGAAACCGGGGGATAAGGTACGAGTGGAGATCCGTGGCGAGCACATAGTTATTGAACGAATGGAACGTCCTTCAGAGTCGATGCCCGGGATTGGAAGAAAAACCAAGGAAAAATTGGGAGAGGAACGTGCAGTAGAACTAGTAAGGGAAATGAGAAGCGAAGATACAGAGGAATTATGATGTCCATTGTCATTGACACAAATATCTTCTTGACAGTAGCTTTTGAAGATCCTGGCTGGGAGCACTGTGCCACCCTCTTAGATAGTGTTTTTACGGGAGAGATCAAGGGATACATCAGTTCAATTCAACTCTCCGAGCTTTATACACCTTTCAAACGTGTAAACGATACCCAAGGCCTAGAAAGCCTCAAAAGTGAAATCCAAAAACTTGAGGTGTACATCCAACCAGTCACGGAAGCAATTGCTAAGCGCTCCGCTGACTACAGATCGTCGATCCACACACCAGAAGGGGGATGGCTACCTCTGGCAGATGCAATTATTCTCGCTACTGGAGTCGAAACCAACGCTGAAAGATTATATACGATAGACCTCGATTTTTATGAGGTCGAAACCCTTACCATAGCGGCTCCCAAGATGCACTTGAAAGAATGGATAAAGAAATACGGTACAGACCATCAAAAAGAAATACTTAATCTCACGTGAGACAGCAGGGGAACTACGCACATAGTCCCTTCACTCACACTTTTGGATAAATGATAAAAGAAGGTGTTCTCGCCACGTTGTTCTCCAGCGTCTCGTTTTCTGTCTTTGATCACAACGAATCGAAGACTCGGGCGGAACCCTTCGTACCGTTCACCTAAGTAATGTTCGTATACGCTTAGGAAGTAAGGGGTGACTAGAGAAGAGTCCTTTAAACTTCGCTCCTAACGAAAGTTCCTCTTCTGCCAGTTGGTACATGGCATCTTCAATGTTTATTCCCCGTAGTCGCTGTTCAGCATCGGGATCCGAGATGAACAGAGTCTTAAAGGATAACGCGAGGTTCCTTGGACCTGATCCTGTTGCTGTTCGCCCTCCTTTTTTGAAGTGATCGTTGAGTAGATGGAGTTTAGTGAGGGCCCTAGCGAGTGGCTTTCCACCGACCTGTTGCTTTCCATTTCTATCTGCGAGCTGTTCTCGGGCTCGTGATACGGCCAATAAACCCAGGCTGGTAATGAAATAGAGGAATAATCCCGCGATCCCTACCAGCATCGATATACCCCTTCCTCTATCTCTGCCAGTCCCCCAAAAGCTCCGGAAGAGGAAGATTCTGGAAAGGAAGTAGAAGACAGACGGGAGGAAGGAGAGGAACATCATAATCTCTACGTCGTGCTGTTTGATATGGCCTACTTCATGGGCTATCACGCCAGATAGTTCTTCCCGAGTTAATTCCTGTATCAACGGTTCTGTGACGGCCACTTGCTTGCCAGTGATGACGTTTCCAAAGGCAAAGGCGTTTGCCATTCCAACCTTTCCCACGTAGACGTGTTTCGGGGGATTAATGCCAGATCTCTTACTGATATCGGTTACGACATCCTCAAGCCAACGATACTGGGTTTCTTCGGCTGGTGTGAGCGTAAACATCCGTTTTATGATGGAAGGCGCAATCAACCACTGGATGATCCCGAAGATCACTGCGAAGGCAAATGCCATGAAGAGTGACAATCCACCAATGAGTTCTCCAAAAAGGAAGAACCCAAACGTTGTAACGGCAATCAAGAAACCAGTTGCAAAAAACATTGAGAGGTAGAGTTTTGCTTTTCCCATTTTTCTCTATAATGTAATCTACTACGGATCTTTTTAAAAGTTTAGGGTATGCATCAAGCTATCAAGAGATCAGAAAAGTACATCTCCACGTGAACTCTGCTAGTATCGATGGATGTAGAGGGTGCCAATTAGATCTTGAAGTGAACGCTGGAAGAACTCCTCGTGTTTGCAGGAAGTAAACAATCGGTGGTAGTGGAACAATTCACCGTCCAAATCGTCGCTGTCTGTTGGCATACAACCTAACTCGTAAGGCGTTGGTTCTGGGATGTCATGGATGTCCTTCCGCACATCGATCGCCAAGCCACATTGTTTGTATTCGTCCGCTATGGGGCAACTTTCTTGTCCGTTCCTCCTTCTTCTTCAGTATGTTAAGCTTCCTCATTCCGATTTCCTTATTCCTTCCCTTTTTCCTTACGCTTCTCCTGCAACTCAACACTGTGAGTGTCATCGCGTTCTATCAGGTGAGATGCCACCATAATACGAAACATTTTCCGACGCGCACACGCCATACCTATCATGTTACCAATTTACAGCTCATCATGTCATGGCCTTATACGAGATCGGTTCGTTTCTCATCAGCGTCCTCAAGGGCAGACTCCATCAGTTCGAGATCATCGACAAAACTCCAGACAATGTTAGCGATACGGAACCTTGCCCCGCAGACAGAGAAAAGGAGACTCGTGTGGAAGCTGCAATATGATCGTCCTACTGCGTTCTTTTCACGCCGTGAGCTAAGTTCACGCGTCTGGCGATAAAAAACGCCTCAAATTACTCGTTAAATGGAATGTAACCCTAAGTTCTCTCTCACCCTGGTGCTTTTTGGCTTTCAATACAGAGGAACACTAACGTGTGGTACGGAAATGAGACGAAGTTGCAACAGCCTAGTAATTCCCGAGTATTTCCAACATATTAAGTATCACCCAAGTAGTTCTCTGGGTTATATATAATCTTTTTTAATCGTTAAACTTTAATGAGTGACCCCAATTTTTTAAGGGGACCTCAGCAAAATTAAAAAAGGAAAAAATATGCATAACATCAAGCATAACACAGCACTTAGTGGCATTTTCGCCTTTATTCTCATCTTCGGCTTCTGTGCTGTTACTCCACTCAATGCAAATATACAGGATTCACGTGATGCATCAACACTTTCATTTAGTTCGCATGAATCGCCGTATGACCTGTCCAATATTTATTCCCTCCCAGGGCTTCTCGAAGATACCAATGATGATTCATTCCCAGACTTTATCGATAGTACCATTGTGCTCCCAGCGAAAGGTGATTCGCGGGTAGTGGTAGGAGCTTGTAGTCTCGCAGCCCGATTGGGATATGAGACGATGGGTATAACCTTACCGATCACGACGCTGGACACCAGTGTGCACCAACCGTCGACACTAACACATCCGATTCTCATGGGAAGAAGCAATAAACTAGGCCTCAAGCTGAGAGGGGCGGTTCCCGTAAACGTCAGGAGGAATCAAGGTATTATTCAAGTAGTTTCCGATGCCTTTGGAACTTCTGATGCTATCATCGTCACTGGAAAGGGCAGTGGTACTAGAATTGCAGCAGAGAATATGGCAATGCGTCTCCCCTACCTATGGGAGGTTGGCGCAGATAAGGTCACTATCGGTGATATTGAGGAAGAAGTTGCATGGTTTATGGACGCGCATCATGTTGGGATAATCGGTCATCCCTCAAGCGTTCGAATTGTCTACGAACGAGGGAAATNNAGGGAAATCAAGTGTCGTATCGTTACAAGTGGTTGTTGAAGTGGCAAGCAGGCGGGATCAAAGACAAGCGATAATACAACTTCACAGACTCGCGTTTGAACATCGTTTAGGACTCTCTGGTGAACTCTCCTGGTCACGACTTGACGAATTGGTGGTGAAGGTACAATATAAAAAGTCAAGCATTCCCGTGAGGATACCTACTATACGAGGAGACAGACGAATATCCACCGCTTCCTTCGATGCATCAACTCAATTACCGGCTACATATTCAAGTGTTACGTCTCTTTCCCATATACCAGCTACTGAGCGAGCCAAATTACCGATAAGCACGATACAAACTTCTGATCAACTAGAGGTAATATCGGAGACGGACCCAACGTCGACTATCACACAAACGTCGTCCTCCGCAGAGACGACCCCATACGATCTCTCATCGCTTTATTCGCTCAAAGGCCTCCTTGAAGACAAACTCTATGCGGATGATCCCACAGAAAAGGACTTCATTCCAGATTCTACCAACACTAAGATTCTCATCGGAAAAGACCTTTCCGTACGAGAGGCGATGGCATCTGTTGATGTCGCAGCTCGGATCGGACTGGAAACTACTGGATTGAATCTACCGATCGCTATGTTAGATACGGAAGTGACGGATCCTATGGATGTGGCAAATCCAATTCTCGTTGGTGACGACAATACGTTCGTAAACGAGCTTCTTGCACAGGGCATGTTTACAATACCAGAGCTAGCTTATGACGAAGGTATGGTGCAAAGTGTTCCTGAAGCCTTTGGAGAGTATACCGCCCTCGTTGTTGTAGGTGGCGGTCCAGCAGGTACAAGGAAAGCGTTGACCTATATGGCTGAATGTATGCCGTACCTTTGGGAAACAACACGTGGAAAGACAACATTTAAGAAAATTGAGGGTGATGTTAGGAATTTCTTCAGCGTTACGTCAACTGTAGGACAAGCAGCAGCAACACTCATGCAGGTAGATACCTTTATCAACGAACATCGAGGCGAAAACCTTGGAACCGTGGAGATTACACTCTATCTAGAGGATGCTATTGCTGAATTTGGTAACTTTGTTGACGCACGCATCGAGAACGCTTTAGTCGAAACAGACGTGCATGTGAACATCGTACCTATGAAATCTCCAGATGCTATTCTTGAGGGATCCTATACACTCAGTTGGGAAGTTGATGATTTTTGGACCATCTTTGACGAAGTTATCGCACCTGAAGTGGATACCAGTGACGCTGTAACGATTGACCTTCAGGTAAGTGAGCCTCCTGAGATCCGAGCAATGATTGAGGAAGAGCTTACCGCTGAACTAGAGGCGTTAACCGATCAACCTGTTAATGTGAGAGTACTATCGTCCTACAAACTTGGGTATACCTGGCTAACCGAAGAGATCGCTCCCGCGTTAGAAGGGCAAGATGTCGACACTATCACCGTGTTCGTTAACATGAATTTTAAAGATCAAACAATGACTCCTACCTTTGACTTAGATACCCGGTGGTTACATGAACTGTTCCCTGGCGATGAGATGGTGGCGCAAGAGTTAGGAATATCCAAAGATGATGTGGTCTTCGAAAATTCCACAGAGATACCAAAGACTTATCGTGTTATTGCCCATAATACTGCTGGCGATCTCATTTATGAAGACGATCTTCAAGCGAGATGGAATACGCGTCCATTCATACACACGGATCTAGTGCCGGCTGGCTATTTCTCGGGTGGTGAGGTGGTCAATCCATATGTAAATCCGTCAACCAGTTGGGTAACGGCCAAGGTAGGCGGCGATACTATTGTAGATTCACGGATACGGTCCGACCTAGAACGGATTTGGGATACATTCCAGGAAGAGATGATGCCACAGATCTGGGGATTTGCAGAAGATGCAATCTCTCAAGCTGGTGGCGATATCGATCAAGCATCACCTTTCTGGCGTGATTTAACCTTTACGATCTCCGCGAGCGAAGCGAACTACCGAATACAGAATACACAATTCAATCCCTACTCTGAAGAGTTAATGTCGCCCCTCGAGATGCTTCAAGAAGAGATATACTTCCATATCCTCGATTTCATGGAACTGAAAGGAGAGTACGAGTATGGTACAGAAATAGAAACACCAGGCGCAACCTATCCTTTAGTGAACCAACGTCTCGGTCAGGGTACAACATTCGGATTTACACTCAATAGTCTCGCCTCCAAAGTACCCAAAATGGAAATTACATGGGACAGTGAAACAGAAGTGACTACGTTCATCGGAGTCACGTTACAGCACGAGGAGGAAAAGGAGCTTACCCCCAACTTCCCCTACACAAGCAACAGATGGCCAAGTACTGTTCGAGCAATTGTACAAGAGGGAGAGGACAACGTCAGACATATAGGACTTCATGCGCCTCTCACAGAGCTGGCGGAAATAGAGAAAGCTGGGATGATGATAGACACCCTCAAAACGTTGCACGAATATGAATTATTCACGAATTCACTATCTTGGTATCGATTGAATGAACTAGGCATCTACATTACTGCTGATGGCGAAAGTATGAAGAAAACACTACCAAGCGTTGCTTCAGCGCCAACATATGACACGACTCCTCCTGGAGCGTACCCAATAGTGCCGTATGATCACCCCCTTGGGAATGACGAAGCTCATGCACTTATGCGGGAGTTGAATAAGTTTGATGAGATCAATATGTGGCAGAGTAGCTATTCCTACCTTGGACGAAAGATCTACACCCTTGATGTGATGAAACCCATACACGCAGATCTATGGTCGCAGGCAAAGGCGTCCACTTGGAAGACGACATTCTACCTTAGTAGTTGTGGTCATGCAAATGAAGTCTCGAATACCAACGCTCACCTCAGGATGGCGGAACTTCTTGCACGTGGTGAAACATTCAACCAATACCTTGATCGGGTAAACTTCGTGTTTACGCCTATCAAGAACCCTGACGGCTTAGATGTTGTGATGGATATAGCCACGCGGCATCCTACCTATATGATGCATCCCGGTAGGTACAACTTTGCCGGTATTGACGTGGATGCGGCTGACAAAGAAAAATGGCCTGCAGGTATGGCTAAGCCTCGTAGTTGCTCTAAATGGATGCCAGATGCCGTTGCATCTGATCATGGGTTTCCTCATCACGAGTGGGTGATGATGTTCTCTGGATACGTGCCGAAGAACTTCCCAAGCTACTGGATCAACAGAGGTACATTCTGGGCGGGAGCTCTTAATTATCCTGATTCCGATGCTGCGCCCCTCATTGACGATGCAATGTATGCTACGCGAGAATACATGATCGAGAGCCTACATACTAATGACGAAATCATGGAATGGATCGAGATTTGCTTCGAAGAATACGATAAGTATGGTCATCAGTGGGATCCAGAGACCTTCCCTATTCTCCGTTACAACGGTGTGATTTACTATATGTGGGACATACCCGGCGATCCGTGGCCATCGTATGATGATCTTGATGGAATGAACTATTACTTACGTCCTATCTGGTACTACACTGAATGTGCCGACGAAGTCGCATGGTATAAAACTATGGAGCTCACTGCGGATGCCCACGCACTCACTGATTGGGGTACTACGCGAGTTCTGTACGAATCTGAATATCACTATGAGTACATCCGAGAGGGAACGAATGGAAACGTTTACCTAGCGTTCAGACGGGATCGACCTATTGATGCCTCTGCATTTGCCCCTTTCCATTAATTCGTTTTTTCTTTTTTCTTTTTTTCTCTTATCCGTTCCTTGTTACTTTTCCTAAAGAGGCTTCCCCGTGTGGACCGATCTGACTTGGTAAAAAACATGTGTTTCGTTGTGGCTTCTAAGCGTCTCTTATGAGTGCAATATAGAAAAAGTACTGGTGAAGCTTGAGTGAACTACTCCCNNCGACAGAGCTTGCACTCACGTTGGTGAGTGTAGGGGCTCCAGTCTCCACAGGCGTGACTTCGGTCCGTTCCTTCCCTAGTGTGTGTAACCCCCTCTTGAGCACGTTGCGGGCTGCATTATACTCTCTCGTGGTTTCAAACCCGCATGCGGGGCAGGTATG
>JABAHS010030209.1_pt3 | contig 18178 bp, 13 predicted proteins | sample 7062111 | NCBI WGS metagenome assembly JABAHS01 (sample SAMN14534600, study PRJNA622989) | marine sediment metagenome | biome: marine biome [ENVO:00000428]; feature: marine pelagic biome [ENVO:01000023]; material: deep marine sediment [ENVO:00002113]; isolation source: pool of 4 deep marine... | reverse complement strand
GAATACCTTCAGGTCCGGCAAGCATGCGCGGATACGTCGCGGCGCGAGCGGGTGAATCAGATAGGACGTCGAGAAATCACCGCTGATGCGCTGGTTCGCGGCGGGTTCGAGAACCGGTGACTCGTTGACAAAAAAGTCCTGGTACCTGGCGGGAAAGCGGTGCCAGGACCAGTAGTGAGGCTCCTTAGGGCCCGGAAGCTCGACCTGCGGATGAGCCGACAGGTAGCGGGCAAAAGACGTGCTGCCGCATTTCATCCCGCCCACCAGCATGAATTCGGGCCGCGTCCTGCCGTCGACGAGCGCGAAGCGTGAGTCATGCAGCGCCGAAGGGTTATGTTCGTTTGCATTCATTTGAGACGGAACTTATTCTGACCCGGCAAGGCTCCCAGACTATCTCAGATCGCTCATCATCATGGATATCGACATACCCCTGCGCGATCTCGGCGCCATCGACACCACGGCTCTGCGCGAGGCAATTCTTGACCAACCCGATATCGCCTGGCACGAGAACGAGTACCGCCAGGAGTCATTCTATGTACACGATCAGACCCAATCGATCGTAATGATCTCGCTCGACGATGACAAATGGCCTGTCGGTGCAACAACGCGGGGAGCCGGGTGGGAGCGAATCGCGGAAGTCGCGTTGCCGTTGATGCAGGAAATAATCAGCAAACATTATTCGCAAGGCGGCGAGGTGATCCGCGCGATCGCGGCCAAGCTCGTGGCCGGGGGAAATATCAAGGCGCACAGTGACATCCATCAATCGTTTCACTGCGCGCATCGCGTCCATGTACCGATCACGACGAATCCGAAGGTATGGTTCACGATCAATGGCCGGCCGTTTCAATTCGAGCTCGACCACGCCTACGAAATCAACAACCAGTTGCAGCACAGCGTTACGAACCGGGGCGCCGAGGATCGGGTCACGTTCATCTTTGACTACGTCCCACCAGGACCGCTCGCCTATGAGCCGCGCAAGGGTCTGCAGCGCCCGGACAGCCTGAGCGTCGAGTTGGCCGGCACCTCGTACAGGGTTCCGCCCGAATCTGAAGCCGCGGCTGGCGCTCGCTAGCGGCTATGCAGACAAAAAAAGTCCTGGTCGTTGGCGGCGGCTCAGCTGGCTGGACGGCCGCTGCCTACCTCAATGCCGCGCTGAACGTCGGCGAGCAAAAAGTCGCGGAGATCGGCCTCGTCGAATCGCCGGACGTGCCCCGCATTGGCGTCGGGGAAGCGACGGTGCCGAACATCAATCGAACGCTGGCCATGATCGGTATCGACGAACTGGAATTTATGAAAAGCGTCGATGCGACATTCAAGGCATCGATCCGCTTCGTCAACTGGCTGGATAACAGAGGCGAGTTCTATCACCATCCTTTCAGCCGTTTCGGCGCGGGTTTGCGGGACGATGCCGGCCGGCGCTGGCTCATGAGTGACCGCTCGGTGCCCTTCATGAATACCATGTCGGCGCAGCCAATACTGTGTGAGATGGGCCTTGCGCCGAGGGTGTTGGAGCAGGTGAACCTGGGGATTCCAACGGGTTACGCGTTTCACATCAACGCGCTCAAGTATGCCGACTATCTGCGGGACTTCTCCACGGCCCGCGGTGTTACTCATCATCTCGAGCACGTCGGCGCTATAGAGATGGCCGAGAACGGCGACATTGCGGCGGTGACGACCGGGAGCGGCAAGCGCCTCGAGGCGGATCTGTTTATCGATTGCACCGGCTTCGCCGCCATGCTGATCGAGAAGGGCCTCGGCGTGAAATGGGTCGACTTCTCGCCCTGGTTGCTGTGCGATCGCGCCGTAATCATGCCGGTACCGTATGACGTTCATTACCCCGGCCGCGTCCGGCCGCACACAATGTCGACGGCGGTATCCGCCGGCTGGATCTGGGATATTCCGTTGCAGAACCGGCGCGGTATCGGCTACGTGCATTCGAGCGCATTCATCAGCGAAGAGCAGGCGGAGCAGGAAGTCCGCGATTACGAAGGCAAGCACGCGAAAAAACTCGATGCGCGCTTTATCGATTTCAAAGTCGGCGTGCGCGAGAAAATCTGGCACAGGAACTGTATCGCAATGGGCCTCGCAGGCGGCTTTCTCGAGCCGTTGGAATCGACTGGGCTTTACCTGAATGAAATTGCCGCCGAGTTGCTGGCAGAGCATTTCCCGCACGGAAACGACATGAAACCGCTGGCATTTCGATTTAACCGGATTATGCAGAACCGCTATTACGAGATTCTCGATTTCATCAACATGCATTATTGCCTGACGCGACGAAGCGACACGCAATTCTGGCGCGAGATCCGTCGACCGGAACGAATCAACGACCGCTTGCGCGCAAAACTTGACTTCTGGCGCATCAAGCCGCCGTCGGCATCCGATTNNCATCCGATTTCGTCGATCAGACGTTCCCCGGACAGGCATCGCCAGCCGCCGACCCGGGCGAGGGATCGGGCGACGGCCGCGGACCCATCGACACGGGCCGACTCTGGAATCATCACAGCTACGAAGCCATTCTCTACGGCATGGACTTCCTCCGTGACGAGTGCGATGTATGGTTCGGCAAGAACCGGCCGCGCCCCGCAGTCCACAAGCAGGTTCTCGACTCGATTCAAACAGCACAGGAGAAGTTGCCGCCGCACGAGGTCTGGTTGCAACGTGTAGTCGGCATGCCTGACTACAGGAATCCATGAGTACTCCGTGACATTCAGAGAAGCCCTGAAAACGAAGGACTTCGTCCTGACGGCCCAGTTGAACCTGGCAGACGCGCCCGACTCAGACACGCTGATCAGGCAGGGCGACATCCTGCATCCCGCCGTCGATGCCGTGCAGCTGACCGAGAGTAAGCAGCCGCACATGTCGGGCATTGCCGCGGCCGCGCTGCTGATCCGGCAGGGAATAGACCCGATCATTCACATTAACTGCCGTGACCGGAACCGCATCGCCATGCAAAAAGACCTCATCGGCGCGATCGCGCTCGGCGTGACCAGCGTCGTGGTGACGCGCGGGGCCAAGATTCCGCAAAGCAACAAGATCGGCGTACGCAACGTCTACGATACGCCGGCGCTGGAATTCATGGCTTATATCCAGGGCCTCAAACAGGCTGGAGGCCAGCCAATCGTGCCCGACTTCTTGATCGGCGCCCACGCAGAGCTGTTCGAACCCGATGCCGACTGGACGCCCAAGAACCTGATTCGGAAATGCGACGCCGGCACCAACTTCGTGCAGCTGCAGGTTTGCTTCGACCCGGACGTCGCACGAAGCTACATGGCCCGCATCGTTGCATCGAAACTTACCCACAGGGCCAGTTTCCTGATGGCGTCAGCGCCCTTGCCCAGCGCCGACACTGCGCGCTGGGTACGGGATAACGTGAAAGGCGCGCTGGTGCCGGACGCGATCATCGATCGGTTGCAGCGGGCACGCGACCCGGAACAGGAAGGCATCCGGATCTGCGCTGAGCTGCTGCGGGAGATGACGAGGATTCCTGGGGTATCCGGGGCGAACCTGCTGTCATTGGGTAAGCTCGAATCGATACCGGCCGCGATCGAGGCCTCTGGCGTGCGTTCGTTGTAGTGCGGTAACGTCTCACCTGCGCAGAGGGAGAATCACGATTTCCCAGGAAACAGCACAGCGATTCGAGGAAGCACAGCGATTCCTGCAAAGCGGCGAGGTCGAGTCGGCCGAAGCGCTCTGCGCAGACTTGCTCGACCGGCATCCCGACGACGCGAATTTCCTGTGTCTCTCTGCTCGCGCGCTCGTCAGGCTCGGCCGTTTTGACGAGGCCAGTGCCCGCATCGAACGAGCCCAGGCAATCTATCCGCAGTTTGCCCGGCCTTACGAGGCGCGTGGTGAGCTGTATCTCGCCCAGGGCGAACTGCACGATGCGGCCGAGGCGTTTCGCCAAGCCATCAAACTCGACCCCGAGCGGCAACACTCACGAGTGAAGCTCGGCCAGGTACTCATGATCATGGGCCGGGTAGAGGAAGCAGAGGCTCTGAAGGCCGAGTTCATGCAGGTTGACGAGGATAATCGCGATATCGAAAAGGCTGCCGAACTCGAGAAGCAGAAGGATTTTGCCGGGGCCGAGAAGATCTATCGCAGGATACTGACTCGCCACCCGGACAACGTATCGGCAATGCGGCTGTGGGCTCTTCTTGGCATCCAGGAAAAACGCTATCCGGAGGCGGAAGCGCTATTGCGGCAAGCAATCAAGGTAGCTCCCGGATTTGGCCGCGCCTGGTCCGATCTGTGCGGCGCGCAGCTCGAGCAGGAAAAATACGCTGACGTCGTGGAGAGTGCAAAGCGGCTGATCAAGCTGAACCCGAAGTCGGCTGACGGGTATATCTGGCTGGCGGCCGGCACCGCAGCCGCGGGCGATCACGCTGGCGCGATCCATGCCTATGACAGGGCGCTGAAGGTCGCTCCCAGGCATGTCGGTGCGATGTGTGGCAAGGGTAATGCGCTTCGCACGCTCGGCGACCAGGACGGTGCAATCACGGCCTATCGGGGCAGTATCGACGTGAATCCGCGGCACGCGGAAGCTTACTGGAGCCTGGCGAACCTGAAGACGTTCCGTTTCGAGGAGCAGGAAGTCGAAAACATGCTGGCCCTCATTGACGATGAGCGCGTCTCATCAGAGGGCCAGGTGCAGCTGAACAATGCGCTCGGTCTCGAGTTCGAGGCCCGCAGGGAATACGATAAAGCGTTCGAGTTCATCGACCGCGGCAATATTCTGCGCCGCGACTCGGAATTCTACGACCGCGTAGAGAATGAAGAACGGACCGACCTGACGATAGAGACGTTCACGCCGCAGTTCTTCGCCGACAACGCGGACCGGGGTTGCCCTGACCTGTCGCCGATATTCATTGTCGGCCTGCCACGCTCCGGCTCCACGCTGCTGGAGCAGATCCTCGCCAGCCACTCCATGGTAGACGGAACCCACGAACTGGCCGACCTGGGAAGGATCGTCCGCAGTAAACCGGAGTTGACGGCGCCGCCCGCCCGCTACCCGGGCTCGGTCGCAGACCTCGATCCCGAGGAGTTCAGGCCAATGGGCGAACAGTACATCGAGCGCACCCGTCGGCACCGGGGCTCGGCGCCACAGTTTACGGACAAGAATCCGAACAACTTCGTGCACGTGGGACTACTGCAGCTGATCCTGCCCAAGGCGAGGATAATCAACGCCCGGCGTCACCCTCTCGACAGTTGTTTCGGCAGTTACAAACAGCTGTTCGCTTCGGGCCAACCATTTACCTACGACCTCGTCGAACTCGGTGAGTACTACCTGCAGTATCAGCGGCTCATGGATCACTGGCACGAAGTCCTGCCCGGCAAGGTGCTCGACGTCCGCTACGAAGACGTCGTTGCAGACCTCGAGGCGCAGGTCAGGCGGATCCTCGAGTATTGTCGACTGCCCTGGGAAGGCGCATGCCTCAGTTTTCACGAGACCCGTCGCTCGGTGAAATCGGCGAGTTCGGAACAGGTACGCCAGCCGATCTATTCGACGTCCGTAAATAGCTGGCGCAATTACGAAAAACATCTCGAACCCCTGATCGAGACGCTGGAACCGCTGCTCCTGAAGCTTCCGGCAGCCGAGCGTCCTGCCAGTCTTGCTGGCACCGGCGGCTGAGTGCGCCGTCGCGTCCCGAAACCGAGCTCGAATTGTAGAATGTACACCGCAGGGGTTTACAACGGGCATGTTGTATTCATCGTTGTACGGTGGCGTTTTACAATGTAGAACACGATCGGGCCGCGTTGATTAAGCGACCGGCTCGTGACTATAATCGAGTTAGGTAGATTTACCTATCAGGGGCTGCCCGAACGGCCTCCTTGCTCGACGCGGCCGTTCTGCGTCCCGATCTAAAATAGTTGGGGGGAGCAGAATGAGCAGACCGAATCCAGCCAAGATCAGCCCGGTAGCGGCTGCCGTTTCTACCGCGCTTGCAACGCCACTCGTTGCATCGGCACAGTCCACTGACGATCCAGGACGCGTAGCCGGTGCGCAGGTCGAAGAGATCATCGTCACGGCGACGAAGCGCGAGCAGGACATCCAGAAGATTCCGGCCAGCGTGCACGCGCTTCCCGAGGCCATGCTCAAGGAAATCGGCGCACTGAACACCGAAGACTACGTGCGGTTCATGCCGAGCGTGAACTGGATCAATTTCAACAGCGGTGGCAGCAACCAGGTCATCTTCCGCGGGATCAACACGACAACCAGCGGATTCATCGCCACGCAGAGTTCGTCGGTCTACCTCGACGAGATCCCACTGACCGCGACCAACGGCTCGCAGCCGGACATCCGCATGATGGATATCCAGCGCACGGAAGCCTTGGCCGGGCCGCAGGGCACGCTGTTCGGCGCCGCCGCACAGGCCGGCACCCTGCGCATCATCACCAACAAGCCGGACACGAGCCGATTCGAGGCAAGCGCTGATGTCATGTGGCGGACCGGCGGCGAGAGTGACCCGAGCCACAGCGTCACCGGTGTGATTAACATACCCCTGGTCGAGGACAAGTTTGCGATTCGCATTGCCGCGCAGTCGGCAGAAGACGGCGGCTACATAGACAACGTGCTCGGCCACACGCCGGATACGTGGTTCGGCGAGAGGGCCGATGCAAGCCCCGACGCGTGGGGCGGGCATGGACAGTACAGGCTGGATTGGGGCAATTATCTCAACACCGATGCCGTCGAAGAAAACTGGAACTCGGCTGAGCACGCGAACCTCCGCATCTCGGCACGTTGGGACATCAACGACAACTGGTCGGTAACGGCGGCATACAACTACGGGGATACCGACTCGCAGGGCTCTTCCGCCTACAACCCGTTCGTCGGCGACCTGCAGACGGTAGCGTTCGTCAAAAACACCTCGCAGTCCGAATGGGATATGAGTTCGCTGACGATCGAGGCCGATCTCGGTTTCGCTCAGCTCGTGTCGGCGACGAGCTTCTACGAGAACCAGCGCACCTACATCATCGACAATACGCTGTACTACAAGTACTACACGACGCGGAATTATTGCGAGGACAGGGGCGTGTGGGCCGACATCCAGTACTACTGGCTGTGGGAGAATTCTGCGACCGGCCGGGCCATTTATGCGCCGCTCTATTGCGTGACTCCGGCGGCAAATCCATCCGGTGCGATCGACCAGTTCCCCGAAACCATTGGCATCGGAGCAGGCCCGGAATGGCAGGAGCGTTTCACTCAGGAAATCCGCCTGTCGAGCGAAGGCGAGCGGTTCGACTGGCTCGCCGGCCTCTACTACGAGGACTCCAACGACTCCTGGAATTCCGAATGGATGTCGGACGCCAACACGCCTTTCCAGCAATCCATGTCCTATGCATTCATGCAGGATTGTGCGGCCGCTCAACCCGGCGATCCGCTGTACAGCATGTGGGAGTGCAACCCTAACAAGTTTTATGGAATCCGTTCGGGCCCGGATGACGTCGCCGCTGCGCTGCCGGATGCTTCCATGTACTGGACTTCCTGGGACGATACGGACTGGGAGACGGAGGCCGTGTTCGGCGAGTTTACCTGGCACGCGACAGCCAAAACGGACGTGACGGTCGGTGGTCGTTGGTTCGAAACGACGAACACCAAAGCTTACACGAAGATCCTGGCCGGCACCCGGAACTCGAATGGCCGGCTCACGGGCGGCTTTATCCAGCCACGCTGGGACGGCAATGATGTCCCGCAGAAGGCAACGATCAGCGAGTTCGTGCCGAAATTGAGCGTGAGCTATAGCCTCGACGATCAGAAGATGCTGTACGGCTCGTATACCGAGGGCTACAGGACGGGCGGCGTCAACCGGGCCAACAAGAACGCCGACTGGAGCCGGACGCTCTTCGGGCAGGTCTGGGATCCGGACAAGCTCGCGAACTACGAGTTCGGTCTGAGGTCACGCTGGGCCGACNNACGCTGGGCCGACAACAGCCTGCAGCTCAACGTGACGGCCTTCCACATGGAGTGGGAGGACATGCAGTTCGAAGTCGTCGATCCGAGTTCGAATACCTGCATCGTGCCCAGCGACCCCTTCCCTGACTGTCCCGGCGGCCAGCTTCCGTGGCTTTCCATCGTCGGCAACGTGGGCGACGCGCACAGCACCGGGGTCACGGCGGATTTTGACTGGGTTCCGGCGGAAGGCTGGAGTATCGGCGGCAACGCGACGTGGCTCGAGGCCGAGATCGACACAACGCCCAGCGAAGGGGAATCCGGCGTCGAGAAGGGCCAGCAGTTACCCAACTTCCCGGAATTTCAGGGCGCGCTCTGGGCCACGAAGACCTGGCNNGCACAGTATTCATGGACGGGCGAGACGCTTACAAGGCTGATCCCGGCCGGGGAGGACACGGGGAACCCGTCGTTCACCAATGATTCCTACGGGATTGCCGACGTCCGGGTCGGGTTGACGTCAGAAGAAAACGGCTGGCAGGTCGACCTGTTCATCAGCAACCTGACCGACGAACGGGCGCAGGTCTGGCAGGGCAACGCGACCGGTGCATGGGCCTGGGGTCGGACGGGCGAGTACGAGCGCCACCACAACGTGTACACGGTCCGCCCAAGGGAATACGGTCTGCGTTTCACGACCAGCTGGGGTGAGTGATTCGAATTGTCACGGCAATTCAATCCAGCAACTGAGAAAACCCCGCAGCCGCGGGGTTTTTTCATTACCGGGGACAAAAGCGATATGGCTGAAATCAGAATGGAAGCAGCGATCTTCTTCGAACCGCATTTGCCGATGGCCCTGGCACGCGCACTCGAGTACGCCGGTAAGGATGGCTTCGTCGCATCTATGCCCCAGTTGCTCCACGCTCGCGTGCACGCCGACTACGACAACATCATTTGGAACACCTGGTTCACTTCTTATTCCGAAGAGAGCGTCGTGACGACGCCGCAGGGAAACCACGTCGTGGTCGCCATTCACGGGGGCGGTATCTACGCATCGCCTCAGCGATTCGAAAAGATGTTTTACGACAGCGTGGATCACGACAATACGCACGGCTATACCGAGCAATTCGCCGGCAAGATCAGTCAGCAGGAAGCTCGCGATGTGCTGGAGGGCAGGCTGCCGGACGGTTTGGAGATTCCTGTCTATCCGTTCGAGGAATTCAAACGAGGTATCAGCGATCTGCCGATTCGTTACGGCGTCATTCTCGATTTCGACCTGGCCAGGCGCTCCCTGCGCGGCTACGAGGCATTCGACGCTTTAAGAGACGATCCCAATATGATCGTGCGCGCCGGCGGTGTCGAGGCAAATATCGCCTATCTCGACAAGTTCCGGGTTCGCCACGATACGAAGTTGATGGGCCACTGGCATCCCTACAACCGTATCGATCCGGATCAGCCGCAGACGAGGTTCGTGTTTCTCGCCGGCAACCAGGGCGGCTGGGGCAGCGAGGATGACGACTTCGGCGAATATGGCTACGACTGCGAGTACGGGCTCGGCGGTGATGCCATGATGGGCGGGGCGGCCCGGTTTATCGGAGTCGCGCCTCACGACGCTCCAACCATTCTGCGGCATGTGTCTTTCGGAAAGCGCTGATATGGAGGCGCAGATATTCTTCGGCTCATACCGGCCGACCACTTTGCAGCGAGCACTTTCCTACGCGGGCGACGACGGCTTTGTCGCATCGCTGCCGCAGCTGATCCACGCCCGAACTGATGCCCCCTACGATAATGTTCTCTGGAACACCTGGTTCAGCGCATACTCCGAAGAAAACGTGGTCCCGACGCCGCAGGGCAATCATGTCGTCGTCGTGATTCACGGGGGCGGGATCTACGCCTCCCCGGCACGCTTCGAGAAGATGTATCACGCGAGCACGGACCATCGAAGTGAACATGGATTCACGGGACAGTTCGCCGGGAAAATCAGTCAACGAGAGGCGCGCGATGTGTTGAACGGCAAAATGCCCGACGACATCGAGGTTCCGGTCTATTCGTTCGATGAGTTCAAGCAGGGCATCGGGGATCTGCCGACTCGCTACGGGGTCATTCTTGACTTTGACCTCGCCAGGCAGTCCGCATGCGGCTACGTGGAATTTGAAGTCCTGAAGGATGATCCGACCATGATCGCCCGGACCGGTGGCGTCGAAGCGGCGGCCACCTATCTCGACAAGTTTCGGGCCCGTCACGCTACGAAGGCAATGGGCCACTGGCATCGATACAACCAGATCGATCCGGATCAGCCGCAAACCGGTACCCTGTTCCTCGCGGGTAACAAAGGCGGTAAGCGCAGCGACGTCGACGACTTCGATCCGGCGTCGCGAAAGCAGAGAGAGGATGGCTATCACAGCGAGACCGGAATCAAGGGCGGTGGCGGTATGGGCGGCTTGGCCCGCTACGTTGCTGCAGCACCGCGCGACGATTCGACAAGCGTTCGTGATCTGGACTTCGGCGTCTCCTGAAGAGGAAAACACGATTTATGGATGGGAACGAACTTGCGGCTCAGTTCATTCGTGACGCCCGCTGGGATGACCTTCCCGATGCGGTACAACACCAGGCCAAGCAGTGTCTGATCGATATTGTCGCCGCGATGGTGAGCGGGATCCTGACGCCCATCAGCGAGATCGCTGCCGCCCATGCTCCGATCAGGTGGCCGGGAGACGACGCGACGATACTGATGCACGACAGGCTTGCGAGTGCCACCGGAGCAGCCTTCGCGAACGCGTGTGCAGCTAATGCTCTGGACTGCGACGACGGCGGCGTCNNCGACGGCGGCGTCTACACGCGAGGCCATCAGGGAGCGCAGGTCTTTCCGACGGCGCTGGCGCTTTGCGAGTCTTTGCGCCTCGACGGACGCGAGATGCTGGCGGCTGTCGTGGTGGGCTATGAGATCTCCCATCGGTTTTCACGCTGCTGGCACGATCACCTGCACCCGGTCTACCAGGCCGACGGCTCCTGGGGTTCGGTCGCCAGCGCAGCGACGGCCGCCAGCCTAATGGGCCTGGACGTGCAAACCATCCGGCAGGCTCTGGGTATCGCGGAGTACCACGCGCCCAACGTCCCGATGGAACGTGACCTTATTGACCCGGCGATGGTCAAGCATGGTCACGGCTGGGCCGTCGTCACCGGAATTATGGCTGCCGAGTTAGCCGAACGAGGCTTTACAGGCATCCCTGGTCTGATGGGATCGGATAAATACAGCGACTGGATAGCGACACTCGGAAACGAATACATCATGGTCGATGGCGTCGATTTCAAACAGCATTGTTCCTGTGGCTGGGGTCACACCGCCATTGCAGCAGTTCAGAAATTGCAGCGCGAAAACGATTGGGACGTCGAGGACATCGCGGCGATTACGATCGAGGGGCACCATTGGGCAGCGGTGCTCCACACCGCGCATCCAACCACGACCGAGGAGGCACAGTTCAGCGTCAAGTGGCCACTGGCCGCCTATCTCATTGACGGAGAGGTAGGACCGGATCAAATCCTGGAGCCACGCTTCGGCGACGCCGACATCAATGCATTGGTCGACAAGATGGAGCTCGTGGAGTCGGAAGAATTCAACGAACTCTACCAACCGAGCTTCGAGGGCGGTGATGAAGGTTACAGTCCGGGCAGAGTATCGATCCGCCTTGAGGACGGCACCTATCTTGACTCTGGCGTCGTGACGGAGGCATGCAGGATCGAGGCGCGCGGTGATGAGCAGCGGCTGGAGCAGAAATTCCGCTGGCTGACCGGATATGTCCTGGAGCAGGAACGTGTCGATCGGCTACTGGAAATGTTGTGGCACTTTGATCGAGTATCGGACGTCGGTGAGCTTACTGCCCTGCTTCGGCGACACTGAATCGCTTTGAGCCAATTACTGCATCGCCGGATCCAGACTCTGGTCAGTAATCGGTCGGCGCGCCACCTTCCTCTTTGCGCAGCGCTACGAATGCCTCGAGTTCCTCGCGAATGGCATCGTCCATCGGCGGCGGCTCGAACTCGTCAAGGATCTGCTTCCAGATGCTGTTGGCGCGCTCCGGCGTCTGGATGCTGCCGCGCTCCTCCCAGGCCTCGAAGTTGTTCAGTTCGCTCAGAAAGGGACGGTAAAACGCGGTCTCATAGCGTTCGAGCGTGTGGCTCGCGCCGAAGAAGTTGCCATCGGGGCCAACCTCCCTGATTGCGTCGACTGCGAGATCGTCGGTGCCAACAGCTACCGGCCGAAGATAGTGGATGACCTGTTGCAGTGTTTCACAGTCCATCACTAGCTTCTCGTAGCTGGCACAGAGACCGCCCTCGAGCCAGCCCGCGGCGTGATAGACGAGGTTGACCCGGGCAGACACGCAGGCCCAGAGCGAGAAGGCACTCTCCCATGCCGCCTGCGCGTCCGGGCAATTGGCGGCACAGGCATTGGATGCCCGCAACGGCAGACCATAGAAGCGTGCCATCTGGCCCGACATCTGCGTCGCCCTGAGATACTCGGGCGTGCCGAAAGCAGGAGCGCCGCTACCCATATCGACATTGGACGTAAATGAGCCGTAGACCACCGGCGTCCCTGGATTGATCGTCTGCAACAGTGCAATGACCGCCAGCGCCTCTGCGGTCTGCTGGGCCACCGCGCCGGCTATCGTGACCGGCGCCATCGCCCCGGCAAGTGTAAACGGCGTCACGATGACAGGCTGACCACGGCGCGCCATTCTCATTGGCCCGTCGAGCATGTTGAAGTCGATCTTCAGAGGCGAAGACGAGTTGATATTGGTGAACATGCACGGGCTCGCGTCGAACTCCCCGGGCGTCAGTCCGGCGGCGATCCGCACCATCTCCATCGCGTCCTCAATGCGTTCCTTGCCCAGGCTGTAGGCGTGTAGAGCCTTGTCGCTAAGGACCAGCGCATCATGGATGCAATCGAGGTGGCGGATGGATGGGTGGATGTCGACCGGTTCGACCGGGTAGCCGACGATCATGTGAATGCAGTTGAAATACTGCGTCAGCTTGATCAGATCCCGGTAGCTTTCCCGGTCGCCCGGCCGCCGGCCGCGGTCCAGGTCCGAGCAGTTCGGTGGGCTGCCGACGTTGCCGAACAGCATGTAGTCGTCGCCGATCCGGACCATGCGCTCCGGATTCCTCGGCGTGATGTCGAATCTCTCCGGCGCCTTGCGCACCTGCTCCATGACGAAGTCGCGGTCCATGCGTACCGTGCCCGAGCCCACTCTGACGGTACACCCCGCGTCGGCGAGGATCTGCTTCGCCTCGTCGTGCAGGAAATCGATGCCGATGTCTTCGAGGACTCGCATAGCAGCATCGTGGACGGCGTGCACTCCCTCCTCGTCGAGGGGCTCCGTAGGCACATCAGGATTCTGTGGCAGCGTCCACGGTACCTGCCTGATCGCAGCGCTTCCGCGGCGGATATTTGCGGACCGCCCGCCGTGGCGCCGTTTCCCGCGTCGACTCGTCTTTCCTGTCCCGGCAGTCATGAGCCGCCGCTCAGCTGTCCTTGACCGGCTGCGTGCCCATACGCCGCAGCCATTCGGCCGTCCCGATCAGCACGACGGAGCCGAGGAAGATGCAGGTGCCGAGTGCGAGGATAGTCGGCAACGTCTGCGGGAAGCGCACCTGGGTCCACATATAGACCGGCAGCGTGATGTCATTGCCGCCGAGGAACAGGGCAAACAGGAACTCGTCGAACGAGGCCGTGAACGACAACAGCAGGCACGCGCCGACACCCGGGAGGATGAGGGGAAACGTAACGCGCCAGAAAGTCGACCACGCGTTCTCGCCGAGATCCTGGGCAGACTCCTCGAGGCTCTTGGCAAAACCCTCTAAGCGCGCCCGGATGATCAGGGTAGAGAAAGGTACGTTGACAACGACGTGCGCGACGCCGATCGTCCACAGCGACGGCTGCACGTTTACGGCCAGCGCCAGCACGAGAAGCCCGAACGCGAGAATGATGCCGGGCATCACCATTGGCAGCATAATGAACCCCATAACCGCACCCTGCCCGGGCATCCGGTACCGGGTCAGGGCCTTACCGGCGATTGTGGCCAGCGTCGTCGATATGACAGCCACCGGAATGGCGAGCTTGAAGCTGTTTCCCAGGGCCTCGAGAAGGCCTGGCCGCGATGGAATCTCGAGGTACCACTGCGTCGTAAACCCTTTCAGCGGCAACGCCATCTGGATGCTGTCGTTGAACGAGAATATCGGCAGCATCAGCGACGGGATATACAGAAACAACAGATATAACACGACGTAAATGAACAATGGTCCGTACTGGCGTCCGATGCCTGCGTCTTGCCCCCCGGAAGCGGATGACGCCTCCATCTCGCGGCGTTTGACGGTACCCCGCTGCGACAGCCAGATAAAGGTGAAGACGATCGCCGTGATCGTCATCATCATGATGATCGTCAGCGCCGAGCCCAGCGGCCAGTTGTTGGCCTCGCCGAACTGCGCCGCGATGATCTGACCGAACATCATGCCCTTGGGTCCGCCGACCATGACCGGCGTAAGGTAGTCGCCGACTGTCGGTATGAACTCGATGACGGCCGCGGCGATCACCCCGGGCATCGACAGTGGCAGCGTCACTCGGAAGAATGTCCTCGCAGGGCTTTCACCGAGGTCAGCAGCGGCTTCCAGAAGAGACCGGTCGATCTTCGACAGCGACAGGTAGATCGGCAGAATTGCGAACGCCGCCCAGGCATGGACCAGTGTCAGGACCACGGCGAAACGACTGTAGAGCAAAAATTCGAGGGGCGCCTGGATGAAACCGAGGTCCAGGAGCGTCGAATTGATCACGCCGTTGTTGCCGAGCATGATCTTCCACGCGAGCACCCGCAGCAGGTAGCTGGTCCAGAACGGCAGGTTGATCAGGATCAGCCAGGTCATGATGTTTTTCCTGACCCTGAAGGCCAGGAAATAGGCGACCGGGTAGGCGAGCAATATCGTAATCAGCGTAACCGTTGCCGACATGCGGATCGACCGCAGCAGCAGGCTGCCGTACATGTCTTTCTGGAAGAACGTCTCGTAGTTCTTGAGCGTGAACGCCTTGTCGATATGGATGTAGTCCTGCGTCCAGAAGCTGTAGACGACGAGCGTGAAGATCGGCAGTGCGAGCGCACAGATCATGACGATCAGGGTCGGCGACAGCAGTGTGTAGCCTCGCAGCCATTCGTGCCGGAGAAAGTAACGCCGTATGCTTGCCGGCAAGATGCCTGCCGAGCCGCTGCCCGCGACAATGTCCGATTGCGCTCCGGTCGTCACCGTCGACCCGCGGCAACCGCCTGGCCGGGTGATTTGGCGCCGCCGAGGGCAGTCGCTATTGCATTCGCTGCCGCAATAAGTTCGGGAGCAATGTGCTGCATTGCTTCTTCCGTCAGACGGCCGGAATGGCCGACGACACTGATTGCGGCAGCGACTTCCCCGAGGCCGTCGACGATCCACGTGGCAATTCCGTTGACGCCTATTTCGTACTCCTCCCTGTCGAGGACATATCCTTGCTCACGGCATTGAGCCAGCTCGGCTTCGAGTTCACCCGCATCGGTGATCGTATTCACGGTATGCTCAGGCAGGCCGCAGCAGTCATAGATCGTTTGCCGCATCGGCTCGTTCGAGCCTGCCATGAGGGCCTTGCCCAGAGCCGTGCAGTGATACGGATAGCGCCAGCCTGGAGCGCTGAACGCGTGCAACACCCTGGAGCCCACGTAGCTGTCGATCACTGACAGATCGAGCAAATCGGGCAATCCCAGGTTTACGGTCTCATTCGTGGATTTGCAAAGGTTGGTGAGCGCGGGTCTAGCCAGCTGCGAAACGTGCAGCCGCTGCTGGATCAGCCGACCGAGTTCCAGAAACCGCAGCCCGAGCCGGTATTTCCTCGAGTGAGCATCCTGCTCGACGAGTCGCAACGTTGCGAGTGACGCCAGCAGGTTGAATGCCGTGGTCTTGTTCAGTCCCGTCGCTTTGCTGATCTCGCTCAGTCCGACACCGGCCTCGTCGCCAATTGCGACCACGTCGATGATTGCGCTGGCACGGGCTAGTGCCTGGATTCGCGGGGGCTTCAGGGAACTCGTGGCCGTCACGACCGGTGTCTCCATAGTTTTATAATGTACGACGCTTCCCTGCCGCTCGAAAACTGCCACAATCGTTGACAGACTGCAACACATTGAGTCAGTCTCTTGCTTCTGTAATGTTGTTCAGCGCGCTGGTCTGCCCGTTCGTTCATTGCAGGCGAAGGCGTGGTGTATATTGTATAGCGCTACCAAGAGGAAGATACCGCCATGGCCGATATTCGGATGGAAGCAGAGATCATCTTCGATCCCCATGTGCCGCATGCACTGCAGCGGGCACTGGAGTATGCGGGGGATGACGGATTCGTGGCCTCGATGCCGCAGCTGCTGCACGCCAGGGCCCACGCCGATTACGACAACATCATCTGGAACACCTGGTTTACGTCTTATACCGAGGAGAGCGTCGTCACGACGCCGCAGGGGAATAAAGTCGTGCTCGTGATTCATGGTGGCGGGATATTCGCATTGCCCGAGCGATTCGAACGGGTCTATCGCGCCAGCGTTGACCGTTCCCATCCCGAAGGCTTCACGGGCCAGTATGCGGCGAAGATTTCGCACCAGGAGGCGTACGATGCCCTGGAGGGCAAGCTGCATGATGGCAGCGAGATTCCCGTGTATTCCTTCGAGCAGTTCAGACGGGGAATTCCCGACCTGCCCATTCGCTATGGCGTGGTCCTGGATCTCGAATTGGCCAGGCAGTCCAAGCGTGGTTACGAGGCGTTCGATGTCCTGAAGGATGACCCGAATATGATCGTCCGGGCCGGGGGCGTCGAGGCGAACGCGGCCTACCTCGACAAGTTCCAGGCGCGACGCAAGACGGAGTTGAAGGGTAACTGGCATCCCTACAACCGAATCGATACAGACCAGCCGCAAACCCGCATCGTGTTTCTCGCCGGTAACAAGGGCGGCCTCTATTCCCAGGGAGACGATCCCGAGGAATGGGGCTACGACGCCGAGTACGGTATGGGCGGAGACGCTTGTATCCACAACATGGCGCGCTACATTGCTGTAGCTCCTCACGATGTTTCGACAAGTTTGCGAGACCTCGACTTTGGCGCCTGAGTCGTAGCAATGAGGCACAATCACGAGCCGACGCAGTACCGCAGATTCACGATCGGGAAACTCCTGGTGATCGTAGCGGTTACAGCATGTCTCGCGTCCTGCCAGCCGTCAATCGAAGAGACGACCACCCTGCATCTGCTCGAATGGAACGGCTACCAGTTCCCCGAGTATTACCCCGAGTACATCGCCGAATACGGCCGGCCACCAAAATTCACCTTTTTCGACAACGCGGACACCGCGCTGAAGCGGTTGCGGACCGGATACCAGGTCGACCTGGTGCACTTCTGTACGGGGCAGATGGTGGAAGCGAAGGACGCGGGGTTGATCAGGCCGCTGGACACGAGCCGTATTCCACGCTGGAGTGAAATCCCGCCCGTATTGTTGGATTTGCCTGACGTGAAGATAGACGGCGAGTACTGGATCGTTCCCTGGGAGTGGGGGTATTCGACCGTTGCCTACAACCCCGAAACGATCGAGATCGAGGACCCGTCATACGACATGTTCATCGACCCGCGCTACAAGGGCAAGACGGCGCTCCCGTCGGATATCCGCGTCAATATGATCATCGCCGGCGTGATCGGCGGCTGGGCCGATCCCCTGGACCCGACGGAAGAAGAGATCGCGGCGGCGCCCGGAATCTTTACGAAGATGCTTGAGAACGCGCGTTTCATCTGGACCGACAGCACCCAGCTCGAACAGGCCTGGGCCGCCGGCGATGTCGGCATCTCCTACGTCTACGGTAGCGCCACGCGCAGGATGAACAGGGAAGGCCTCACCAACGTTGTCGTTGAACCGCTGCTGACATGGATGTGCGGACTGTCGCTCAGCGCCACCGCCGCGGGCTCGGAGGACGCGGCTTACGACTACATCAACGCGATGCTCGACCCGGCCGGAGGCGCCGCCATGTTCGAAACCTACGGATATGGACACGGCAATGCCGGCACCGTCGAACTCATCGATCCCGTCAGGGCAGCCGATACCGGCATCGACGATCCGGACGGCACGCTGGCCCGCGGTGTGTACAACAAGGCCATGCCTCCTGAGAAACAAGCCAGGCTGTTCCAGCTCTGGTACGAATCTCAGGCCGGCCTCGACTAGGTGAAGCGGACATGTCCAAGCACGTAACAGACTACTACGATCG
>JABAHS010147974.1_pt3 | contig 18183 bp, 12 predicted proteins | sample 7062111 | NCBI WGS metagenome assembly JABAHS01 (sample SAMN14534600, study PRJNA622989) | marine sediment metagenome | biome: marine biome [ENVO:00000428]; feature: marine pelagic biome [ENVO:01000023]; material: deep marine sediment [ENVO:00002113]; isolation source: pool of 4 deep marine... | reverse complement strand
GGGCGGAGCGAATGTCGGCGTCATCATTCTGTTGGGAGCAGGCGGTGACAGGTTCTACGATTCACACATTCGGGAGACCGTGCAGGTTATCCAGGAGATGCAATTGGGTTCTGAGGACATCATTTTCCTTTCTCCGCTCGTACAGTTTCCAGGCACACAATACGACTTTGATGTGAAAGAGGCAGGCATTCATGCTCTCGACCAGAAAGGAGTGGACACTCAGAAGACGGAAATTAAAAACGAGCTTGGATTTGAAAGCGGAAAAGGTTCCCCAAAGATGGCTGTGTACGACATCAATGAGTTCATTTATTAACCTGGTTTGTTTTGTGATTGGTTAATCAAAATAAAAACAAAATGTCTCACATAAAAGCGTCAAAAAATCTGGGTGTGTCCTTATGTTCGACGCACTTTCAAGAATACACAAGAAATTTTAACCAAAGCTAACTGCAACACGTTGGCTTTTTTTATTTTTGCACCCAAGGAGAAGAAACGATGATTGACAAAGAGGAAGTGCTGAATTATCACGCCCGTGAGCGACGTGGAAAGATCGAAGTTTGTACCACCAAACCTTGCGTCACCCAAAAAGACCTGTCGTTGGCTTACACACCCGGCGTGGCAGAGCCCTGTCGGGAGATTCACAAAAATCCGGACGACATTTTCAAGTACACGGCTAAAGGCAATCTGGTCGGCGTGGTTAGCAATGGTACAGCCGTGCTTGGATTGGGTGATATTGGTGCCGGCTCCGGAAAACCGGTCATGGAGGGAAAAGGCGTGCTGTTCAAACGCTTTGCAGATATCGACGTGTTCGACATCGAAGTGGATACTCACGATCCGGACGAAATGGTTCATGTGGTGAAGCTTTTGGAGCCTACTTTTGGCGGAATCAATTTGGAGGATATCAAAGCGCCGGAATGCTTTTACATTGAAGAGACCCTCAAGAAACAGTTGAATATCCCGGTGTTTCACGATGATCAGCACGGCACCGCCATCATTTCGGGAGCGGGGCTGCTGAACGCTTCGGAACTGACCGGCAAGAAATTGAGCGACATGAAAGTGGTGATTTGCGGTGCCGGCGCGGCCGGGATTGCCTGCGCTAAATTCTACGTCCAATTGGGCGTACGGAAACAAAGTATTCTGCTCTGTGACAGCAAAGGAGTTGTTTATGCTGGACGGAAAGAGGGCATGAATCCGTACAAAGAACTTTTTGCAGCGGAAACCGAGGCCCGTACTCTGGCGGACGCGATGAAGGGCGCGGACATGTTCTGCGGCGTTTCCGGGCCGAATCTGGTCACGAAAGACATGGTGCGTTCCATGGCGGACAATCCGATTATTTTTGCCATGGCCAACCCCGATCCCGAGATCACCTACGACGAGGCTATGGCAGTGCGGGATGATGTGCTTATGGCCACCGGGCGCAGCGACTACCCCAATCAGGTCAACAACGTGCTGGGGTTCCCCTTCATCTTTCGAGGTGCGTTGGATGTGCGAGCAACCGCCATAAATGAGGAAATGAAAGTCGCGGCTGCCCATGCTCTCGCAAATTTGACGCGAGAACCTGTGCCATACACCGTGATCAAAGCCTATCGGCTGGAAGGTTTGGAGTTTGGGCGTGAATACCTCATTCCGAAACCATTCGATCCCCGAGTGCTTCTCTGGGAAGCGTCCGCGGTGGCAAAAGCGGCCATGGAAACCGGCGTAGCCCGAGTCAATATCGACATCGATGAATATAAAGAGAAGTTGGAGGCGCGTCTCGGGATGTCTCGCAAAGTCATGCGGGTGATCATCAACAAAGCCAAAAAGCAACCGAAGCGGGTTGTCTACCCGGAAGGAGACCACGTGCCCATTCTCAAGGCCTGCGAAATTGTCCTGGATGAAGGATTGGCGCATCCGATTCTGTTGGGTAACAAAAAGGAGATCGAGAGCAAAATCAGTGAAATGCACCTGAACCTGGACAAAGGTGTGGAAATCATTGATTTGAACACATTTGATAAGCTTGAATATTATGTGAACACGTTTTATGAATTGCGTCGTCGAAAGGGTGTGACCTATGGGGAAGCCCAACGGTTCATGAGACGCAGAAATTATTTTGGGGCTATGATGGTTCAGCTCGGAGATGCAGACGGACTGGTATCGGGACTGACGCAGGCCTATCCCGAAACCATTCGACCGGCCCTGCAGATCATCGGTGTGCGCCCGGATGTGCACAAGGTGGCCGGACTTTATATGATGGTGCTGAAAGACCGGGTGTTGTTCTTTGCCGACGCCACAGTGAATATCGAGCCCACAGCCGAAGACCTCGCCGAAATTGCGCTGCTGTGCGCAAAAGAGGTGCGGCGCTTTGATGTCGAACCCAGAATCGCCATGCTTTCGTTTTCAAACTTTGGCAGCACCCGACATCCGTTGGCTGAGAAAGTACGACAGGCCACTGAAATCGTGAAGAACAAAATGCCTGAATTGATTATCGATGGCGAGATGCAAGCCGATACTGCAGTGGTGCCGGAAATCATCGATGAAGTTTATTCCTTCAGTCCGCTCAAAGGAAATGAGGGTGCCAACGTGCTCATCTTCCCGAATCTTGAGGCGGGAAACGTGGCGTACAAGCTTCTGCAACGCGTAGGTGGCGCCGAGTCCATCGGTCCGATTCTTCTGGGCATGCGGAAACCGGTGCACGTGCTACAAATTGGCGACTTCAATGAGATCGATGTGGTGAACATGACGGCCTTCGCGGTGATCGATGCGCAGGCCGGCGAACGGTCAACATTTGCGGTCTGAGAACATGATATCTGAAAACTGAAGAACGAATGATGTGTTGACAGATTGTTCAGTATATTCATACTGGACGAAAAAATGGGTTTTGGATATTCGTCTTCAACGAGTAGCAGCGACTATGCGCAGAATTGCTGCCTTACCTTGAGTTTGATTCATACTGTGCGATGAATGGGGCTCGGATTTTGTCTCATCAACAGCAATTTCAGTGGCGAGCTGTGGCTGTTCATAACGTAGATTTAGGTCAAACACAATTTTCTTGCCTTTCTCGTTGAAGGTGCTTAAAGTAATGTTAACTCCTTCCTCACATATCAAAACGTGGGGTGACATTATGGGATACCTATTTTCTTTATCATTGATTTTCGGTCCCGTTTTATCCGTCAGCCGGGCGACCTTCTCCCAAACCGAAATCAAGCTCACCGCCAGCGATGGGGACAAAACGACTTTGCTCAAATAGCAATAACTAATCGAGAGGTAAACATCATGATCGGGAAGCTACGTACTTTTCGAAATGGAGGGTAAAAATGAAAGCCGTTAAAAGAAACTTGAGCGTATCAGAAAGACAAACTTACTGTGTGATATTTTTATCAATTTTTTGCCTCCAAATATCCGTAATTTTTGGACAAGAAAGCATCCAATTTATAAGCCCATTTGTGCATTCAGGTGATGAAAACTGGGATAATCGATTCGGACCTCACGGTGTGGACGGTATAGTGAAGGCTCTAGCGATTCAAGGCAATGATGTATATGTTGGTGGCGACTTTACAGCAGCAGGCAGGTTGATCGTTAACCACATTGCCAAGTGGGGTGGAAATGATTGGTCTTCAGTCAGTAATGGCTTAGGAGCTTCCGTGCGTGCCATAGCAATTAATGGGAAGGATGTTTATGTGGGAGGAGAGTTCACCACTGTTGAGGGCACGACCGTGAATCACATCGTCAAATGGGATGGGAGCAATTGGTCCGCTTTAGGCAGCGGTCTGAATTCAACTGTGGATGCAATTGTGGTCGCTGAAAACGGAGACGTTTATGCCGGAGGGAATTTCACGGAAGCGGGAGGGATTACGGCAAAGCGTGTAGCCAAATGGGATGGAAACGGTTGGTCAGCGTTAGGACTCGGAATCGATAACTCTTGGGTTTTTGCGATTGCTATTCAAAATGGTAATCTCTATGCTGGAGGTGATTTCACTAGGGTGGCTGGAAATAATAATATCAAATATATAGCTAAATGGGATAGTAGCAACTGGTTTGCTTTAGGAGGCGGTGTAGATTCCCAAGTCAAGACGATTGAAACAATAGACAATGATGTTTATGTTGGTGGCCTTTTCGAGAAAGCGGATGGAAATACGGTGAACCATCTCGCCAAATGGGACGGCAGTAATTGGTCGTCCTTGGGGAATGGTGTGGATGATTGGGTTCTTGCAATCAAAAAAAGTGGCAGCGATCTAATTGTGGGAGGATTATTTGAAACGGCAGGTGGCTCAACCGCCCACCGGATAGCTAAATGGAGTGGTTCCGGTTGGTCTTCTATTGGAGAAGGGGAAAATAATGGCGTAACCGGCTTGGTCGAGGCAATTGCGGTGGACGGTAGTCAGATTTATGTTGCAGGACAATTAAATAGAGCAGGTAGCGTAGGGGCACATTATATTGCACGATGGGATGGCAGCAATTGGTCCGCACTCGCAAATCAAGATAATAATGGACTACGTAATCATGTTCAAGCAATTGCTGCTGGTAGACACGAAGCTTATGTAGGAGGGGGGTTCACTGAGGCGGGCGGAATCTTGGTGAACTACATTGCCAAATGGGATGGCAGTAAGTGGTCTCCATTGGGCCAGGGTGTAGATAACCCTGTTTCAGCCATAGCACTCAGCGGTTCCGACGTTTTTGTTGGTGGAGGTTTCACACAAGCAGGCGGAACCGGGAGTAACTTTATTGCCAAATGGGATGGCAGCAGTTGGTCTCCATTAGGCGATGGACTTAGCGGTAATTTTTACGGTGATTCTGTTCCACAAGCGAATTCAATTGTTGTGGTAGGTGGCGAGGTTTATGTGGGCGGTAATTTCACAAGTGCAGGTCAAATTAGTGCAAACAACATAGCTAAATGGAATGGCAGTAATTGGTCTGCTTTAGGCAGCGGTGTTAATGGAGAGGTTGAAGGGATGGCCGTGGTCGGAAGCAACGTCTATGTGGGGGGTGAATTCGATGCGGCGGGAGGCGAAGGCGCTGACGAGATCGCGATGTGGGATGGGAGTAGTTGGCATGCTCTTGAAAGTGACGTAAATTTGACTTTTAGAGCAATAGCTGTTAATCTCGAAGGTGAGATAATTGTAACTGGCCCTTTTTTCGATCCATTCGGAAATTCTTTATTTGATGTAGCAAAGTGGGATGGCAATAATTGGATTCCGTTAGGAGATGGGGTCGTTAGCGGTAGCCCTTCACCAGATCGTATTGATTCAATAACCGCTTGGAGAAATTTCATCTATGTTTGTGGTCGCTTTGCCCAGATAGATAATGTAAGTGCGAACAATATTGCCAGATGGGACGGGATTAGTTGGATAGCTTTGGGAAGCGGGATTTCCGGTTGTGATGTCATGGATGTAAGTACCGTCGGAGAATTGTTTGTGGGGGGATCATTGAAAAAAGCTGGTGGTAAACCGTCGATATTTTTTGCCAATTGGCACGAACCGGATATACCCGTTCCTGTGGAATTAACCTCGTTCACGGCTTCAACGCTCGATGAAGCCGTTGTTCTGCTTTGGCAAACGGCCTCGGAGACAAACAATTTTGGCTTTGAGGTCGAGCGACTCACGGAGAATTCGATTACCAATCTCACGGCCGATGACGGACGTTCCCAGCCTACAAACGATACTTGGAAGCAGATCGCGTTTGTCAGAGGACACGGCACAACCAACGAACCCAATTTTTATACGTTCACCGACGAACTCGATGAGATTTCACCTTTTACTGCGACCGACATAAAATATCGTCTCAAACAAATCGACCTGGATGGGACTTTCGAATATCACGGTCCCATCGAAGTATTCTTCGGTGAGATGCCCGACCAGCCCGTGCTTGCCCAAAACTATCCGAATCCATTTAATCCCACAACGACCATTCAGTTTGCGATAGGGCAGCGGGTGGAGGTCAAACTCACAGTTTTTGATGTCTTAGGAAGAAAGTTGGATACGCTTGTTGACGAAACCCTCGATTCTGGCGCGTATAAGGTGAAGTTCGAGGCAAAAGGGTATCCTAGTGGCACCTATTACTATCGTCTCGAGGCCGGGGAGTTCGTAGAGACCAAAAAACTAACATTGCTGAGATAGGACTTCAAAAAACATTCGTGCTGTGAAGTAAACTTGCCCGCTTGTAAAAAAAGAGGATTGAAACCTTTCTGTAGACAGTGAAAGAGATAGAATCAATTTTCAAAACTGAGGAAGGAATTATGCTTGACACAAGCAATTTAAACCAAAACGTCCTTGAATTGATACGCCGCACCTCCACGGATTTGTCGCCGGACGTTGAAACCGCTTTGAAACGTGCTTATGAGCGCGAAGAAAAAAAATCGGCGGCCGCTGGCGTTTTGAACGTGATTTTGAACAACATTGAGATGGCCCGCAAGAACTCGACGCCGCTTTGTCAGGACACCGGCACACCGATTTTTTACGTTCACTATCCGACCGGGCTCTCGACGCTCAAACTAAAAGAACAGATTCAGCAAGCCATGATAGCGGCCACCGAAAACAGCTACTTGCGGCCCAATGCCGTGGATTCTCTGACCGGAAAGAACTCCGGGAACAACCTCGGCAAGGATTTCCCCACCATTCATTTTGAAGAATGGCAAGACGATTATCTCAAAGTTGACCTTATGCTAAAAGGCGGAGGTTGCGAAAACGTCGGGGCGCAGTACCGCTTGCCACACGCACCCCTGCAGGCAGGACGAGATCTAACCGGCGTGAAGAAAGTCGTGCTTGACGCCGTTTATCAAGCGCAGGGGAAGGGCTGCGCCCCCGGCATTTTGGGTGTGGGCATCGGCGGCGACCGCGGCACTTCGTACCTTTTATCCAAACAACAACTGTTCCGCAAACTAGAGGACCGAAACGAAAACGAAGAGCTGCAGGCCGCCGAAGAAGAACTGCTACAAAAGGCCAACCGACTGCAAATCGGCCCCATGGGTTTCGGCGGCAAAACCACGCTCCTGGCCGTAAAAATGGACTGGATGCATCGGCTGCCGGCCAGCTTCTTCGTTTCGATCTCGTACATGTGCTGGGCAGATAGAAGGAAGAGTATGGTGTTGAGGAATGGCAAGGCGGAGATTTCTTGAAGTCAATTCCAGTTAGGATACGTCGTCATTTCATTCTCAGAAATGAGAAAATCAAGCAAACCGCCATGGCATTTAGGCTGAATTTCAGAACTGATTTTGTGGCATTATTTTTGACGGGTACTTTTTGGATTCAAAGTAGTGCTCGGCGAAGCCACCCACTTCTGTACATCATCTCGCTCGAAAATTTAGATTGCTTACGATTACTTGGTTTTTTAAGACACCTCATCGAGTGCAAATTTCTAATCAAAAGTGGGGGGATGGGAAAAAGAGACTATTCGGTTTCATAGAGACGGAGATGGTTTGCTACTGGCAAGAGGCACAAAGGTGTCGTACAGGAAGCATGGGACGCAATAGATCCTACAATCGTTTCGGTCGCTTTGGGTATTTTCTATTAACAATCGGTGTATTCTTGTTTTGTCTGGTCATAGACCTTATGTTGAGCAAAGAAGCAGACACAATGGTCTGCCGCAAAACATAGTCCTCCATGAAAAAAGCACCTGGTTTCAGTCTGGACTTACATATGTGTGGTGCTCTGTTAACTAAAAAGGAGAGAGAACCATGAATGACCCATTGATTGTTCTCGCAGCGATTATCGCACTCGGGGTACTTTACGTCATGTTACCGGTCTTCCTGGATGTGTTCCTTCGGTTTCGCAAAGACAGGTACGTAACCTGTCCTCACAAAAACGACAAAGCATCTCTTAATATCGACGCCAAATGGGCAGGGCTGACTTCCCTCACGGGTAAATCAGAATTGCGTTTGAAGAATTGCACTCTTTGGCAAGGTGAGATGAGCTGTAATAAGGAATGTCTAAGCCAATTGTGATACTATTCTAAAAGATTGAGATTCCATAGAATATCTCACCGGCTGAAATTGGGGAGAGACCCCAATTCTATTTAGCGTTGGGCTTTATGCAAAAGTGGGGCAAGGGGGTTTCCCGCCGTGGATACCATCGCATGCCCATAATGACATGCGGGGTCTTTGCCGGAATAAACGCTAGCGCAAAGGTTTGAAAAAGACCAAATCAAGCTACAAAACGGTGAGTATTTTCGTGGCTATCAAATCCACGTTGCCGAAAACTCTACGCGCTGGGTGGGCCTCGATAAATCGAGCCAACATGTTGTTTTGACGGATGAAATTGGGGAGGTCGGGATTAAGAATCACGGGCTTGGACTCACAGATGGACTTGAATTGGGATTCCTTAGGTTGCGGGTATCGGTCTGTTGCTTGGCGTAGCCTGGTCGGGGGACGAGGTTGGCAAAGGACGAGGCCGCAGTTAAAGTCGCAGGTGAACCGGCAGGTCCATTGCTGGCGGCATATTTCGCGGTGCAGGTGCGGTAGTTGGGACGACCATTGGAGGCGTGATCGGGAGCAAAGAAAAGTTTTTACTCACCGAACCAGCGGCTGAATCTGAGAAAAAATAGGCAAGACAGCCATGGGCTCTAAGTTTTAGAGATTAAATATTGCAAGGAGAAGAAAGCCATGCGCAGCTTATCTTACTTCTGCAGGGCGCCATCAGACCTGACTCCAAAATTTCATCTTAAGCTGTGTAGAGAGAGACTGTCTCATTTGGTTGCCGTGTCGTTTCTTGCTATAATCTTGATCTTGCTGATGTCCGAGACAGCATTCGGGCAGGACGATCTCTCTGGTGGCGTTTATTTGGCCAACAAGGGACAGATTGCTCGCTCGAGAAGCTTCTACAGCAACGACCCGCATTGGGAGGATATTAAAGGTGATCTTCCCATTCCATTTAGCGACCGCGGTGGAATTACCGAATTCATTCTCGATCCTTTTGACCCACTCAATCGGGCGTGGGTTTCATTGGGGAGTGCGGATTCCTGGCACGGTGGGGCGATCTGGCGCACGGACAATTTGGATGACGACGAACCCATCTGGATCGAAGTGCTCAGCGAGGATGAGATTCTCGCTGCGTTAGGTAATCCTGGTGCCTGGATACAGAGAGTTCAAGCCAGCTCCTTACAGCCCGGCTTGATTTTCATCGCGGTTCCCGCCAGTAAAGCGGGCTTTGTAACGAACTTTTTTGTGGGCAGGTCAGAAGATCACGGGGAAACCTGGTCCTGGTCCGACAATTTGGGACCGGGTCGAGATAGAGCAGTGGGATTTGAATTATCGGATCATCACGTAAATCGGTTGTGGGTTGGAGTAGGGGCGCCTGGAGGTAAGTCGAGGATTCTTGTTTCAAATGATGGCGGCCAAACATTTTCTGCACTTCATGAATTCAATACGTTTTGGTATCCCTACGACATTTACGTTCCGGCTGAAGACAATCCTGACGATCAACTTATGTTCGCTGTTGTTGACGAGGGTGGGTTAAATCGTTCCACGGATGGCGGTCACAGCTGGGAGGTAACGACACTCGAGGATACACCGCCTGCTTCTCTGAACAGGGTGGTTGGCGGTTACAGGAGTGAGACCAAGCAACTGTTCTATGTTCACGCGCGTTGCGGCGGACCCTGGTCATTTGTCCACTCCACCGATGGCGGCTCAACATGGGAGAGACGTTACACAACAGCAGCGTGGAGGAGTGCAGTCTCGGAAGACCTTCGATCCGGATATCTTCTCACTGCACAGTCAGGTCGCACCAACTCAGCGGCCGACCCGGTGGCCTGGCTTTCACAGGATGGCGGTTACACCTGGCAGGACAAGACAGGTGACTGGTATTCTGTGATGGGATTGCCGTACCACGGCGCGCCGGGTAGTTGCGGCGGCACCGCTTCTGTGACCATTATCGATGCCAATGCACCGGTGAAGGCAATTATTTCTGAGGGATCGGATGATGCCGGGCAGGATGCAGCGACCTGTTCTTTCTCAATTGGCCACAATGAGATTTATTTTGGACAATGCGATAACGGCGATGAGATAGTTAGCGGATTTCGATTTCAGAATATTCCAATTTCAACTCCGGAGGAGATTCAGAGCGCTCACATCGAATTCACAGTAGATGGGCCTTACAGCAATGATATCCTCGTAGCATTCCGCGGTGAAGAGGTGGGTAATTCTGACGCTTTTAGTGACATCAGAAAACCTTCCGACAGACAACCCTTGACAGGGCACACGGTCGAGTGGAATATCAATTCTTCCGATGTCTGGAATTTCGGCGAGAAAAGGCAGAGCCCGGATTTGACTCCCATTATCAAAGAGATTGTTAAGAGTCCGGGGTGGGAGAGGGGCAATGCTATAAGTATTATCGTTAGGAATGTTGCATCAAATGGCAATCACAGACGGGTGTTTGCTTTCGAACGTGAAGGGAGCGTGCACGCGGCTCGCTTAGTGTTGAGCTTTGGCCACTCTATCTCCGGCCAAGTGACAGATGCTTCGGAGCCTCTTTCCGGGGTGATCATTTCCGAGGTTGGCGGACGCTCAGCGACAACGAACAGCGATGGGAACTACATTCTCAGAGGATTGGCGTCAGGCACGTACAATATTGCACCATCTAAAAGTGGCTATACTTTCTCACCACCTTCGCGCACGGTTACTGTGCCGCCAGATGCTACTGGCCAGGATTTTGTCGTCGAATCCGTGTCCGGCTACCAGGTATGGGGTCGAGTGACTGATGATTATGGCAATCCCATTTCCAACGTGACTATTTCAGATAACGCCGGGCATACGACGACCGATGATAAGGGATTTTATTCTGTCACTGGGTTGACAGCGGGTACTTATACGATCACGCCATCTAAACCTTCGTACACCTTCTCGCCGTCTTCGATAACGGTGAGCGTGCCGCCAGGTGTTGGCGGAATAAATTTCAAGGCCATGTTTTATTGCTCTGTCGAAGAGGCCAATCTATCAGACATAGGCAAAGCAGTGTTTGACGTAGTTGGCCCACAGAATTTCTGTCAGAATAAATACGAGGAGTTAATCATTCTTCCCCCAGGGAAAGCGGGATTCGAGAAATTTGCTGACCTGGCTGAGAAGGCAGAATACGAGGTGGATTTTGTGACAATGCACTGGGACCGTGACGAAGTGCCCGTCTTGGAAAGCCCTGGCTTTTTATTCTTGACAGGCATCAACAGGCTATACCACAAAATAAACAATCCTAACAATCCACCTGCTCATACCGTAAGGGTTAGAATCCTGCTTGGACTTGAACATTATGTGGCTACAGGCGGGATCGATCAACGAGTGTATGTATTAGAGACTTTAGTTGACCGGTTGGGCGTGCCACTTAAGGATTGGATAGGAATCTCAAATGACAATCCTCCTAACTGGCTCGTTGAAGTCGCTGCTTACCGAGAATCTTCCAGAAAACGTCCAATAAGTACTCAACATAGTCACGTTAAAATGATGATTGTAGATGGAAAGACAGCTATAGTTTGTGGATACAATGTGGAAAAGAGTTATCTAGGTGAAAATAATCCCAAACACGACCTCGGAATTCAAGTTTCCGGACCGATTGTACAAGATGCGCTGAAAGTATTTGATGAACTCTGGTACGATGCTCGTGGATGTTCACAATATTCGGGTGAAGACTGCTTACAAGAACACGAATTTATCACCGAACCGCGCGGGGATATTCCGCACGAACCCGTAGTAAAGAGCATCTATCTACCGGATGGAAGACCGGTCAACGTTTTTTCATTGTATCGAGATACCTCAGATAAGGCTTCTGACAAAGCGATCACAACCGCGATATCGTCTGCGACCACAAGAGTCAACTTGTTGCAAGCGATGTATCATCAAGTGTGTTTGAAAAGGCGCATTTGTTTCATTGAGCCATATTCAAGAGCAATTTTGGAAGCCGTTAGAAAGCAAGTGCATGTTAACTTGCTAACATCCGCTAATTTCGAAAAGGATGTCGCAGACCTGCTCTTGCTGATTGAACAAAAGGACCCGAATGCACTGAAATATTTAAGTATAAGGTTCTTTAACGGTCCGCTGCACACCAAAGCTCTTTCGATCGACGGTGAGTTACTCATTGTCGGCAGTCAGAATTTTTACTGGGGTTCTTTTGGCGAAAACCCGGTGGACCTGGCGGAATATAATCTGGCATTTGATGATCACATCACCGCGGGCGAGTTTGATAGATATTTTAGTACGCAATGGTCGCGGGCCATTGAGCGGCCCATCAATATCTGGGATACAGCAGTCTCACTTCAAGATGCAATTAGTCAAGCGCCCGCCGGGGCATTGGTTCTTGTTTCGGAAGGAGATTACGTGGAAACGGTAACAATTGACAAGCCCATCAGCCTCATGGGTCAGGGTGCTGACCGAACGATTTTTAGTACGGGGTCAGCTGCCGAGACCCCAGTTTTTCGAATCACATCCAGTGATGTGAAGATTACAGAAATGAGCATAGCTGGCGTGAGCGGCTATGGCATAGAACTCATCGACAGTTCAAACAATAGCCTGGAAAATATCCAGATCAACAACATAGTTTTCAAAAACAACGATTTTGGTGGCGTGCTAATCCAAGGAACGATTCCTGGGAGTCCGATAAGTTATGTCCTTGAAAACAACACGTTCGTTGGTGGAAAGACTGGGGTGACTATTAATGTTGCCGAAAGACAGGATGTCTCCTCAACTAATCTCCACAATATTTACAGCGGCCAAGTAGTGACACCTGTTCAAATTTTATCGGCTGACGATGGTAATGTTGAATATAGTTACAACCTGTTCTATAATTGTGGGACTGATACTACTTGTGCTACCAACTGGCACATCGGCAATCTGAGTCCTATTTCAAGCGTACACGATAACCTGTTTGACATCGATCCCTCCTTTGTCAATTCGGCTGAGGCGAATTACCACTTGTCGTCCAATTCCCCCGCAGTCGATGCCGGAAAACCCGAATTCTTCGATGGAGAGATTTTCGACGGGGATAATGACGGCACTCCACGAATTGACATCGGCGCATTTGAGTACGTACCCGACTCGCTTTTTACATCAGTGGGCAAAAGTAGAGATAATTTGAAGACGCCAGAAACTTTTACACTTTTGCAAAATTATCCCAACCCTTTCAATGCCATGACAAAAATCCGTTTTGGACTACCACATGCGTTACTAGTAAGAATCGAACTATTCAATATGCGAGGTCAACTTATGAGCATTCTTCTTGATGCATGGAAACCAGCAGGCTTCCACACTGTGATCTTGAACGCCGGCCAATATGCCAGCGGTCTTTATCTATATCGAATTAAAGCGGGGCAATTCAGTGAAGTAAAAAAAATGATCTTGATAAAATAGTCTTCTCAATGGCTCAAAAGGAGTGAATTATGATTCAATTAAGTATTCCCATCTCCAATGAGGAAATTTCGAAACTCAAAGTCGGCGATCAGGTGGCGCTCTCCGGTATCATGTTCACGGCCCGGGATGCTGCTCACAAATTCATGATTGAGAATTTCATTCAGAGCGAACCGCCTAAAGAAGAGGAGGAGCTTTTTCAAATACTGAAGAAGGAACTCGATGCCGGCGTGATCTACCATTGCGGACCGGTGGTGCGTAAGTCCAACGGCAAGTGGGAATTTGTGGCCGCGGGCCCCACCACCAGCATTCGGGAAGAGCCGTATGAGCATCAGATCATCGAGCATTTCAACGTGAAGGCGGTCATCGGCAAAGGGGGCATGGGACCCAAAACGCTGGCAGCTTGTCAGAAGCACAAAGCGGTTTATTTGCACGCCGTTGGCGGGGCTGCCGCAGTCTTAGCAGAAGCGGTCAAAGAAGTCGTGGATGTGTACAAAATGGAATTCGGCGTTCCTGAAGCCTTTTGGAAGATTCGGGTGGAGAAGTTTCCGGCCGTCGTTACCATGGATTCGCACGGCAACAGCTTGCACGACAAGATCGAAACCGCATCAAAAAATGAATTGCATACCATGATTGCGGAGTTCTAAGGGGCTCTGATTGTCGGGTTCACCCGAACCGAATCATTCTCGACATCTGAGCGAACAGCCTTCCGGTCATATCCGGGTGGGTTAGGTGATAGGCTGTTGCCGCGTAGGCAGCCTCCTGAACCTCCGTGCCGAAGACCAGAGGTTCCGGATCGAAAGATACCCCAATAACCCGATTCCTCCGTTTTCGTTCAGGTGCTCAAGAGGTCCTTTCTCAAAAAGAAGAAAAGTCCGGATATTTTTCTCATTTTTGGGAAAATTATTTTATTCCTCTCCTTTCTGAAATAATCTTACTTTACTGTTTTTAAAAAATTTATTTGACAATCTAAACTCTGGTACAAGTTTTGTTAGGGAGTGTAGAGATAACTGAACTCTATCGGGTCATTGTCTAATGAAGCGCAAATAGCTTATGAAAAAACGGGATGCTGTCGTCGGCTTCGTCTTGATGATTACCCTGCTCACCAATTTAGGCTGTCAAGAAACGCCAGAGACAGGCCAGGAAAATCTGGCTAAGGCTCAAAAGGGTTTGGTGGATTACATGGATGAGTACCATCGTGTGCTCAGACCGCTCATGCATCAGGCGCTGCCCGATAAGAACGTCGCCGCGTTCAAGGAGAACTCTGCCGAACTGCTCAAATGTGCTGAAAACTTGGCTGCGGCAGACATACCGGAAAAGTTCGAAACTCAAAAAGCCAAAATCAGCACGCTTACCGGCGAGATTTTGGAAAACACTCGGACATTCCACGAAACCTGCCAGACGGGGACTGAGCAGGAAATTTTCGATACATTTCTTGCTGCGCATGACAAATACGAAGCCTTAGCGGACATTGTGTACCAGCTTTAATGGCGGCACAAGTCGGGGGTCACGGGTATAGGAGAGTAAGGGAAGCCTGACTTGATGAATATGAATGCTGATTGACTTTCCCGGTCTTCTCTTACAAACCTATACCCGGCGTATTTAGGAGGTGAAGACTATGGCAACCCTTACCACATCATCGAAACCTGCGTGGATGATTTCCAGCGACGACGTTTTAAGCCACGAACAGACCGATGCCCACATCTCTGCCATGGGTTGCGCCTTAATGCGTCACATTGAGTCCTTAAAGCCCGCCCCTAACAGATTGTTTTTGGATCCCTACGCTAAGCTGTTTCTGTCTGAAGCCCATCTGCGGGAATACCGTGCTTTGGACGAGAAAACATACCGGCAAAATAGCTGGCTGGTCTGGCTCGGTGCGTTACGCGAAAAATTTTTCGATGATTGTCTAACGCAGGCGATCCAAAACGATATTCGTCAACTCGTCATCCCGGGAGCAGGATACGATACCCGTGCCCTCAGGATTCAGAAATTGAAGGACAGAGAAATCCTGGTGTTCGAGGTCGACCAGGCGTTCATGATTGAGGGAAAGAGACGGCAATTGTTGGATCATCTGCATACCATCCCGGCGCATCTTCGGCTGGTAAGCATGGACTTTCATCGCGATGAGTTTGCGCCCCTGCTAAACTCGGGGTATGGCATGGGCAGGAAGAGTCTCTTCATAGCGCAAGCTTTGAGCTATTACCTGGCACCGTTTGCATTTGAAAAAATCCTGCAGTTTTTTGCTGTCAATCAACACCCGGAAAGCCGATTTCTTTTCGACTACGTGGATGTCATCACGATGGAACAAATGGGAGGAGGAAGTTATTGGGATAACCTGAACGGCAACCGACCATTTAGCATTGACCCGGATGTGCTTGAGGAGTATGTCTCTCAATTTGGCCTAAAGGCTGTGCTGAATGAACCCATGACGACCATCGAAAAGAAATACACCGGGGAAGCGACGTTGCCTGTGGATGGTTGGTACATGGCTGAGTGCGAGTTAGCCTGAACAGTCAAGGCGTGTGAGTTTCCGATTTCACACTCACTCTAAACCAAGCCTTTCATGCAAGGAAACGCATCGTCAATGGATAGCGGTACTTGCTACCCGCACTTGCCTTGAGTGCAGCCATAATTGTCACAATCAGAGCGAACACCGCTAACCCCAAAATCAGCAGAAGCCCGATTCCTATAATAATCAGAATGGCGGATGCGATGAAATAAATGCTCAGGCTGATCTGGAAATTAATCGCCTCTTTCCCTTGGTCGTCCACGAACGGATATTTCTCACGTTGACTCAACCAGATGACAAGTGGTAGAATGATATTTCCGGGTGGAATCATTGCACCGAACAAGCCGCCAAGATGGCAAAACACCGCCCACATGGTTTCGTCACTTTGTGAACGAGGTTCGGGTTTGCCGCGGTTTTCAACTTTCTTCGTTGTTTCCATATCTTCACCTGCTAACGTGAGTCCAAACATTTTTGATTTCTTTATAAAAAAGGACTCAAAGGATAAATTATTATTATTGCCCCATTGCCGCATTTGCACGGCATGTAGGATGCCGACTGTAGCGAGATGTCGGTTGGTTCAAATTTGTTCCGAGCCGCTTGGCTTCCTTTCAAGCAGATGTAAGGCAATTTCAAAACCCAATTCCCAAGACCTTGCCAACGCGTCACCGGCCGGAAAGTGAGCCTGTGCCCATCATTCATACCGAGTGTGAGTTTTAGATTGCACTCGCTCAGGGCGTCAGATGGAAGAGATGGTGAGTTCTTCAAGGGCCGTCCCAACATTTTCATAAATTTTTAGCTCGGTCTCGAGTTTGGTTATTTTGAAATAATAGGCCACTCGGCCTTGAATTCCGCTGAAATACAAATCACCGCCATTGTTGCGAATCTGTCTCAAGCACGACAACATTTGCCCAATTGCGAAGCTGTTGATCCAACGCACTTTGCTGAGATCCAGCAGAATTCTCTTTTCACCTGCATTGATGTGTTCCTTTAACCGGTCGCAGAGAATCAGAGATTGTTTGTCCCCCATGATTTTGCCTTCTAGCTCAAATACCGGAAAGCCTTCGATTTTTTGCTCTGAAAATGTCATGGTTGTTTACCTCTGTCAAAGTTGACATCAAGGAATTACAAAACACGGCTGTTTCAATCATTGAAATAAGGCTAAAAAGCGACCCCTTTAAATTCTCCCTTAACAAGATTATCAAGGAGAGGGAAGAAGGGATACTCAGGATAATTCTCAAATTGAAATCGTCTTAGCAACATTTCATTTTCTCCCTTACATTTGCTCGATTTCCTGACCTCGATTTCGTTTCTTTGAATAATCATGTCCCGCATCCGCAGAGTCCCTCTCAAGTAAATGAAAAACATCACTCGCCAAATCAGGCTTTTCATCCCCCGTCATTTTCAGCACAACCACGGACATGTCATCATGCTGAACCCGGCTAGCAAAGCGTGTTACATCATTTACGATTTGTTCTTTGATTTCTTTGGCAGATAAAGAACAAGTATCCAGCTTTCTGATCAGATGTTTGAGCCTCTGCTCACCATATTGTTCTCGAGAGTGATTTTGAGCCTCCGGTACGCCATCGGTGACAAAGATCAGGACGTCTCCGGATTGCAGGTGCAGCTTTGTCTCGCGGTAGATGTTTTCCCTTTTTCCGCCCAAAGGATGAGTGGAACCGGTCCCCTTGATAAAGGCAAGGGAATTACCGGATTTTAGCAACGGTTCAATGAGTCCGGCGTTTGTGAAGATCAACTCATTTGTCTCGATGTCCAGTGCAGCCAGGCAAAGCGCTGTGAACATTTTCTTCTCGGTTTTGAGATACATGGCACGGTTTAATCGTGCCATCATGTCCTTAATGGACATCCGCTCGTCCGCCTTAGCACAAATCATACCGTCGGACATCACTGCAGTCATGGCAGAGCTCATAGCCTTGCCTGACACGTCTCCGATGGCAATGGCGAGTTTTGTCCTTTTGTCATTGAGCCAGACATAATCGAAGAAATCGCCGCCAACTTCATTAGCCGGAATACACACACCGGAGATTTCAAAGCCTTTTATTTGTGGGTCGGTTTGTGGCATGATAGCCATCTGAGCATCGTGGGCCGCCCGCAACTCTGTCTTCATGCGAACGTTTTTTATCCTTCTTTTGTACAAAGAGAAAGCCAGCCCGATAACCAGCAAAATCACCAAAGCTCGAAATCCCCAGGTCTCCCAAAAGGGCGGGGTGATGATGATCCGAATGGAGGTCTCCTCTTCATTCCAGACTCCATCACTGTTTGAGCCTTTCACGCTAAAAACATACTCGGCAGGACTCAGATTGGTGTACGTGGCCGTCCGCTGCGTGCCAACTTCGCGCCACTCGTCATCGTAATTCTCCAACCT
>JABAHS010051712.1_pt2 | contig 18268 bp, 21 predicted proteins | sample 7062111 | NCBI WGS metagenome assembly JABAHS01 (sample SAMN14534600, study PRJNA622989) | marine sediment metagenome | biome: marine biome [ENVO:00000428]; feature: marine pelagic biome [ENVO:01000023]; material: deep marine sediment [ENVO:00002113]; isolation source: pool of 4 deep marine... | reverse complement strand
GTATCGGGGTATTCCTCGACGGAAGTAAAGCGCAGGCGCGCGCAGCGTGGCGAGCCATGACGGAGAGGAATACGCCGATACCCGCTCTGTCAGGCGTCCGCGCCGCCCTCGGGATCGTAGCGAACGTCCAGCTGCCGCGCCGCCTTGACGTCGTCGAGGCGCCGCACCGGCGTGTTGAACGGCGCTTCCTTGAACAACTCACCGCCCTGCGCCCGCTTCACGATGTCGGCCATCGCTGCGACGAAGTTATCGAGCGTCTCCTTACTTTCGGTTTCTGTGGGCTCGATGAGCAGGCACTCCGGCACCAGCAGGGGGAAATACGTAGTCGGCGCATGGAATCTGTAGTCAAGCAACGCCTTCGCGAAATCCATCGCCGTTAGCTGGTATTCCTTGGCTTCCCGCTTCAGCGTGACGATGAATTCGTGGCTCGCCCGCCGCTCGGGGAATGCGAGTTCGAATCCCGCATCGCGCAGCCGCGCCTGCAGGTAGTTGGCGTTCAGCGTCGCGTACTCGGCGATGCGCCGCATGCCGTCGCGGCCCACCATGCGCATGTAGACATAGGCGCGCAGCAACACGCCGGCGTTGCCCATGAAGCCGGACAGCCGGCCGATGGTCTGCGGCAGGTCTTTTTCGGTGAGCCAGTGGTACACGGTCTCGCCGTCGTCTTCCTTCCTGCCGACGACGGGCACGGGCATGAACGGCAGCAGGCGTTCGGCCACACCGACCGCGCCCGAGCCCGGACCGCCGCCGCCGTGCGGCGTCGAGAAGGTCTTGTGGAGGTTCATGTGGATGACGTCGAATCCCATGTCGCCCGGCCGCACCTTGCCGAGGATCGCATTGAGGTTCGCGCCGTCGTAATACAACAGGCCGCCTGCATCGCGAACGATGTCATCGACCTCGATGATGTCGCGTTCGAACACGCCGAGCGTGGACGGGTTCGTCAGCATGATGCCGGCCGTTCGTTCGCTGACCGCCGCCTTCAGCGCCTCGATATCGACGTCGCCGTCCGGACCCGTCGNNCGTCGGGGACGAGGATCTCATTGCGCTCGTGATCGCCGCGCGCCTGGTGGTACGCCATGATCATCGCGACGCCCGTCAGCTCGCCCTGCGCGCCGGCCATCGGCGTGAGGGACACGCCCTGCATGCCGGTGACGTCCTTGAGCATCTCCTGCAACTCGTACATGCAGGTCAGGAAACCCTGGCCGTGGCTCACCGGACCGAGCGGATGGCGCCCGGCGAACCCGGGCAGCAGTGCCAGCGAATTGCAGGCACGCGGATTGTATTTCATCGTGCAGGAGCCAAGGGGATAGAACTGCGTGTCGATCGAGAAATTCTTTTGCGACAGGCGCGTGAAATGCCGCACGACCTGAAGTTCGGATACCTCCGGAAGGCGCGGCCGGTCCGATCGCAGGAAATCCTCCGGGATGTCCAGCGCCGCGACCGTGCCGGGCGCCTGCGCGAATGCGCGCCGACCGTCACGGGATTTTTCGAAGATCAGTTTGTCCAGGTAATTTTCCATGTATCTCATCTTCCTCAGTCGTCGGACACCTTGATGCCGAGCGCACGGAATGCGGCTTCGTATTCGGGTTCGGTCGTAATGTCCTTGATCTGCTGGGTATGCACGATCGTGTTGTTCTCGTCGACGACGACGATGGCCCGGCAGAACATGCCCGCCAGCGGTCCGTCGACGATCTCGACACCGTAGTTTTCACCGAAACCGGCATGCCGGATCGCGGAGAGCCCGACGACATGCTCGAGCCCGTGCTCCTTCTTGAATCGCGCATGGGCGAACGGCAGATCGTAGGAGATCATCAGCGCGACCACGTCATCCTGCTCGGCAACGAGGCGGTCGAATTCGACAACCGATTTCGCGCACACCGGCGTGTCGATGCTGACGAAGATGTTCATGATCTTGCGTTTCCCACTCCAGTCCGAGAACGTCGTGTTATTCAGGCGGGTGTCCACCAGCCGGATCTCCGGCGCGTGGCTGCCAACCGCGGGCAGATCCCCTCGCGTACGGTAATTCGCGTTGTTGTAGGTGATTGTCGCCACGGTTGTTCAGGTCGTCGATGTCGAGAAGAGCTCGCGCATCGCCGCGACGTAGGCGCCGATATCCGCGTCGGTCTTGGTCTCGGTCGCGCATACGAGCAGCGCATTGCCGAGGTCCGGGTAATCGGCACGGAGGTCGTAGCCACCCAGGATATGCCTCGCCGCGAGCGATTCGAGCACGGGAGCAACCGGCCGGTCGAGTTTCAGCGCGGCCTCGTGGAACGTGGGCCCGTCGAACAAGCGCTCGATGCCGTCGATGGATGTAAGACCAGCGACGAGCTTTGCCGTGTTGGCCGCCGACTGCCTTGCGACCGCCGCCAGTCCGTCGGTGCCGAGCAGCGACATGTAGATCGTGGCCGCCGTGACCATCAGCCCCTGGTTGGTGCAGATGTTGGAGGTGGCCTTCGAACGGCGGATGTGCTGTTCCCGCGCCTGCAGGGTCAGCGTGAAGCCCGGGTTGCCGTCGAGGTCGGTGGTGCGGCCGATGATGCGGCCCGGCATCTGCCGCACGTGCTGCTCTTTGCAGGTCATGTAGCCGAAATAGGGACCGCCCGACGACAGCGGCACGCCGAGCGGCTGCCCGTCGCCGCAGGCGATGTCCGCGCCCTTCTCGCCCCAGTGGCCCGGCGCCTTCAGCACCGCAAGCGATGTCGGGTTCGCAATCGCGATGAGCAGCGCGCCGTGTCCATGGGCCCAGTCGGTGAGCCGGTCGACGTCTTCCAGCGTGCCGAGAAACGTCGGCTGCTGCACGACCACGGCGACCGGGGATGCGCCGTCATCGAGTGCGCCGAAATCCAGGTTGCCGGTCGCAGTGTCCATCGGCAGGTAATCGAACGTGAGTCCCTGGCTTCCGGCGATGGCCTTCGCCACCTTGCCGTAGGTCGGGTTGACACCCGGCGCGAGCAGCACCTGCCGCGACTTGGCCTTGCGGTTGCTGCGCACCGCCATCAGGGCCGCCTCCGCAAGCCCCGACGCACCGTCGTACAGCGACGCGTTGCTGACGTCGAGACCGGTCAGCTCCGTGATCATCGACTGGTACTCGTAGATCGTCTGCAGCGTGCCCTGGCTCGCCTCCGCCTGGTACGGCGTATAGGCGCTGTAATACTCGCCGCGCGTCGCGATATCCCACACCGCCTGCGGGATATGATGTTCGTAGGCGCCGGCGCCGATGAAGCACAGGGCCGCACCGTCCATGGCCGCCCGCTCGCGCATCAGGCGCGTGATCTCCATCTCGCTCATGGCTTCCGGGATGCCGTCGAGCGAATCGATCTTCAGTTCCGCCGGGATCTCGTCGAACAGCTCTTCGATGCTCTTCGCGCCGATGGCTGCGAGCATCTCCCGCGTATCGTCGTCGGTGTGGGGTATGAAGGGCATGGCGTTACCTTGTCAGCTTTCGATATCGTCGAGCAGCGCCTGGTAGGCTTCCGGCGAGAGCAATTCACCCTCGTCGCCGCTCGGTTCCAGCCGGACGATCCAGCCGTCGCCGTAGGGATCGTTGTTGATGGCCTCGGGATCGTCCGACAGGCCTTCGTTGACCGCCACCACGGTGCCGCCGACCGGTGCGTAGACGTCGGAGGCCGCCTTGACGGACTCCACGACCGCCATGTCGCCGCCTGCCTCGACTTCCTGATTGACCTCCGGCAGTTCGACGTAGACGAGATCGCCGAGTGCCGACTGCGCGTGATCCGTAATGCCAACGGTCACGGTGCCGTCTTCTTCGCGCCGCAGCCATTCATGGTCGCTGGTGTACTGCAGGTCTCCGGGCAATTCGCTCATCACTTACTCTCCCCTGTTGTTTGTCTTTCGCTTACACGCACCGACGTCAGGCGTCGATGCGGATTTCTCCGTTACGCACGAACGGCGTCTTGACGATGCGCACGTTCAGCAGCTTGCCGCGGATGTCCACCTGCGCCCGATCGTAGTCGCCGGCCGGCAGCCGGGCCAGGGCGATGGAGCGGCCGATGGTCGGCGAGAATCCACCCGAGGTGATCTCGCCTTCCCCGATACCGTCGACCACGACGCGCTGGTGGTCGCGAAGCACGCCCTTGTCCTCCAGCAGCAGGCCGACGAAGCGGCGCGTACCGCCTGCTTCGCGCTGCTTCTCGAGGGCCGCGCGGCCGATGAAGTCGCGATCCGCCGGCTCCCAGGCGACGGTCCAGCCGAGCCCGGACTCGAGCGGCGACATGGTCTCATCCATGTCGTTGCCATAGAGGTTCATAGCGGCCTCCAGGCGCAGTGTGTCGCGCGCGCCCAGTCCGCAGGGGCGGACGCCGGCAGCGAGCAGGCGATCCCATAGCCGGGGGGCTTCGGCCGCCGGTACCACGATCTCCCAGCCGTCTTCACCGGTATAACCAGTGCGCGCGACGAACCAGTCACCGGCATCCATGCCGAAGAACGGCTTGAGCCCGAGTGCGGCGCTGCGGAACTCCGCGTCGATGCATGGCGCCGCAAGCTCTCGCGCCCTCGGGCCCTGGACCGCCAGCATCGCGAGCTCCGCGCGCTCCCTGACCTTCACGCCGAATGCCTCCGCCTGCTTGCGGATCCACGCAAGGTCTTTTTCCCGCGTGGCAGCATTGACGACGAGCCGGTACTGCGTGTCGTCGATGAAATAGACGATGAGGTCGTCGATCACGCCGCCCTCCTCGTTGAGCATGCAGGTGTAGAGCGCCTTGCCGCTCTCGGTCAGCCTGGCGACGTCGTTCGCCAGCAGGTGGCGCAGGTAGTCGCGCACGCGCTCGCCGGCGAGGTCCACGATGGTCATGTGGGAGACGTCGAACACGCCGGCGTGCTGGCGCACCGCGTGATGCTCTTCTTTTTGCGAGCCGTAATGCAGCGGCATGTCCCAGCCGCCGAAATCGACGATGCGCGCGCCGGCGGCGACGTGCTGGTCAAAGAGTGGCGTTTTCCGGGTCATCTCGGCTCCAGAATAAAAAAAACAGGGCGGCAGGCCTCACGGCCTGCCGCCCCTCTGTCCTCGAAAACCTGAGAGATCAATGACGTTCGTAATGGGAACAGTCACTTACCCCTTCGGTGGGCTTGTCTAGCCGCTCTCCAGAGCTAATCAGCGGGCACAGTCCTTCTGCCTGAGCGTTTCCGGGCGTGTTGCGCCTTCGGCGCCCCGTTCGCGACGGGGTCTCTTCTGTGAACGCTATCGATTAGTGTTTGCAATCATAGCCAATGGCGGTGCCGGTTGCCAGCGCCGCTGGCGCCGGTACCATTGGCGTCCGCCCTGATGCCGGAGCATGAGATGACGACCCGCTTCCTTCTTTCCCTCGCAGCAACCCTGCTCGTTTCGCAGCCCGCGCTTGCCGACGCCCGCGAGGATTTTCACGCACTGCTCGACGAGGCCTGGGAGTGGTACCTGGCCGAGAACCCGATGGTCGCGTCGAGAGCGGGCGACCGCCGCTACAACACCGAGTGGAGCGACAGCAGCATCGCCGGGATCGAGCGACGGCACCTCGAACGGCGTGACTTCCTGCGCCGTGTCTATGCGATCGACCGGGCAGCGTTGCCGGAAGCGGACAAGCTCAATTACGAACTCTTCCGCCGCGACCTGCAACGGCGGGTCGATGAGCACCGGTTCAAGGGGTTCCTGATGCCCTTCAGCCAGCGCGGCGGCGTGCAGAACCTCGACAGCCAGGCCACCTACCTGCGCTTCGATGAAGTGGCCGACTTCGAGGACTGGCTCGCGCGCCTCGCCAAGATCGACACCGTCGTCGACCAGACGATCGAGGTTGCGAATCTCGGCATCGAGCAGGGTTACGTCTTGCCGCGCATCCTCATGGAGCGCCTCCCTGACCAGATCGCGGTGCAGCTGGTCGAGGACGGCGTGGACAGCCCCTTCTACCGCACCTTCGAGAAGATGCCCGATACCATTGCAACGAAGGACCAGGAGCGTCTGCGTGCGGCTGCTAAAAAGACGATCGAGGATACGGTCGTGCCGGCCTACCGCAAGCTCGCACGGTACTTCGACAAGACCTACCTGCCGGCCGCGCGCGAGAGCGTCGGGCTGTCGAACCTGCCCAACGGCAGCAACTGGTACGAGTTCCTCGCCCGCCGGTACACGACGACCCTGATGACTCCCGACGAGATCCACCGTACCGGACTCGAAGAAGTAAAGCGTATCCGCGGGGAGATGCAGCAAATCATCGACGAACTTGAGTTCGAAGGTGACTTCCAGGATTTCCTGACGTTCCTGCGCACGGACCCACAGTTCTACTACGACGACCCTGACGACCTCTATAAAGCCTACCTCGCAACCAGCAAGCGCATCGATCCGGAACTCGTGAGGCTGTTCGGCACATTGCCACGGATGCCGTACGGCGTGAAACCGATCCCCGACGCCATCGCGCCGGATACGACCACCGCCTACTATTCGCGACCGGCGGCCGATGGCAGCCGCGCCGGCATCTACTGGGTCAACCTGTACAAGCCGGAAGTCCGGCCCAAATACGAGATCGAGGTACTCTCGGTACACGAGGCCATGCCCGGTCATCACCTGCAGCTCGCCATCCAGCAGGAGCTGGGCGACATGCCGAACTTCCGGCGCTACTCCGGCTTCACGGCCTTCGTCGAGGGCTGGGGGCTCTACAGCGAGAGTCTCGGCTACGACCTGGGTCTCTACACAGACCCGTATTCCCGCTTCGGCGCGCTGACCTACGACATGTGGCGGGCCGTGCGGCTCGTCGTCGACACGGGCATTCACTACAAGGGCTGGACGCGGCAGCAGGCAATCGACTTCTTCAAGGACAATGCTGCCAAAACCGAACACGACATCGTCAACGAAATTGACCGTTATATCGTCATGCCGGGACAGGCACTGGCCTACAAGATCGGCCAGCTGAAGATTATGTCGTTGCGCGCGAGTGCGGAGGCTGCGCTTGGCGACCACTTCGACGTGCGCGCGTTCCACGACGCGCTGCTGGGCGCGGGAGCCCTGCCGCTCGACATACTGCAGCAGCGTATGGACGCGTGGATCGCGGAGCAGCTCGCGAATGGCTCCTGACTAGTCCGGTTCCGGGGCCGCCAGCACCACGATACGTAACAGGTTGGCGAGTTCGTGCTGCTGCCCAGCGTCGAGCGCCTTTAGGCTGCGGCGCGCCGACTCCAGGCGAAGCCGGATCGCCTTGTCGATCAGTTTCCGGCCCTTGGCTGTCAGCGACACGTTCACGCCGCGTCGGTCGTTACGGTCCGGCCTGCGCCGCACCAGCCCCCGCGTTTCCAGCCGGTCGATGCGGTTGGTCATCGCGCCGCTGGAAAGATCCGTCTCCCGCGCCAGCCGGGTGGCCGGTAGTGCATAAGGTTCGCCCTGCCGCCGCAGGGCGGACAGGACATCGTACTCCCAGAGTTCCAGCTCTAGACGCTCCAGCGCCCGCGCCGCCTGCCTCGAAAACGCGCGGTACAGGGTCATCACGCGGATGACCACGCCGAGGCTCGCGGTGTCCAGGTCGGGCCGCTCCTCCGACCACTGGTCCAGAATCTCGTCAATTGCGTCCTTTTGCATTGCACCAACCGGATATTAATTTTGATATAAAGATACTTGACATCAAATAAAAATCACAGATACTGACACGATGAACGTCCAGGCGGGTATTCGACTGCCATGACCATACCCAATTCAGCAACTTCGTGCCCATCGCTGCCTTTCCAGCGCTCCGGCCGGGCCCGGTCCGCGGCGAGACGGCCGCTGGCCGAACGGCCGGAGTTCTCACCCACGACCCCTTGGTTAGGAGGATTTTCCCATGCGTCCGTTATTCGATGACCTCGACGAGTTCGACTTCGATGACTATCCGGCTGTCGCTCGCCTGATGCGCGAACAACGCCTGGCAGAATCGCTGTTCTTGTCCCGCAAGTCCCATGGACCGAAGCACAGGCGGCAGTTCGACGAAGACGGCGATTTTGACGATTTGGACGGCGACTACGATGAATACGACGACGATTTTGAGGACTATGACGATTACGACGATCGTGAGTACGATTCTTGAGCCGGAACGCTCCGGAACAACTGAATGATGACCGGGACGCCGCGACCTGCGGCGTTCCGTTTCCTTATCCCTGGCCGCGCGTACGGGTCTTGCCGTGACGCGCGTTCTTTTCGATGAACTCTATGATCATGCCGGCGACATCCTTCCTGGTCGCCGCCTCGATGCCCTCGAGGCCCGGGCTGGAGTTTACTTCCATCACCACGGGGCCGTGATTCGACCGTAGCAGGTCCACGCCGGCGACGTTGAGACCCATCGCCTTTGCCGAGCGGACCGCCGTCGACCGCTCTTCCGGCGTGATCTTGACGAGCCTGGCCGTGCCGCCGCGGTGCAGGTTGGAGCGGAACTCGCCCTCCTTGCCCTTGCGCATCATCGACGCAACCACCTTGTCGCCGATGACGAAGCAGCGGATGTCCGAGCCACCTGCCTCCTTGATGTATTCCTGCACGATGAAGTTCGCTTTCAGTCCCCGGAACGCCTCGATGACGCTCTCGGCCGCCTGCTTGGTCTCCGCCAGGACGACGCCGACGCCCTGCGTGCCCTCGAGCAGCTTGATCACCACCGGCGCGCCGCCGACGAGCTCCAGCAGATCGTCGGTGTCGCCCGGCGAATTTGCGAAGCCCGTCACCGGCAGGCCGATACCCCTGCGAGAGAGTAGCTGCGCGGCGCGCAGCTTGTCGCGCGATCGGGTTATCGCCACGGATTCGTTGACCGAGTACACGCCCATCATCTCGAATTGCCGAACGACGGCGGTGCCATAGAACGAAACCGACGCGCCGATTCGCGGGATGATAGCGTCGAGACCCTTGATCGACTCACCGTTATAGTGGATCTGCGGGTTGTGGCTCACGATGTTCATGTAACAACGCTTGTGATTGATCACACGCACGTTGTGGCCGCGTTCCTCGCCCGCCTCGACGAGCCGGCGCGTAGAATACAGGTTTCGATTTGTCGACAGTATTCCCAGATTCATTGCCAATACCCGATAGAATTCGATGTAGATCAGGGGCGGTGGACAGCGGCGAATTCCTCCACCCTGTTTTCCGCGCGGGACACGCTTTTGAACGCTGCGACATGGAACAGTGCATCGCCTTCGTGCGCCAGCGGAAGCTTGCTATAGCCAATTACGATGCCGTCGAACGGTGCCGTGACCGGCGCTTCCTCGTCACTAACGGGGTCGCCGATGGTGGCCAGCACCTGGTCCTCCGTGACACGGGAACCCAGTTGAACCTTCGGAATCACGATGCCACTTTCCGGCGCCCTGACCCAGCTTGTCGAGTCCGCAACGACAGGCGCAGCCGCCCTCGACTTCGTGCTCAACGGTAACATGCCGATGTGCCGCATTGCATTCAATGTGCCGCGCAGGCCCGCCCGGATGGACAGTTCGTCGAAGCGCAGGGCCTCCCCGGCCTCGTAGATCAGCATGGGCATACCCTTGTCGGCGGCGCACTGTCGCAGGGAACCGTCGCGCGCATTTGCATTGATGATGACCGGCGCGCCGAATGCCCTAGCGAGCTGCAGGGTCGCCTCGTCGTCCAGATTGCCGCGGACCTGCGGGAGGTTGGCGCGATTGATGGCGCCCGTGTGCAGATCGATCCCGAAGTCGGCCTTGTCCACGATTTCATGCATGAAGGTGTACGCCATGCGCGCCGCGACGGAACCCTTCCTGCTGCCGGGGAACGAGCGGTTGAGATCGCGGCGGTCCGGCAGATAGCGCGACTGGTCGAGGAATCCGTGCACGTTGACGATCGGCACGGCGAGCAGCGTGCCGCGAATCGACGCCAGCGCCTTGCGCTTCAGCATGCGGCGGATGATCTCGACGCCATTGAGTTCGTCACCGTGTATCGCAGCCGAGACGAACAGCGTCGGGCCGTGACGGCGCCCGCAGACCACGTGCACGGGCATCGCCAGCGACGTGCCCGTGTACAGGTCGGCCACCGGCAGCCGCACGGTCGCCCGCTCCCCGGGCTTGACGAGCGAGGCGCCAACCCTGATCGGTTCGTTCTTCGCCATTGCTCTAATTCTCTTCCGGCTTCTTGCCGACGAGATACGACCGGGCCGGGTCCACGACGGCCCGCTTGCGTATCGCGGTACGGCCGAGCAACATGCGAAACAGCATGTCGTCCCGCGCGGTCAGCGTGATTTCTATCGGCCAGGTTTCGCCACCGATGGTCACGGGCGTCTCGATAACCCAGCGTTTCTCCGCATGTCCGCCGGAGTCGCGCACGACGCGTTCGTCGATTACGTCTGCACGGCACACGACGACCGTATCGTTGTCCTTCTGGCGGGGATGCATCCTGAATTCGACTTTGCGCCGGCCGTCAGCGTCGAACCGGCGCACCTCGAAAGCATGCAGCGCGGAGGTTCGTGCGCCCGTATCGACCTTGGCCTTGATGGACGAGAGGCCGAGTTCCGGCAGGTCGACCCACTCACGCCATCCAAGCGTCAGCAGTTCCTTTTTGCGATGTGTATCGGCCACGGTCGAATCGCGTCCTCGAACGATCAGGGCGCCTTGAGCTGACGGTGTGCCGAGAACTCGCGACGTGCGATCGCTGCGCGCTCGGCAGGAATCGCCACGGAATCGTGAATCTCGTCGATACGCCTGATGCGCGTGCTGAGGCCGATGCCGTTCGCGATCTGGATGTTCAGCCCGGGCCTCGCATTCATTTCGAGCATCAACGGGCCGCGATCGGCGTCGATCACCATATCAACGCCGAGGTAACCGAGACCCGTGACCTCATAGCCGCGCGCAGCCGATTCGAGGATGAAATCCCACTGCGGGATCTCGAGGCCGGCGATCAATGCGCCCGTATCGGGATGTTCCTCGACGAGGTCGTTCTGCAGCACCCCGGTGAGCGTCACGCCGAGCGCGATATCGACGCCCGCCCCCACGGCGCCCTGGTGCAGATTGGCCTTGCCGTCCGATGCCCGCGTCGGCAGCCGCACCATGGCCATGGCCGGATAGCCGCGATACACGATGACGCGAATATCGGGAACGCCCTGGTAGCTGACTTCGGAAAAGATCGGGTCGAAATGCACGCAGTATTCGATCAGCGCCTTGTCGGGGTTGCCGCTCAGGCTGTACTGGCCGCTGACGATATTCGAGATGTGATGGGCGATCTCCGCCTCGGTGATCAATACGCCGCTCGCCAGCCGGAAGCTGTCGCGCTTGCGCTTGCTGCGCCCGGTGATGACCAGGATGCCGTTGCCGCCGCTGCCCTCGGCAGGCTTGATCACAAAACTGTCGTGGTCCGCCACTATCCGCGCGAATCGACGCACGTCTCCCTGGTTGTCGATGACGCCGTAGAGATCGGGAACCGGCATTCCGGCATCGAGCGCGAGCTGCTTGGTAAGCGCCTTGTCATCCACGCGCGGATACAGGCGCCTCGGGTTGAGCCGCATGATGAACTCCGCGTTGCGCTCGTTGAGGCCAAGTACGCCAGCCTCGTGCAATTTTCTCGCAATCTCGAACATCAGTGATTTGCGAGGGCCTTGAACCGGCCGAGTTCGGTAAGCCGGTAACCGGTATAACGCCCGGCAAGCAATACCATTGCCAGCACGATCAACAGGAGTTCCGGGAATGTAAAAATGAGGTGTTCCAGCCACCCCAGGCCCATGAAGATGTAGGCGATCGTCGCGATGACCAGGCTGCCGCCACCGGCGCGCATCGCATCGACCGCGCCGCGCTCCTCCCACACGACCGACATGCGTTCGATGGTCATCGCGATGATGACCATCGGGAACAGCGCCACGGAAAGTCCGGTCTCCATGCCCATCTTGTGGGACACGAGACTGATCAGCAGCATGAGCAGCACCACGACGATCAGCACAGCGCTCAACCGCGGCACCAGCAACAGGCGCAGGCGCTCCAGCAGGAAACGAATGCTGAGGCCCAGCGCGATCAGGACCGTGAACAGGATGATGCCCCAGACCAGCCGCGTTTCGCGAAAAGCGAGCGCGATCAGGACGGGCATGAACGTACCGAATGAATCGATCCCGACCATGTTACGCATCACGACCATTACGAACGCACCAATCGGGATCATCAACAATACCGAGTACACGGCCTGTGTCTGGATCGGCAGGCTGTAGAGCGAAAAATCGAATACCGTCGCGCCGGTCTTCGCCGTCTGCGACTTCGCGATGGCCACGGCATCCAGGTGCGCTTCCTGGATCGCGAAATCGACCTCGACGTTGCTGCCGCCTTCGACGTTGACGAGCTGCTCGTTGCCTCGCCACCAGATGAAGAAATGCTCGGGAAGGTTCTCTTCGCCCGTCGTCGGATTGAAGAACCGCCAGCGGTCGCCGTCATGAACCTCCAACCATGGCTCCAGGTCCGCGCTGCGTTGCCGCCCGCTGAGTTCGAATCCCCGGACCATGCGCGCGGGTATGCGGCCCGCGGCGAGCATCATCGTGGCGACGTCCACGAAGTCGGCATCGCTCTGTACGTCCGACATCAATAGCTCGACATTCGGATCCGGCGAGGGGTCGTTGAGGCGCCGCAACAGTTCCGTCGTGAACGAAGCGGTATCGGCCGAGTGTTCGCGGACCTCGGCGACAATGACGTCGACCGCGGTTCGAAACGGCTCGTTGATCGCCGGCGGCGGCGGAAACGGCGGGGTCGTGTCCGCCTGCTCGCTGCCCGGGTCCTCGAAAACCGAGATCCGGTAGTAGATCGTCTGGCTACCGTCAGCGCGCCGTATTGCCCACTGGGCCTCACGACCGCCGCTGCCGTAGTTGAGACTGAAACCGTAGCCGCGCGACACCGAGTTCTCGTTGAGCGTGCGGAAGCCGGGCGTCAGCGTCGGTATGTGCAGGTTGACCTTGATCGAGCCCGGCCCGGAATCGAAGCTGATGGCGGACTCGATCGTCCAGACGGAGGTCTCCTGATTCTCGGAGAGCGGAAAACCGAGGACGCGCCACTTATAGACGAACGAAGAGAATCCGACGAGCGTCAGCAGCACGGCGAGAATCAACACATATCGCTGCGTCATAAGACCTCCAGCCCCGCCCGTCCGATCACCGCCGGCCGGCACCCAATGCGACCCTCACCGCACGCTCGCGCAACGGCCCGCTCACGTTGAACAGGCGCATGCCGGCGCGACGCAATTCACCGATCGTCGGTGAATTTGCAGCAAACAGCTGATTCAGGCCTGTCATCACGTGCAGCATGGTCGCATTGGCGCCCTTTCGGGCTCGTTCGTATCGCCTGAGCACGGGCCTGTCCCCGGGGTGTTCACCCTTTCCGATCGCTTCTTCTGTCACAGCGGACAATGCACCGGCATCAGCCAGACCGAGGTTCGCGCCCTGCCCCGCCAACGGGTGTACAGCATGCGCTGCATCGCCGATCAGGGCAAGACGCGGCAACACATAATTCCTGGCATGCTGCGCGCACAACGGGAACGTTCCTCGTGGGCCCGCCGCCGTGACGCTACCGAGCACCTCGTCCGAGGCTTCGGTTAGCATGGTAGCGAGTTCATCGTCGCCCGCACTCATCGCCCGCCGCGCGCTTTCGTCTGTTGTCGACCAGACTACCGAGATGCGGCCATCGGCAAGTGGCAACATCCCCAGCGGCCCGTCTTCGAGGAAACGCTGCCGCGCCGTAGCGCCGTGCGGCCGTTCGGGGCGTAGGTGCGTGACGAATGCGGTCTGCGCATAGGGACGCCTCATCACCGGGATGCCGGCCGTCTCACGCACCAGCGATCGCGCCCCGTCGGCACCGACGAGCAGGTCGGCGTCCAGCTCGCGGCCATCGTCGAGGCGTATACGATACCCTTTGCCCGTGGCCTCAATGGCTGCGATGGGAGCGTCGAAACGCAGGTTGACGTCGGCCTTGTCGAGCACCGTGAGTATCGCGTCCTGGATCAGGACGTTCTCGACGATGAAGCCGAGTTGTGGGACGGCAAATTCGTCGGCATCGAACCGGAGCGTGGACGGGCCGTCAGGATCATCGGCCCCATCCCAGACCCGCATGTGCTCGAAGGAGCATGCACGCGTGTTGACCACTTTGTCCCATGCGCCGATCGCGTCGAGTATGCCGGCGGAACCCGCGGCGATCGCCGATACGCGCAGCGCAACGTCCCGATCCGGGTCGAACCGCGGACGCGGGGCCGCGTCGATCACGGTCAGCCGCAGTGCATCGGCGCATCGCCCATACACCAGCAGCGCCGCGAGCGTGAGTCCGGTCATGCCCCCCCCGACAATGACCACCTCGTAACGATGCTTCATTTGAGCGGCACTCCGCGAGAAAGCCGCGGAAGGCGGCCGGCGAGCCCCATCATGTGCTTGGCGAAAACAGAGCGAACGCCGGGAATGAGATCGAAGCCGAGCATCCCGAGGTTGCGCACCGCCTTGAGCGGCGGACTCGAACTGCCGAACAGTCGCACAATCCCGTCGGTGAGACGTACCAGCTTGTCCTGGTCTTTGCGGCGCCATTGCGCATAGCGTGCGAGAAGGTCAGGGTCGCCAAGGTCCGCTAACCGGTTCGCGCTGCGCGCATCGGCGATGCAGTCGCAAAGCGCAGCAACATCTCGCATGCCGAGATTGAAACCCTGCGCGGCAACCGGATGCAGCCCGTGCGCGGAATTGCCGACGAGGACGGCGCGCTCGGCGGTCAGGCGCAGCGCCTTGCTCAACGACAGGGGATAGGCGGCCCGCTTGCCGACGCGGGACAGCCGGCCGAGGCGATAGCCGAACGCAGCCTGCAGTTCGCCGAGGAAGGTCTCGTCTTCGAGGGTGAGCAAACGTTCTGTGTCGTCGCTGGATACGATCCAGACGAACCCTGCGCGATCGTCCGCGACCGGCAAGAGTGCGAGGGGGCCATTTTCAGTGAAGCGTTCGTAGGCGCAATTGTCGAGTGGCTTTTCCGGCAACAGGTTGCCGATGATCGCGTGCTGGCCGTAATCGGACTTTGCCGCGCAGATTCCCATCATCGGGCGCAGCGTCGAGTTCGCGCCATCGGCGGCGACGAGCAATTGGCATTCGATGTCATGTTGATCCCCATCGCTCGCCTCGATTCTCGCACTCGCCGAATCGCCGCCGGTATCAATGTCGACGACCCGCGCAGGGCAGAGGACGTCCACGGCCTCGGCTTTTGCCAGCGCCGACTGCAGGACGTCGCCAAGCACGCGATTGATGACCACGTAGCCGAGCGCGTCCACACCCTGCTGCGCCGCGTCGATGTGCGAGAAACCGAAACGGCCCCGGTCCGAGACATGAATGCGGCGAATCGGGGTAGCGGCGGAAATCACGTCGTCCCAGAGACCCATCGCCTCGAACATGCGCTGGGTGCTTCGCGACAGGGCCGTCGAACGATCGTCGAAACTCGGCTGGCGGGTCTCGCCACGCGCCACGGCCTCGACGACGGCAATGCGCAGACCCAGTGGCGAGAGCGCAAGCGCCAGGCTGGCACCGATCATACCCCCGCCGGCGATCACGATATCGAACTGTCTGTCGGTCGAATCGTTCATATTCAGCCCCGCATCCACGACTCGACGGCGTCGGGCTCCTTCTCGAGCCCCTTGCTGAGCACGTCGGCGTCACCGGTCGTGACCACCACGTCATCCTCTATCCGTACGCCGATACTGCGGAAGCGCGCCGGCACCTTGCGGCTGTCCGGCAGGTAGATGCCCGGCTCGACGGTCATCGCCATGCCGGGCTCCAGCAAGCGCCACTCGTCGCCGACCTTGTAGTCACCCACGTCATGCACGTCCATACCCAGCCAGTGCCCGGTTCGATGCATGTAGTACTCGCGATAGGCGCCGTCCCTGATGAGCTTCGGCAGCGTGCCGTCCAGCAGGCCCAGTTTCTTCAGGCCCCTNNCTGCAGCGTACCGTCCAGCAGGCCCAGTTTCTTCAGGCCCCTGGTGATGGCTTTGACGGCGGCGTCGTGGGGCTCGTTCCAGTGGTTGCCGCGACGGACCTTGTCGATCGCCGCAACCTGGGACTCCAGCACGATCTCGTAAACGGCCCGTTGCTCCGGCGTGAACCTGCCGTTCACCGGCATCGTCCTAGTAACGTCGGAGGCATAGTAGTCTACCTCGCAGCCGGCATCGATCAGCAACAAGTCGCCATCCTGGAGCTGGGACTTGTTGTCCACGTAGTGGAGCGTACAGGCGTTGCGCCCGGACCCGATGATCGGGTTATAGGATGTTCGGGCATCGTTGCGGCGGAACTCGTGAACGAACTCGGCCTCGATCTCGTACTCGAACATCCCCGGCCGCACGATCCGCATCGCTCGCCTGTGGGCGCTCACCGCTATTTTTGCCGCCTTGCGCATCGCCGAGATTTCCGCGCGGCTCTTGTAAAGGCGCATGTCGTGCAGCAGGTGATCGAGCGCAACGAACTCCTGCGGCGTGTGCACGCCCCTGGACGCTCGCGACCGCAGCGACTTGACCCAGCCCGTGATGCGCGCGTCGAAATCCGCGTACATGCCCATCGTGTAATAGACGCGCGTGCACGACTCGATGATGCCCGGCAGGATGTCGTCGATGTCGTCGATCGGAAACGCGTCATCGGCGCCGTAATGCTCGACCGCACCCTCGGGCCCCGTCCTCGAGCCGTCCCAGAGTTCCTTTTGCCGGTCCCGCTCACGGCAGAACAGCAGGAACTCGCCGGCATCGCGGCCTGGCACCAGCGCGGCAACGGCCTTCGGCTCAGGGAACCCGGTGAGGTAATAAAAATCGCTGTCCTGGCGGTAGCGATGTTCGACGTCACGAGTCAGGGTTCGGATGGGTGCCGCCGGCAATATGGCGATTCCACCTGCACCGACCATGCTCATCAGCTGCTTGCGCCGACGAAGGAATTCTTTGCTCTTCATTAAAAAGGTACGGGATGGGACACTGGCACTGCTATTCTAACCGGCACCAAGGCTCAGTGCAGGGTTTCGCCGGACTCGGCCTGCGGGTTTCCGGACCGGCCGCGGAATTCTGCGAGCTCCTCATAGGCAAGCTGTACCGCGACGCGAATGTACTCGACAATCTCCGCATACGCCGTCTCATTGGTCTCGTCGTCGCTTTCCTCGTCGGCAGTCGCGCGCGTCAGCTGCAACATGTCCCTGATGATGTCGGCAAGGGGATCTTTCGCCAGGAGCTGCTTCAGCGCTTCGCCGTGATCAATGGACACGAGCCCGTGGAGAAACCCCTCGCACCAGCGCGCCAGTGCGGACGCTCTCAGCGACGCGCTGTCGCTGTCTTCTGGAAGCAACGGCTCGAATTCGGACAGCCGTTCCGACAATTGCCGCAGCGTATCCTGGAAAAGCGTATTCAGCAGACCCTCGCACTCGGTACGCAAGGCATCGGACTCGTTGGCTTCCTGCAGGACCTGTTGCAACCAGCCGATACCTGCGTCTGCACCGCCGACCGCGAGGCGACTGGACAGCAGGCCGTGCGCCTGGGCCGCATCCCAGGAGACGCCGCAACCTCGCAGAGCGTCGTTCAAGTTGTCGTAATCTACTTCGTATCCCACGGTTCACCTGTCCGGCCGGCGCCAATATCCGGCAATGATCCCATGTCTGCGGCGCTTGGGCCATGACACACCCGATTGGGTCGTATTGGCGATTGATTCTGCCCCGCTGCGTGTCTATATTGATCGCCATGGCTGAGAACAAGAATACGACGTTCGAGCACGAACTCAGGCGCCTCGAAAAGCGCGTTGATGCGCTGGTTCGCGTCTGTGATCAGCTCCAGGACGAGAACAAGTCGCTGAAACAACGGCAGGACCTGTTGACTGCGGAACGCGCCAACCTCCTGCAAAAAAACGAACAGGTGCGTGCGCGCGTCGAAGCAATGATCGGCCGGCTCAAAGCCATGGAACAAGGTACCTGATCATGAGCGAAGCCTACGCACAGGTGAGCGTCAGAATCCTGGACAAGGAATACCAGGTCGCCTGCCCGGCCAGTGAGCGGACCGACCTGCTCGACTCGGCGGAAATTCTCAACCAGAAGATGCGCGAGATTCGCGACAGCGGCCGCGTCGTGGGGCTCGATCGCATCGCGGTCATGGCTGCACTTAACATGGCCAACGACCTGTTGCATGCACGGGCACGCGACAGGCTGCTGGACGGCGATATAAGCGATCGCCTGAAACACATATCGGATCGTGTGGAGAGCGTGCTCGGAGAATCCCGGCAACTGGATCTCTGACGCATCCGCCACCGGTTAAAAATGGCGCCCCCTGCGGTGTTCGATAGCGACCTGGATACCTTTCGACCCTAAATCATAACCTCGGGGTCGCGCACTGT
>JABAHS010146803.1_pt2 | contig 18275 bp, 14 predicted proteins | sample 7062111 | NCBI WGS metagenome assembly JABAHS01 (sample SAMN14534600, study PRJNA622989) | marine sediment metagenome | biome: marine biome [ENVO:00000428]; feature: marine pelagic biome [ENVO:01000023]; material: deep marine sediment [ENVO:00002113]; isolation source: pool of 4 deep marine... | reverse complement strand
TGTAATTTCTTCGGAAACAGAAGCCGCAATAGTGGATGTGGCTTCTGCAGGGGGAGCTTCTTCCGATAGGATGTCATTGTATGAATCATAAAACTCAAACGCGCCTAAATCTGGTGCTGAGCCATTAAAAGGCAGCCCTTCGTAGATTCCCACATCGATCGCCTGGGATGAAGGTTGAAGACGGAAATCATCACTGGTCACATCCACAAAATGAGGATCTCCAACAATTGGATTCGGATCCACAATACCTTTTAAACGTGGCTCTGAATTGTAAAGGTTGTTCTCAAGTGTTATGTCATCACCATTTGAGGTATTCCCGACGTGACCACGGCCATGAGACACAAAGATATTGTTTTTAATCGTGACCTGGCTCACGGGTTTAAGCCCTTCCGATGGATAACGAATCAGTATAGAAGCAAGCTTGTTAAAATAAAATGTGTTATTTAAAACGGTGATATTTCTACCTTCCCTGATTAACAGCCCAAATTCCTTATTCCTGGCAAACACATTGTTTCGGACGATTATATTTTCCAAGGTAATAAAATTCCCACCGCGACCTTTCCCGATCACCATGCCCGACCGTTCCCGGGAGTTGGCAACAAAATTCCCTTCAATCAGGTAATCTTTCATTACAAATGGATGAGCGGCCCATGAACTTGGATTAACGGACTTATGTTCGTCATAAACATGAATCCCGTATCCCTTGGAACCGATTATGGTGTTATTTCTTAACGTGATGCGTTCACTCTTGTGCACATAAATGCCATGGTCTTGCGTACCACCATCTGAACCGTGATACCGAATCACGTTGCCTTCAATCAAAATATCTAAACCGCCGGTTTCAATGGCACCAAACTTTGGTTGCGGGCCTGTAAATTTGTTGTTGACAATTTGAATGCCCCGACCAAAGGCTTCGCAGCGCCAGGGCATCACAAAATGTAGTCCCTCCAAGCGTACATAATTGGCATGAACGATCAAACGACGACGGCCACGTAAGATCGGCTCTTCGCCATTAAAAGCCTTAATAGTAAGATATTGCCCAGGTCGCCCACCCATCCCTTTTCTGCTATCGATTAAGAGCTCGCCCATGTTGTAGATACCGCCACGCATAATGATGCTGTCGCCAGTCCTGGCCACTCGCACGGCATAGTCCAAAGAACGCCAGGGAGAGTTTATGGAGCCGGCATTCGAGTTAGCGCCATCAGGAGCAATATAATAATTCTGAACGGCCAAAACATGCGACAGAGTAGAAGATAATAAAATTGAAATATTTGTTAAGTATAATTTAAAAAACCTGAACATTCGCATTTGTGGATTAACGCAGTAATATCATTCGTTTTGTGTCTCTAAAGACAGCATGATTATCTTCAAATAAAACTTCCAATCGATAGAAATAGATGCCGCTTGGCACACTCTTACCCCGAGCGTCTTTACCATCCCATTGCACCACATAAGACCCCGATGCTTTTTCTTCATTCACAAGTGTTTCCACTTTTCTTCCAGTCAGGGCATAGACATTTATCGTTATATGAGCCTGAGCTAAAACATCATAAACAATTTTGGTTTCCGGATTGAATGGATTGGGGTAGTTTTGGTGTAAATAAAATCTTTTTGGCTGACTTTCTGACTCTTCCACCCCAGTAGGACTCTCATCAAATTCATAGGCTCCCAAGTCCGGGGCAGAACCCTGAAACGGCAACCCAACATCAATCCCAGCATCGATGGCCGGAGAAGAAGCCTGAAGATGAAAATCATATTTTCTAGGGTCAACAAATTGTGGATCTCCTACAATAGCATTGGGGTCCGTAATGCCTTCTAAAAATGGACTGGAGTTATACAGATTATTCTGTAGCACAAGGTTGGCACCTGAAGAAGTATTACGGACATGAGCTTTGCTAACAGGAGTTACAAAAATGTTGTTCACAATGGTAATATCGCTTGCCGGTACGCCCCCGCCTTCTGGTGATGGATAACGGATGAGTAAAGAAGCAAAAGCGTTAAGATAAAGCGTATTATTATAAACTTTGATATTTTCCCCTTCTCGGATGAACAGTCCAAATTGGGCATTGCCAACAAACACATTGTTACCAACGGTCATATTTTCTAAAGTAATGTAGTTGCCACCACGACCTTTCGCTATGATTAGGCCAGATCGTTCTTGAGACTCGGCAACAAAGTTACCTTCCAAGACATAATCTCTCATGACGAACGGATTGGCTGCCCATTCAGCGGGATCAGCGCTTTTATGTTCATCAAAAACATGAATACCGTAGCCTTTGGAGCCGATGACTGTGTTATCTCTAATAATGATGCGTTCACCAGCATGCACATAGATCCCGTGATCTTGGGTATTCCCGCCGGTATCGTCGTACTCGATAAAGTTGCCTTCAACCAAAATATCGGTGCCACCGGTTTCAATAGCCCCAAATTTTGGCTGCGGTCCGGTGAATTTATTGTTGATGATTTGTAATCCTCCACCAAAGGCATCGCATCTCCAAGGCATAATAAAATGTAACCCTTCGACCCGAACGTAGTCAGCCCAAAGAATTAAACGCCGACGACCAGGCTGCAAGATGGGCTCTTCGCCAGGATAGGCTTTGATGGTAAGATATTGCCCTGGCCTGCCACCCATACCTTTGTTGCGGTCAATCCAGACTTCTCCCACGATATGCGTCCCGCCTCGCATAACGATGGTGTCGCCAGCACTGACCCTTCTTACTGCAAATGCAAGATTTTTCCAAGGTAAGGTAATGGAGCCGTTGTTCGAATCGGAGCCTTGCGGAGACACGTAAAAGTTTTGTCCACTGTAGCTCTGATTGGCCAACAAAATACCTGCAAAAACGAATAGCGTTCTCGCTGAACGCAACCCTCTGGCCATGATAGTCTTTATGTTCATCATTGTACACTCCCACAACTGAACAGGTTCACGTTAACTTTGAACATCCGAAGTTGTTCATGGTTCCACCATTTCAAATGAGTTTTGCAAAGGCCATGCCAACTGGCGAAGCCCAAAGCCACTGTGTGAGAACCAAAAAAAGAATAGCGCACGGATTTGACGGATATTCACGGATTTTTCAACCGAGGATTTCACAGATTACACACTTCATATTAGCCTCACGACTCAGAAGTGAGCATATTGCCTTCACCCTGGAAGACAATGCACAACTAGCAGAACAAATTGATGTGACCGCGCCCCACCAAAAACTCGATGCAGTCCTGCCGTCTACTCAAACGCCTGCGTGTTCACGGGTTGATTAAAAAAGTTCGTAACCGTATATGTATTATCTCAAAAAACTCGGACGTATGGTTGCAACGATGACTTTGAAGCTCAAAGAACTCCATATTATCCCGTATCTTGCTAACTTGAAAACTGCTTGATCTAAAGTCTTTGCTCATGGGGAAACAATTTATTCTTAAGATTCTAAAAACTCCAAAGTCGTTGTTCAATTACAAGTTTAAAGGTCGTTTTCGTTTTTATTGGCTTAGGTAGAAATGCTTTGTTTAGTCGAAAAGAGGTGCCTAATTTAATTAGGAATCAAGCATCTAGTTTGGTCCGTCCGCTGCATGCTCTGCTGTGATTTCGATCCATCCCTGGGTTGCAGTCCTCGGACGACCAAAGCAAGAAATACCCAATAAAAGCCGGATACGTTTATGTAGTGCCAGTAGCTGCCAGCCAGGTTCCCGGCAAGTGCAGCTACTACGCAGGCTGTTAGACCAAAACCCAGCCCCTTCATGAAAGGATCATCGGTTTTCTTATACAATCTAAAGCCGGCTCTAAACCCCAAAACATAAAGATAGACAAAAACAACCAATCCAATTACTCCCAACTCAGAGGCCACCTCTAAATAACCGCTGTGCAAGCTATCTCTGGATTTGCCGGTGACCGCGTCTCTAATGTTCAAAAACGAAAGGGTGGCATACCCCGTGCCAATGACCGGATTACTGGCGATCAGTTGCTCGGCACTTTTCCACAGACTCAGTCGCTCCTGCACGCTGGTGTCGTCCTTGGTCATTTCTACCCTTTCGACGACCGCATTGGGCATGATTAACTTCCAGGTCAGGGCAAAAACAATCAAAAGCACTAACAATCGTCGCTCTTTGAATAACCCGATAAACACCCAACCCAGGAGCACGGCTGCATACCCGCCCCTGGAAAAAATAAAGGTAACAGCGTACAGACTCAAGCCTACGGTGAGCAAAAAAAGCCCCTTCCGATACCAGTCTTTGTCTATGAGAAATAGCCCTATCAGCATCATGGCATACTGTGCAAAAAAGACCCCGATGGCATTCGGACTCAAATAGGTAAAGGTGCCCACCAATCTCATATCGTGACGGTAACTGGACGTGTCGGTATAAGCGAAATTGCTGCGAAAATGCAGCCCCATAAAGAGCATGGAGACGGTCATTAAGATGACCAGGATCTTCATATGTTTGGGATCCCTAATGTTGTTCAAGACCACAAAGTAGATCAATGGCATGACGATGAAATTCTTCCAGATGACGAATCGCGGATCCCGGAGGGAAAGGGGGAGACTGGTTCCCAGGTAAAAAGACCCCCGCCAAAGTTCTAAGTAGGTCCAAATAATCACTAAGAGGATGGGCCAGTTAAAAGGGGTTTTTAGAAAAAACCCCTCTTCGCTTTTAGATTTATTCAGCAGCCATTTTATGATTATCGCCAATAACAGAAGGTCCACAAAATCTTTTCCCAAGGGGAAGATCATGATACGATCCAGCAGAGATTGCTGCGGGAACAAGGGAACGAGGAAAAAGATACCGATCTCTATTTTGTAAAATAACGTTAAGAAGATGACGGTAAGGCCGCCTAAATAGATTAAGATAGGTATCAGTTTTGTTAAACCGAGTCCTAAAGACATGCTCTCTCACGTTTTGTAAAAGGACTTAACTTGCGGTCATTTCTAATCGGAAACGGCTGGTCGTCAGGTAAGAAATCAACCACGGTACCCTGTAGATGCCTAAATAATTCGACAAGTAATTGACTTCCCAGCTAATCTGCGAATTGGTGAACCCAGCCTCTTTCAATAGACGTGCCCAAAATTTAGGCGAATGATGTTTTCGCCAATCGATTTTCCGAGCCAAAGTATTTTTCAAGCCAAGGTCGCCAAAAAGATTCCTGCCGGAGCAATCGGTGACAATGAGCTTGCCCCCGCTTTTCATCATCAAACGCAGCTTCTGGAATGTGGTCGAATAGAGCTGTTTAGCCCTTGGATTTTGCGGCAGCGCTACGCACATTTGTTCGTCCAGGTGATTAATCGCTGCGGTCATCAAGACGACATCAAAAGTAGCCGGAGCATAGTCAAAATCCTGCAATCTGTAAGGTAAGCGCTCCACGTTTTTCAAGTTCCAACGCTCGAGCCGGGCATGGAAAAGCTCCCGGTTTTTACGGGTGGCACCGCTGCCATCGGCGAACGGTTCTAAGCCGATAACCGGATTCGCCCCCTTAAGCGCCGCCCAGATCATGCAGTCTCCACTACCACAGCCCACATCCAGAAGGGACTTGCCGTTCAGGTCGATATTTTTAAACAGATACTTCTCACAATATCTGGAAAAGCGAACACCCGGCTTCCACAGGCCTATTTTGAACGCAAATTTTCGCAATTTGTCAAGGCTGTGATGTTTCATTAGGGCTTTAGTGACCAATTGAATCTCTTACATCTTGAATGCCATTCTTACTTTTTCTCTTATTCTACCATCAATCATCAGCATGGCGGCTGAATATATGAGAATCCCAATAAATAATTTCAAAACAATGCCTAAGAATATTTCTATGTCAATGAAGCGAAGGAAGACCGCCGCCATGACTGAAGCTGCTACGTATTTCACTATCGCTCCGTAGTTTAGTTGAATTGTTATAAATTTCGATGAAAAGATGTTAGCCAAAGCGATCAAACAAATATAGGAAATTAGCGTGGCAACGGCCGCCCCAACAATACCCATCAGAGGAATGAATACGATATTGAGGATGACATTCAAGACCCCAGCACCAAGCGTGAAATACAATACCAGACTGGTTCTCTTATGGATGTAGAGGCCTGCCGTATAAATGGAAATAGCGCCATGTAAAATCAGGGGGGCAGCAAGATATGGCAACAAGCCTCGAGCCCCTTCATATTTTGAAGAAGCCATCAATATCATGATGTCATCCCCAAAAAAGGAGAACAAAATAATCGCGGGGATGGCCAGCATTAAATAATAGTCCAGAACGGAGCTGAGGAATTTCTCGGTCTTCTCCCGGCCATGCTGTTCCCAAATTTCAAGATACATTGGCATGACGGCAACCATTGTAAGGGTCAACAGCGATTTCAAGTGCAGGGTTAAGCCGTATGCAACGGCGTAGAGACCGACGGCTTGGGAGCCTAAGAAAATTTGCAGAAGATACCTATCCCCGATATTTGAGATCATATTGGCCAATTCCGCAGGTACAAGGGGGAAGCCAAAACGAATCGCTTCAATGAGAAAAGCAAATGAAAAGGCAGAAGGAACCAACTTGTTTTGTTGCCTGAGAAACCAGAAAATGAACAGGAGCAAAGAGCCCTGCATGCAAATGGAACCAATATAAATGCCCTTGACGCCAAGTGAAAAGCCAAATACCAGAATTAGCGCAAGTGGCAGGCTTATTGCTAAAGAGGTGACGGACATACCCGCAAAAAATTTAGCCTTTTGTTCCGCTCGCAAACTGGCATTAAAAACACCAACACCGGCACCCAAAAAGATGAGCACACCAGCCAGTGTAAAGAGTTCATGCAGTTGTTTACCGCCCACTCGGTCCGGCCCTAATATCAGGATAACGGCATAAAATACGCCTACAACAATTCCGCTTAAGGCAAGCACGCCTATAAAAAGTGTGGTATAGTAACTTTCTATAGGTAGGCTTCTCTTGCCTGTTTGAAATTCAGAGAAAAACCTGAGAGCGGACTTGGGCAAACCAAATTTTGCCAGCGGCGCCACAAACATAAGCGTGACGTCGATGACACTCATCATGCCGTATTCTTTCACAGTGAAGTGTCGCGTCCAAACCGGGAAAACAGCAAACCCGATCGCCGCCCCTACGACATAGGGTACAACATACCACGAAGTTAGGCCTAACAGCCGCTTAATCATAATCTGTGAAACGCCATCCTCACTTTTTGTCTAATCCTAGCATCAAAAACCCACATCGAAGCTGAATATATCACAATACCAATCAATAATTTTAGAATGATACCAAAAAATATTTCTATGGTGATGAAACGAAGAAAGGTCGCCGCTACTACTGAGGCCGCTAAATATTTCATTATCCCCGTATAGTTTAATCGAACTCTTAAGAATTTCGAGGAAAAGATGTTCGCCAAAGCAATGAGAAACGCATAGGAAACCAGCGTTGCAACAGCGGCCCCAACGATTCCCATAGTGGGGATAAGTATTAAATTTAAAATAATATTTAGAGTTCCTGCGCCAACTGTAAAGTACAATATTAACTTGGTTTTTTTGTGGATGAAAATGCCCGCCGTATAAATGGAAATCGCACCGTGCAAGAGAAGTGGAGCAGCGAGATAAGGTATAAGAACCTGTGCCTGTTGATATTTCGAGGAAGCCAGCAAAACCAGAATATCGCCCCCGAAGGCAGAAAATAATATGATTGCCGGGATCGCTACCATCAGGTAGAAATCCAAAACCGAGTTGAGGAATTGTTCGGTTTTTTTCCGACCCTGTTCATGCCATATTTTAACATACATCGGTGTGATCACAAACATCCCAACAGCTAATAAAGACTTGAGTTGCGTCGTTAAGCCATAGCCCACGGCATATAAACCGACCGCTTCGGAGCCTAACAATAATTGCAACACAAACCGGTCACCTAAGTTCGAAATATGATTTGCTAAAGTTGCGGCGATCAAGGGAACACCGAACTGTAAAGCTTCGATGAGCAATCCCATCGAAAATGACGAAAGCATGAACTTATTTTGTCTCTTGAGAGCGAAGAAAACGTAAAAGAGCATAACTGCCTGCACACACAAGGCTGAAAAATAGATGCCATGCAATCCGAGCAGAAAAACAAAAACAAAAAGTACACTCAGCGTCAGCCGTAAGCAGGATTGAAGGATTTTGATAAAAACAAATTCCTTTGGTTTCTCCTCGACTCGAAGGAAAGGAAAATAAATTGAATTGCCTGGAATAAGAATGAGCGTTAGGCCAGCCAATATAAACAAGCTGTGTGTTTTCGTATTGTCAATTTGTTCGGGGCCTGAAACAATAATGCCGCCCAAAATGAGCAACCCAATTAACACCCCTAAAGTGAGAGAGCCTATAAAAAAGGTCGTATAGAAAGTAGCTTCTGGGAGGTCACTCTTCCCGTTCCGAAATTCCGAGAAAAATCTGAGAACCGATTTATGTAAACCAAGTTTCGTGATCGGCGTTGCAAATGTAATCCCTACCGCGATAAGACTGAGTATCCCATATTCTTCGATTGTAAAATACCGCGTCCAAATCGGGAAAGCGATCAAGCCTAAAATGAAACCAGCACCATATCCGAGAAAGTACCAGGAAGACTGCCTGAACAGCTCTTTGATCATGTTTTCTACAAATAACCCAAGGCTTTTAAATGTTTTCTTAAGGTTTCATCCTCATAATCATAGGATCTCGAAGTTACAGGGGAAGCACCAGAATTTCGCCAATCTTCCAAAGCGTTCCGAAGTTGATCAAAGATCGTTGACGCTTTCCCATACAGATTGACCTGTTCCTGGGGGTCTTCGTCTAAATTATATAACTCGAAGTGACCTTTAGAATCGGCAATGAGTTTAAAGCTGCCCCAACGTGCCATCCAGAGCTGGTTCCTAAACCGTTCGACCAGCGGATGGTTTCTTACGCCCTGTAATTTATTGCGCACAAAATATGGAATGCGGCCCTCCCACTCGGCAAATAAAATTCGGGACGCCTCTTCCCCATTCAGGCATTCAAATAGATTTCGTCCCGCGCCGTTTAACTTATATCCTTCATCTGAACCACCAACTTCCAGAATTGTCGGCAAGAGATCGATATGCTGAACCGGCTGATCACTTGCAGCTTCGGACGCCAGTTCACGGGGATACCTTAAGATTAATGGAATGTGTACAATGGGCTCGTACAAGCTTGCCACATGGGAATACAGGTTATGTTCCCCCAAATGCTCGCCATGATCTGCCGTCACGATCAACAAACTATGGTCGAGCAGCTTCATATGAGCAAGGTAATCAACCAGCTCGCCGATTTTGCAATCGACATAATTAATTTCTTCGTCATAGAGACAGGTAACGGCTTCAATTTCTGCTTCATTGAGTTCAAGATCGTCTGTAAAGCAGACGAGCGGATTGTCGGCAATCTTCCAGATTTTTGCCATATCTACCTGCTTACGCAAACTCTCAGTGAGATATTTGAATCTGAAAGGGCGAGGTGCTTTCAGGGGATTGTGGGCGTCGATATGATGGATAAACATATAGAACGGTTTTCCCCGTTTCCACTTTTTCGTTAACCAGTGAAAAATCAGTTTGTTGGTTTCGGATGCACCATGGTCTGTATAACCGGCAAATCTTCGAGCATTATAAATAGCTCGCTTAACAATCTGTTCTTTGGAGAGTCCTCGCCAAATTTCGTAAAAATCGTCGTGGCCGCGGCTTAAGCCAACCAATTCCCCTACCTGGCTGTTGTTCACGAATCCAGCGGTTTGATACCCGCTTCTTTGCAATATTTCTGCTACAGTTGGAAAGTCATCACCCAGTCTATTCTGGTGAATGACTCCGTGTGCATTGGGATAAAGCCCGGTCAGCATTGAAGCATGAGCCGGCGGCGTCCAGACGGCGGTGGAATAAGCGTTTGTAAACAAGACTCCTTCCCCGGCGAGTCGGTCTATATGTGGGGTGGTGATTCGTTCATATCCATAACAGGACAAGTGATCCGCACGCAGAGTATCGATCGAGATTAGAATGATGTTGGGTCGTTTCATTATCATTTAGGTTTGGGTTTATTTATTATTATTTATCGAATTCAATGTTGGTGCCCGCATCCTCGTGAGTATGCTCAGATAGCTGCCATTGCCACTTTTTAAGCTGCCAGCCATGACCCTCTACCGCAAGAGCAGCTTTGTAACCAGGTAAGACGGGCAATTTTTTTAATGACCAACAAGGGTCTTCTTGGCTCTCCCCTTTTATGCTAAGAAGAGCGGCCGGTTCATGCGGCGTCAGAGACACCGAAAAATTTTCGAGACCAAAAGAAACGCCTTGCCCTGTGGCTTTGATAAACGCCTCTTTACGAGTCCAGCAGTTAAAAAAGGCATCTTTCTTCTGGTCTTCCGGAAGAGCCCGTAGCGCCTTGATCTCCTCGGCCGAAAAGAATCGTTCGGCAATCCCGTCACGGGCAAACTCAGGACGGACCTGTTCAACATCGATACCCACACTTCGGCCACAAGTGATAGCATAGAGGGCAATGCCAGCAGAGTGAGACACATTAAAGCTAAGTATTTTCCCGCCCGATTCCGGCGTCAAAGCAGGTTTTCCGTAAGAGTTATAGCAAAAATTGAGTTCCCCCGGCTGTCGATGCAGGTAACGACCAAGGATATCCCTGAGCACGCCACGCGCCACAATAAAGTGCCCTCTGTCTTTCTGGAAATAGAACCGTTTCATCCGGATTTGTTCTTCCACAGAGAGCGTTTGCTCCAGTCGATGAATTTGAGTCTTGGATTGCTGCAGAAAAGTGCACCAGACATGGACTTCATCTCTCGAAAGGGTTAAATCTCTGGGTGGATGGCTCCAAGTATCGGCAAATTTCATGCTGGCGTATCCGGATTCTTCGGCTGGTTCTTCAAATAAAATAATTGATGAAATTCACGTTCTGTTTCAAGTTGAATTTTGGAGTCCCGCCCGGGGGCTCTTGTCCAGCTTCAAGGACAAGGTTGTGAATTGATTAACCATCCGAACTCGAACTTTGCAGAGATGCGAATGTTTGTTAACATTTTTTCTGTCGTCACACCTTAAATAAAATAGCCACTGCTGCGTTTCCTGCCTCAAACAATAATTTCTTTCAACACTCTCGTAAAAGCCTTCTCCGAAATGTAATCCGGGAAAAGAGCTTGCCCATTTCTCCAATACAATGGCCTCAAACCATTTTTCTTCTATCCTATCGAATAAAGGTTTCTCAAAGGAAGCGGAAGTTTTTTTCTCTCTTAACATCCGAAACACAAATGCATCAAGCATGAACGGGTTTTGACCCATGAGAATTGGGATCAAAGAATTATCCGAGAGAATCGGACCCTTTACTCCCTTGAGGTACTCCGTCACCAAGGCGTAACGTTTCTGGTACTTCGCGGGGGCGGTTCTATTATTTGAAGTCAACGAAATTCCAAGGACAATAATTAGAATCGATGAAATCGCACTCAAAGCAACCATTTCAAAACGCTCCGCTCTTATTATCAACAGCGAAGTTATTAATAAAACCGAAGCCGCCAAAGGTTCGAGAAAATGATTGACATGAAGTCCCGGATTTGAAAACATTATCGCTGTTACCAGAAGGATCAGCAAAAAATACACCGTAGAAATGCGAGTTCGTTGTTTTTTAGGCAGCACTATCAAGCTGACTAAACCTGAAGCTAAAAGGAACTGCGTTGCTCCATCCAGATTCATGATAACATTGCGCAACCGGGTTGGAATTTTTAACACCCCTTCTAACGAGGTTCCGGCAGCAGCACAACTTCTGACAACTTCAATAAAACGCCCATCGCTGAACAGCTGCGAAATCCCGATGACCAGCGAAAATCCTAAGAAAGTCATGAGCGCCAACCACATACCTTCTTTTATCTGCCTCTTTAACAACAAAATCATCCACACAGCAGTAACTCCGCAAACCGACGCCACCTTAGCTGCAAAAGCCAGCGAAAATAATAGTGCCATAGCAGCCAGCTTTTTCTTTGTTAGCTCATTGGTGCCAACGAAGAGTGCAAGGCCACAAATATTCAAAGCCGCTGGTAATATGTCCCCCCTAATTGCTGTGATTAATGCCTGGGTTAAGTTACATGCAAGAATAGCAGCCACAGCAGCAGAAGCCAGAAGGAAACTTCCACCACTCTTTCTCACGAATTGATAAACGCCGAACAGAAATAGAACGCCTGCAATTAAGCCGAGGAGGTAACCAGCCTTTATCGGATCTTCAACTATCTTGATCAGCAACGCATGCAAGGAAAAATACAACGGAAAGTACCTGGTTCCTCTATATCCATCTTCTCCGAAAAGCGGCAGATAAAATTTACCTTCGGACAAATCCTTGGCTAAGGTAATATATACACCGGAAGCATGGCTAACCCAACGGTCACTTTTCCAGGAATAAAAAATTTCAATTAGCGCCATGCCAATCAAAATGGCCACCGCTACCAAAATAATACCCTGAAGAATTAATTTAGGACTCAGGTCGTTGAGCCTTCTTTTTTTATCCACCGTCATTACCGAAATTTTATAAAATTCATTCTTTGCAATTCGGGGAAAAGAAAGCAGATTTTGTTCCGGGAGGCCTAACTTATGTTGCAGGTTTGGGCGCTCTTTTTCGTCTTAAGTGCTTTGAATTTAGATAACATATTCTTCGATAGATAGCCCGCAGTCTATTTGGCAGCAGCCTTCTGCCTTTTGTCATTCCAATGGAAATCAATGCCTTTGAAGAAAAGCCCTCGGGGTTGTGCTGGTCAAACATGTTGAACGATTAATGTAAGGAATACTAGCTATCCTGCACACAATTTTTTTCAACTGCTGAGGTCAAGTTAGTATTCCTATATCCGTGATGTTCTGAAAGTAATTTCTGATAGCAAGATTTCATGTCCAAGCCGGACGGTTGAATTAAGACAAGCAAACTGATATTTTTTAGAATCACCAACTGCCTTGACTTTTCGTAATAGTGCTTGCATGAGTTTAATCTTCGTAGTTGATTATTTGGTTTCCGGATTTAAGGCGAAACGTATAAAAATTTGCGTGGACAATAAAGAATTCATCAACGGTGCTTCTTTCACAGTCGGTTTCAATCAGCTTTGCCTAATGAATCTAATTCAAAAAGGCGGTTCTGTAAATAAGAACACCATCCACGATTTTTTTAATTGCCTCTCAAGATCAAAAATATCTTAAAGGATGATTATTGAACCCGGTTCGCACGGCTGAATCTTAAATGTTAAGTTTACCCGTGATTACAGTGCTGCATCAATACTTCAGAAATTACCTCTAAGAGCGACACCCTACCACGGTCGTTATGGAGAAAGAAATGGTCGCCCGAAAACATTCGAACTGTGCAAGATTGTTTCGTATGATTACGCCAGCTCTGTAAGTCATCTTCAAAAACCAGATCATCCCTCTCGCCTCCGAAAGCAGATATGGGACAATCGAGTTGCTCTTCCTGGTAATAAACATATCTTTCATAGATGGCGAAATCAGCGCGTAATGCCGGTAGCAACAACTCAACGAGCTCTTCGTGCTCCAAGACAGCCTCGGGGATGGAATTTAAGTCGCGGAGTTGTTCGACAAATTCCTCGTCCGGCAAATGACTCATTGGCGGCAGCTTATTTTCTATCGGCGGCGCCTGGTAACCGGAGACCAGCAGATGGACCGGTTGCCGCCCGTGTTCTCTGCGCAAATGGCGCGCAAGTTCAAAGCTGATGAGCGCCCCTAAGCTATGCCCGAAAAAAGCAAAAGGCTTATTCAGATATGGAAACAGGGCCGATGTTAATGTTTGCAGCAACAAATTCACATCGTTGAAAGGCGGATCCATCACGCGGTTTTCCCGGCCCGGAAGCTGCACCGGACAAACGTCGATCCCAGGCGGTAACTCATCAGACCACAGGCGGTAAAATGAAGCGCCACCGCCTGCATGGGGAAAACAGAACAAACGCAGTTTAGGCTGTGGTCTTGGCTTGTAAAAGGAAATCCAACTATTGTTGTTCATCCAATACCCGATGAAGTTGATGAGCATTCCCTAATGATACAAAAGAGTGAAAAGATGATCCGTATCCTTGAAAACCTCCACCACTGAAGCCGGATCGCTTAAATACTTTACTCAAGGCGATATTAGCAAAAACAAAAGCAAACCTGCCATGGCCCCTATAACTGCATTGAAGTTCATATCATCTAAAAAATAATAAATAGAAAAAACGTTGTTTAGTTTAGCTTGAACGGAACTTAATTTGAACATAAGGCAAGAATCCGACCGCGATACCGACAACATTGCCTGAAATCAAACCGTGCCACAAATACAGCTTATTGTTTTCGTTCCATGATAATGCTCCGAAGTAATTTGTTTAAAAACTAAAAATCGCATGTATCTTCGGAGATACCATTCTCGTCAAATCAACCTAACCATGGCAAACCAAAGCCCCACGTGACAGTCACTTTTCGATCTGTTCATGAGCACAGGTTGCAACAGTGAGTTTATTTTCAAGAGACCCGTTTGTTCGACCAACTTCAAACCTCGACTCCCATCACGTTCTTAAACGCGAACCCGAAGACCACGCTCAGGACAAAAAACGCGATTAGCCAGTGGATGTCAAGGCCGAAAAACGTAAAATCCCGCCGCGGATAATTTAAGCTGATCGAAGACGCAAAGGCCGTCTTGTTCAGTTTACGCTCACCAGGAAAAATGAGTGGGGTCGTAAAATCGCTTGCAATTTGGGGCGTAACTTGCACCAGTTCATCCACCACGTGCATACGTTTCTCAATCCGATTTTCTTCTAACAGCATCCCGATATCATAAACCCCAGTCTCCTCAGCCGTGATACGCCAGCTGATCTCTTTCAACATCTCGATTCTGACCGGGGGCGCTGCTAACTTCAAGCCTTCAGGTAGCTCAAGCTCAACATTTTTAAGATCTTCAAACGTAGCATTTTTCTGCAGCCGTAAGGTTAAGACGGTACTTTCCCCGACCTGTAACGGCCGGAATTCATACCGCACCCCCAGTTGCACCAAAATCAACGCTACTGGCACAATGAGAAACAGCATGGGACGCAACGATTTTTTGATATACCCGAGGTTGCTCGCTAGAATATTGCGCATGGTCTCGAACATGAGAGTGATGTCATCCCGGTACAACCGGATCGCGAGGAAATGCGCTTTGACCAGATCCTTCGCCCGCCTGATTCCTCTCTGATCAGAAGTTATCTTGAAAACAAGCAGCATCACGATTCCTGTCAGAAAGGAGATCACGATCATGCCCCAGACCGGATCGATACTCTGAAAGGGCATAAAGAGAATACCAAAAATAAAATTGATAATCTGGTTGAAAATATCCATCTCTACTCTTTTTTACTTGATCGTCATTTTTTCCGTCAAACTAAAGAAACCCCGACTTCCGCACAGAACGTTATACAGCTTAAGATAGGTATCCCAATCCCTGCAGTCGCTTTTTGACCTCTTCCTCCGATTCGGACTCATCAACGGAAGAGAGTTCTTTTTCGAGAACGTGGGTTACAAATTCATTGACTGATGAGTAGCCAACAATTTCAGCATAGCGTTTCACGCGATCGTAAAGCTCCTTATCGAGTCTGATCTTGGGTCCACGCATAGTCGTCCTCCTTATTTGAGGCTTGAAATATGGAGTTTCCCAGCATTTGACTGTGTGGTTCGATACCGAATTCTGCTAAAATCGTTGGTGCCAGATCGTACAACATGGGGTTGGGGGATTTGATTTCCTTGTTGGTCAGGATAATGCCGGGCACGAGTTCAGCCGCCATACAGTGGTCGCCGCTCCAGGTATCCATATTGTCTTGAATCCATTCGAGCGGGAAATTACCGACAGTCGTCTCCCACGATGCTCTATATCCTCTGTTGTACCCGACCACCAGATCCGGTGCTTTTTCCAGTTGCTGGCCTGAGTAGATATCTCGTGCATGGTAGACTCGGTCCACAATCTTGTTGCCGTTTTCCGGATCGCGCATTGCGAGGAGCTTCTGAGAGACCTCATCCAACAGGGCTTCCCGCTCAGCGTGGCCTACGATTCCATTGGCTTCCCGACCTCTCAGGTTGACATAAATGCTGTTGAAGCCCAGTCCGTAAAGTCGCGTCTTAGACCAATCGACATTGAGGAAATACTCGCTCTCTGCCTGCTTCGATTCGTCTGCAAGCGCGATGTAGCCCTCATTTTTCAGCCAGGTATTCAGATGAATCGCACGTCTGAAAGGAGCAAACCCGTGATCGGACATCAGGATTAGAGTTGTTTTGTCGTCTATCCTCTTTAAAATTTGGCCAACTACTCCATCGACTTTTTCATATATCCTCGCCAGGACATCGTGAAATTCCTCTGCTTTCTCCGGATCATAAGAAGGGTGTTCTGGATCGATCATGTTATAAAACATGTGGGCGTTCAAATCAGTACTCGAAAAATAGAAGAACAGCATGCCTTCTTCGAAGTTGTTGAACACATAGTCAAACATCCGCAGTCTTTCCTGAAATACGTTTTGGCTCTGGCTGTGAAAATCATGATAATCGAACACACCCCATGACAGCGCTTTGGTATCTTCCGGCATCCCCTGCGTGTAAAAATGACCGCAGCAATCGAATAACTCGTGGACGTACTCTTCCGGGGTCGAGATAGGCAGCGCCGGATTAGACGGATCGATATTCACCGGAGTAACATAGAGCTTGAAATTGGGTCGCGCTTCTTTCAGGTAGAATCGACAAATACCGGTTACCGATTGCAGTCCTACTGGCAAAAGATCGAACTCAATCTGGATCCAATCACTCCACTCTTTTTCCATAAGAACAATTTCGTGACCTTGAATCGCGATCTTGGCTGTTGGATTTTCGGGATCGCGCCAGACTTTAAAAGGAATGGTCGCGTCCGGCTTGTCCTCACGAAATGTGTTCGTCGGACCGACGAGCTTGGTTTCAACAGAATTATTGATCATCTGAATCGGATACACGATACCGCCAGAGATGTCATTGTGGTTTTCAGGTGGATCGTCGGTGTAATACGAAAATGTTCCAAACGTGCCGAGCAAATCCGGTGTGCCCATACCACTCAGGGTTTTNNACGCCGTGATCTTGCAAAATGTTCCAGAAGGCCTTGCCTTTGCGCAGATTCTCTACCTCGCCACTGGAAATTGGAATCAACCATTTTCCAAGTTTGATGGTTCGGGAGGAACCCCGTGTCTCAGTTGTAGAGGTGACGGGAATCATCAACTCTGGATCACGATGGATAAAATCATAGATGCCGTGCCCGCCAGGGTTCATTCCGGTGATAAAGTTCGACCAGGCCACCGGACTCTGCGGCGGGTTGCTGGTGCCGAGCGGCTTAAAATGGCCTTGACTAACCATTTTTGAAAAGTTTGGCAGCCTGCCTTCGTGCATGTATTGTGTCAGCAGCTGAGGGTCCATGCCGTCAAATCCCATGACGATCATTTTGTTTTGCGGAGCCATGGCCTCACCCGTTCCACAGCCCTTCCATGCGATGAGGCTTAGAAAGCATAATAACAGCACTCCTATTGGATACACGCATTTATTCATCGAGCGTCGCGACCTCCTTTTTCTCTTCACGTTTCGTAGCTTTTGTTGCCTCCGGTTTGGATGCGGGCGACCATGGCTGTCCATCGAATATCGGACGTCCCTCCATATGTCGCGGAATTTCGACTCCAAACAGATCCAGCACGCTCGGCCCGATATCGATCAAAGCGGGCTTTTCAGCCGCAAGCTTTTTGTTCGCAAAAATGACCCCCGGCACCAGACGCGGGTCGATGCAGTGATCACCGCTCCAGGCTTTGACGTTGTCCTCGAACAACTGGTCGTTGATCACGCCGGTGGCACCATTCCAGGAAATGCGATAGCCGATGTTGTAACCGCTGATCAAGTCCGGACCCTCGCTCACATACGGGCCGTTGTGGATCTTGTGACTATCAAACATTTCAGTAATGGCGACCTGGCCGGTGTCGGGATCTTTGAGTCCGGAGAGTTTCTGAATCAGTTCCGCTTTCAACGTCTCATATTCCTCTCCGGGAGCGACCACTCCGTGCTTTTCGCGTCCCTTCACATTGAGATAAATCCCGGCCAGGCCGAACGCATAAGCTTTGGTTCGGCTCCAGTCGACGTCTTGAAAATATTCTCCGCTTTCGGTGACACCGTCCTTGAGCCCCAAATAACCGTTCTGTTTCAACCATGCATTCAAATTGATGCCGCGGCGGAACGACTTGAAACCGTGATCGGAAATGACCATCAAGACATCATCCTCATTGATTTTCGCCATCGTGCGTCCGACCAGATCATCCATGCGCGTGTACAGATCTTCGATCACGT
>JABAHS010023345.1_pt2 | contig 18281 bp, 15 predicted proteins | sample 7062111 | NCBI WGS metagenome assembly JABAHS01 (sample SAMN14534600, study PRJNA622989) | marine sediment metagenome | biome: marine biome [ENVO:00000428]; feature: marine pelagic biome [ENVO:01000023]; material: deep marine sediment [ENVO:00002113]; isolation source: pool of 4 deep marine... | reverse complement strand
TCCGGTGCCGCCCCCCAGGGGCCGCCGTCAGCCGCGCGCTGATTTCCGGCCACAGTTCCCGCCCGGGCGTGATGTCCCGGGGCAGGCCGCCCAGCGCGGCGCGCAGTTCCTCGTCGTTGCCGATTTTCCGGTTCATTGCTCCAGGGCCTCCCGCACCAGCCGCCTGGCGCGATGCAGTTGTGCTTTCGAGGAGCCGACGGCCATGCCGGTCAGCTCCGCAATCTCGGGGTGCCGGTAGCCCTCGATGTCGTACAGCACCAGCACCGTGCGGGCCCGCTCCGGGAGCCCCGCGATGGCCCGCTCGAGGTCGGCCTGCAGCGCACGCGTGACGTCGCGGGCACCGACCGCCGTGCGCTCCACGTGCTCGTCCATGGCCGTCTCGTGGCGCACGCGCCGTACCCGGATGCGGCGGTCGCTGAGCGCGACATTCACCGCCAGGCGGTGCAGCCAGGTTCCGAAGCGGCTGTCGCCGCGGAACTGCGCCAGCTTGCGCCAGGCCCTGACGAAGGCCTCCTGCAGGAGGTCCTCGGCCAGCGCCGCATCACCGCCGCCCAGTCGCCAGCAGAGCGCGTAGACGCGGTCGCGATGCGCGCGGTACAGCCGCTCGAAGGCCGCCGCATCACCCTGGCGGGACCGCTCGACCCAAATGGCCTCGTTGTCCTCTGCGCCAGGCCGTTCGGGCTCCCGCGATGACACCGCCTGCATTCCTCCCATGTTCCGTTTGACGTGCGCGACCCGCCCGGGGTTTAAACCGGGCGCGCCGCACTAATGAAAGCGGGGATATTGTGTTGCAGCAGGCGCCGCCTTGCCAAGCGGCAGGCCGGCGCTGCCCGAACCGCGGCCGGGCGTGCACCGGCCGTTGGGGTGTCAGGCCGAGAGCGCCTCGGAAACCCGCTTGAGCTGTGCTTGCAGAGCCTCCGGCAAGCGCTCCCGGTAGCCGTCGAGATAGCGACCGATCTCGCCCACTTCCTGGCGCCAGCCGGCCTGATCGACCCGCAACAGCTCTTCCAGCACCCCGGCCGGGAGGTCGAGCCCTTGCAGGTTGAGGTCCGCGGCCCGGGGCAGCCTGCCGATCGGGGAATCCACGGCCTCGACCTCGCCCTTGCAACGCGCGATGATCCAGTCCAGCACCCGCATGTTCTCGCCGAAGCCGGGCCACATGAAGCGCCCCGCTCCGTCCTTGCGGAACCAGTTCACGTGGAAAATGGCCGGCGGCCGGGTAAGGGTCTTGCCGATTTCGAGCCAGTGCCCAAAGTAGTCGGCAAAGTTGTAGCCACAAAAGGGTTTCATGGCCATCGGGTCGCGCCGTACCACGCCCACCGCGCCGGCCGCCGCCGCGGTGGTCTCGGAGGCCATCGCCGAGCCCACCAGCACGCCATGCGCCCACGACTCGGCCTCGAACACCAGCGGCACCAGCCGCTCACGACGCCCGCCGAAGACGATGGCCGACAATGGCACGCCACGCGGGGCCTCGGCCCGCTCGGAGTAGGACGGGCACTGCCTGACGGCCACCGTGAAACGCGAATTGGGATGCGCCGCGGGACCGTTGGCCGCGTCGTAAGGCCGTCCCTGCCAATCCAGGGCCGGCTGCCCTTCGCCCTTGCCTTCCCACCAGGGCTGCTGATCTTGGGTGACCGCGACATTGGTGAAAATCGCATCGTGATCGAGCATCGCCAGGGCGTTGGGATTGGTCGCCTGCCCGGTGCCCGGCGCGACCCCGAAGAACCCGGCCTCGGGATTGATGGCCCACAGCCGGCCGTCCTCGCCCGGGCGCATCCAGCAGATGTCGTCACCGATGGTCCAGACTTTCCAGCCGTCGTACACCGCGGGCGGGATCAGCATCGCCAGGTTGGTCTTGCCGCAGGCGGAGGGGAAGGCGGCGGCGATGTAGTGCACTACTTCGCCCTGCGGGCTTTCGACCCCCAGGATCAGCATGTGCTCGGCCAGCCAGCCCTCGGCGCGGGCCTGGTAGCTGGCGATCCGCAGCGCGTGGCATTTCTTGCCGAGCAGCGCGTTGCCGCCGTAGCCCGAACCATAACTGCGGATGGTCAGTTCTTCCGGGAAATGCATGATGAAGCGACGCTCGGGATCCAGCTCGCCGATCGAGTGCAGGCCGCGGATGAACGTCCCTTCGCGCTCGATGCGAGCCAGCGCCTCGTCACCCATGCGGGTCATCAGGCGCATGTTCACTACCACGTAGGGGCTGTCGGTGATCTCGACCCCGCAGCGCGCCAGCGGCGAATCGATGGGCCCCATGCAATAGGGAATGACGTACATCGTCCGGCCCTGCATGCAGCCCTCGAACAGGCCGTCCATGCGTTGACGCGCCTCGTCCGGGTCCATCCAGTTATTGTTGGGGCCGGCGTCTTCGGGCTCGCGGGTGCACACGAAGGTCAGGTGCTCGACGCGCGCCACGTCATCGGGATCCGAGCGGTGCAGGTAGCAGCCGGGATGGGTGGTCTCGTTGAGTTGAATCAGCGTGCCATCGGCCAGCATCCCGGCGACCAGATCCTGGTACTCGGCGGGCGTGCCGCTACACCAGTGAACACGGTCCGGGCAGGTCAGCTGGGCGACTTCCTCGACCCAGTCCGCCAGTTGCCGATTGCGGGTCACCGATACATACCTCGTCGGGGTGAGCTGTTCCACGGAAGAAGGGAGGCGCGCAGGATACCGGCTGGGATACCGGAATTCAATGCCGTGGCGGAATGACCGCGCCGCGCGGCCCTCAGGCCGGAACCAGGGTGGCGATCACATGTTCGATGTAGGCCTCGAAGGTTCGGCTATCGAGGTGAGGCGCCTGGTGCTGGCGCTGCAGTTGCAGGAATCCCAGGTAGGCCGTGTACGTCAACCGCGCCCGGTGCGCTGACTGTTCCGGGCTGAAACCGAGTTCGCTGAAGGCCTGAGCGATGTGGTGCATGCGCCGCTGGGCCACGCGCTCCAGCACCGGTTCGACCTGGGGGTGGTCGGCGGCTGCGCACAGTGCGCTGAATACCCGGTGGGTGAGCCGCTCACGGCCCACGCGCCGAAACAGCGAAATCAGCCGCTCACGGGGCTCGTTGATGGCGCCCATCGCCATGTTCAGGTTGCGTGAATCGTGCTCCTCCCACCGCCGCAGGGCCTGGTCCAGAAGGGATTCGCGATTCGCAAAGTGCCAGTAGAAGCTGCCCTTGGTAATCCCCATGCGACGCGCGAGCGGTTCCACCGCGGTGGCGCGCACGCCCTGGTCGGCGATCATTTCCAGGGCCTCCTGTTCCCAGTCTGCGGCCGAGAAAGTCGTCCGCTCCTTCTTCTTTCGAGGCAAGGCTGGCATCGCGTTGGCCGGGTGGCAATCGGTCATCCATTGTGATGAATCCGACGCCGACATGCCAGTGGCGGCGAACGCAGCCGCATGGAAATTGGCGACCCGCTGCCGGCGCGGAAGCAGGGATTGACTTCAATCTGGCACTTTTCCATACTGTGGCGTATGGAATGGTCCCCGCAGGGATAGAAACCCGCTTGGACGGGTCTAAATGAGGAGCGACAAACGCTGATTCAGCGGCGTGCAGGGGGCCAGGCTGAATAAATCCGGAGGTAGCGCTCGATGAACCTGTTACTGTGGTTTTCCCTGTTGTTGGTATCGGCCGGCTGCGCCTTTCTGGGTACCCGCCTGCTGACCTGGACCGCCGCCCTGTTGGTCACCTTCGCGCTGTTCGCAGCCAGTGGCCAAGCCGGCCCGGTGGCGCTCGCCCTGGCCGGAATCGTGCTGGCCGCACTGCTGATACCCCTGAATGTCAAGGCCATCCGCCAGCGGTACATCAGCCGCCCGTTCCTCGTTCAATACCGCCGGATGCTGCCGACGCTCTCCGAAACCGAGCGTGTGGCCATGGAAGCCGGCACCGTGGGCTGGGAGGGCGAGCTGTTCTCGGGCAAACCCGACTGGAACAAGCTGTTGCAGCGTCCCTTCCAGGCCTTGACCGCGGAAGAACAGGCATTCGTGGACGGCCCTACGGAGCAGCTGTGCGACATGCTGCGCCAGTGGGAGATCACCCACGAACTGGCCGACCTGTCCCCCGAAGTCTGGGACTTCATCAAGCGCAACCGTTTCTTCGGCATGATCATTCCCAAGGAATACGGCGGCCTGGGCTTCTCGGCGCTGGCCCATCGCGCCGTTTTGCAGAAGGTGGCCTCGGTCAGCGCGGTGGCCGGCACCACCGTGGCCGTGCCCAATTCGCTGGGACCCGCTGAGCTGCTGCTGCATTACGGCACCGAGGAGCAGAAAGACCATTACCTGCCACGCCTGGCGGCAGGCGAGGAAATCCCCTGTTTCGCACTGACCGGGCCCACCGCGGGCTCGGATGCCACCTCGATCCCCGACTACGGAATCATCTGCAAGGGCAACTACCAGGGCGAGGAGGTGCTGGGCATGCGCCTGAACTTCGACAAGCGCTACATCACCCTGGCCCCGGTCGCGACCGTGATCGGGCTGGCCTTCAGGCTGTACGATCCGGACGGGCTGCTGGGCGGCGAGCGGGATCTCGGCATCAGCCTCGCGCTGATGCCCCGCGAGACGGAGGGCCTGGAAATCGGTGCCCGTCATTTTGCCCTCAACGTGCCGTTCCACAACGGGCCGGTGCGCGGCAAGGACGTCTTCGTGCCGCTGGACGCCCTGATCGGCGGCCGTGAAATGGTCGGCAAGGGCTGGCGGATGCTGGTCGAGGCGCTCTCCGTGGGCCGTGGCATCACGCTGCCATCATCGTCGACCGGTGGCGCCAAAGCCGGCTCGCTGGCCACCGGCGCCTATGCCCGGATTCGCAAGCAGTTCAATCTCCCCATCGGTCGCTTTGAAGGCATCGAGGAAGCGCTGGCGCGCATCGGTGGTCGCACCTATGCCATCTCGGCATTGTCCCGCTTCACCGCCTCGGCCGTGGACCAGGGGGAGAAGCCGGCCGTGCCGTCGGCGATCGCCAAATATCATGCCACCGAAATGGGCCGCGGGCTCATCACGGATGTGATGGACATCCACGGCGGCAAGGGCATCGTCCTGGGCCCGCGCAACTACCTGGGGCGCGCCTGGCAGGGCGCGCCCATCTGGATCACGGTCGAGGGCGCCAACATCCTGACCCGCAACATGATGATCTTCGGCCAGGGCGCCATGCGCTGCCACCCCTTCGTGCTGGATGAAATGCATGCCGCAGAGGAGGCCTCGGGCCCCGAGGGCCTCGATCGCTTCGACCACCTGCTGTTCGGCCACATCGGCTACAGCGTGCGCAGCGCGGTGCGCAGCTTCCTGCTCGGGTTCAGCAGCGGCAAGCTGGCCCGTGCGCCGGTCCCGCATGATCGCAAGCTGGCCCGCTTCTATCGCAAGCTGTCGCGCTACTCGGCCGCACTGGCGTTCACATCCGACATCGCCATGCTGGTGCTGGGCGGCAAGCTCAAGCAGAAAGAGCGGATCTCCGCGCGCCTTGGCGACGTCCTGAGCCAGCTCTACATCTGCTCCGCCATGTTGCATCGCTACGAGGCACAGGACCGGCCTTCGGCCGACCAACCCATCCTGGCCTGGGCCTTCCACGACGCCGTGTACTCCATGCAGACCGCGCTTAGCGGCGTGGTGGACAACTTTCCGAACCGCTACCTGCGGGCCCTGCTGCACATCATCGTGTTCCCGCTGGGCAAGCGCGAGCGGCCACCGGGTGACCGCCTCAGTCATCGGGTCGCTTCCCTGTTGCTGACGCCGTCCGAAACCCGCGACCGGCTCACCAACGGCATTTACACCTCGGCCCGCGCCGGCCACCCCATCGGGCTGATGGAGCAGGCGTTGCCGGAGATCATCGCCGCAGAACCGCTGGAACGTCGCCTGCTTAAAGCGCAGAAGGCCGGCCAGCTGGACGCCATCACCTGGGAAGGGCAACTGGAGCAGGCACTCGAGCAGTCGATCGTCAGCGATACCGAGGCCGAAACGCTGCGCCAGGTGCGGGCCAAAGTGCTGGACATCATCGCGGTCGACGAGTTCGAATCCCACGCCCTGCGGCTCGGCGAGCGGGGCGAGGTCGCCCTGCGTACCTCCGAAGCGGCCTGAACCCGATCGCCATCCCAGGGAGTGCTGTTATACTGATCGACCCCGGTCCCTGACCGGGGTCAAGCTTTGGGTGCGCACCGCACGGCTGCACGGGCGGCCGGGGTGCGTGAAACGGGAAGTCGGTGAGAAACCGACGCTGCCCCCGCAACGGTAAGCGAGCCGGCGAAAGCCGGGCCTTGGCCCGGAACATTCGCCACCCGTGACGCTTCAAGCCACTGCACCCGCGCGGTGTGGGAAGGCGCGTCACGGGGGATCGTGTTCGCGAGCCCGGAGACCGGCCCAGAGCGCTAGTTCCACCGTGTCGCGGCGGGCGGCCGGGAGCGGCGTACCCCCAGCTCCCCTGATCCGACCCCGCGATACCTGCGAGAGCGCGGGTGCGCGCTGCGGAGGGATAATGCGTATCGGGCCAGTTGTACTGCGGCGCTGGGCGGCGCTGTCCGCCCTGCTGCCGATGTGGGGCTTGGCGTTGGAAGAGCAGCCGGCGGTGCTGGAACCGGAACTGGTGGTGACCGCCTCGCGAAGCGCCCGCGAGCCCGGCGAGGTGATGGCGTTCATCTCCGTGATCACCCTGGAGGACATCCGCCGGTCGCTGGCCGAAGACCTGCTCGAATTGCTGCGCTTGCAGCCGGGCATCGACATCGTGCGCACTGGCGGCCCGGGTGGCCAAACCAGCGTGTTCATGCGCGGCACCAATTCCAATCACGCCCTGGTCTTGATCGACGGCGTGCGGGTGGCCTCCAACAATACGGGCGGCTACGCCTGGGAGCAGCTGCCGATCAACCAGATCGACCGCATCGAGATCATCCGCGGGCCGCGCGCGAGCCTGTACGGCTCGGATGCCATCGGCGGCATCATCCGTATTTTTACCCGCCAGTCCGCGACGCCCGAGCTGCGCCTTACCGCCGGCAGCTTCAGCAGTGGCGAGGTGGAGGCCGCCTGGGGTTACGAGACCGCCCGCTCGGGTCTTTCCATCGGCGGCGGCTATCGCGACGTCGGCGGCTTCTCAGCCCAGAACGACGGCGGGTTCAGCTACCACCCGGACGATGACGGCCTGCGGGCCGCCAACCTGTCGCTGAACGGTGCCCGCGAGTTCGGCGAGGGCACACTGGCTTACCGGGCCTTGGCGACCCGCAACCGCACCGACTTCGACCAGGGCCGCTCGCGCGGCGAGCAGTACATCGCCTCCCTGGCCTGGAGCGCCACGGCCCGACCCGGGTGGAACTACCAACTGCAGGCCGGCTACGTCGACGATTCGCTGGAATCCGACTTCGGCTTCTTCACGACCGGATTCGATTCGCGCCGCCTCGATCTGCAATGGCAGAATCAGCTGGAACTGCGGGCCGGCCAGCTTGGCTTCGGGGTCGACCACGTGGACGATACGGGGCGTGCCCAAGGGAGCTACGCCGGGGATCGGCGCAACACCGGCGCGTACCTGCTGCTGGAACAACCGTACCGGCGCAGCCGACTGCAACTCAGTGGCCGCTTCGACCGCAACAGCGAGTTTGGCATTGAATTCACCTACCAGGCCGCGCTGGCACTCGATGTCGGCGCGCAAGGCAAGCTCATGGGGCTGTACGGCACCGCCTTCCGCGCCCCGAACCTCAACGAGCTGTTGTCACCCGGATTCGACGGCCTGTTCGCCGGCAATCCGGACCTGCAGCCGGAGACCGCCCGCTCGTTGGAGCTGCTCTACCAGCAGCCATTGGGAGGTGGCAGCCGCATCGTCGTATCGGCCTGGCATACCGAGGTCGACGGCCTCATTGCGTTTGCGGGCGAGCGCTTTCGGGCGGTCAACATCGACCGTGCCGAGTTGCGCGGGGTGGAACTGGACCTGCAGGCGGCTCGTGGGCCGTGGCGCTTCAAGGCCAGCGTCACCTGGCAGGAGTCCCGGGACCGGAGCAGCCGACAGGCGCTGCTGCGACGCCCGGAGGAAAAAGCGGCTTTCAGTGTCGATCGCCGGCTGGGCGGTCGCGCCTGGCTGGGAGCCGACTGGTTCGTTTCCGGCCCTCGCGACGACATTGGCGGCCAGCGATTGCCCGGCTACGGCATCTTCTCATTGCGCGGCGGCCTCGATCTCACCCACCGCCTGGCCCTGGAAATCCGCCTCGACAATGCGTTCGACCGCGACTACGAACCGGTGATCGGCTTCAACAGCGCCGGCCGCGCGGGCTTTGTTTCGCTGCGCTGGGAGCCCGGCGGCGAACCCCGCTGAGCAGTGCATTGGGTCGCGTGGAGCGGCGTGCGGTGATTGGCTGGGCCGGGCCCGAGGTTCAGAACAGGCCCGTCTCCAGGCGTGCCACGTCCGACATCATCTGGTGATTCCAGGGCGGGTCGAAGGTCAACTCGACGCTGACCGCGCTGACGGTCGGGATCAGGCTGAGCTTGGCGCGCACGTCTTCCACCAGGATATCGCCCATGCCGCAGCCGGGCGCCGTGAGCGTCATGGTGACGTCCACCTTGCGGGTGCCGTCGTCGCAGGCCGTGAGTTCGCAGTTGTAGATCAACCCCAGCTCGACCACGTCGACCGGAATCTCCGGGTCGTAGCAGGTCTTCAACTGCGTCCAGACGAGTTTCTCGACATCCTCGGCCGTGGCATCGGCCGGCAGGCTGGGCGGCTTGACCGGCTCCTTGCCGATGGCGTCCGCGTCGGTGCCGGCCACGCGAAACAGGTTGCCATCCACGAACACGGTGAAGGACCCGCCGAGGGCCTGGGTGATGTAGCCAATGGTGCCGGCCGGCAGGGTCACCGCGTCACCGGACGGAATCATGATCACCTCGCAGTCGCGCTCGAACTGGCAGGGCTGGCTGGTCTGGCTGAACATCGGTCGAATCGCGTTACAAGTCGTATCCCAGATGGGGCTCTGCGGCCAGCTTATCAAGGTGCTGACCGCAGACATTATGCCATTGGCGCGCCGGTGTGGGGCAATTCAGCGGGCCACAAAAAAACCCCGCTTCCGCGGGGTTTTTGCGCAGCCCCGCGGCCTGGTCAGCCCATTTTGGCCTGCAGGTAATTCTCGATCCCGATCTTGTCGATCAGTTCCAGCTGGGTCTCCAGCCAGTCGACATGTTCCTCCTCGGAATCGAGGATCGATTCGAACAACTCACGGCTGACGAAGTCGTTGCACGCCTCGCAATGCTCAATGGCCTCGCGCAGCAGGGGGATGGCCTTCATCTCCAGGCTCAGGTCGCACTCCAGCATCTCCCGCGGATGCTCGCCGATCATGAGCTTGCCGATGTCCTGCATGTTCGGCAGGCCCTCGAGAAACAGAATCCGCTCCACCAGCGTGTCGGCATGCTTCATCTCGTCCATTGATTCCCCGAACTCGTAGTCGGCGAGTTCCTTCAACCCCATGTCCTTGAACATGCGCGAATGCAGGAAATACTGGTTGATGGCGGTCAATTCGTTACGCAGCACTCCATTGAGGAATTCAATGACCTTGCCGTCGCCTTTCATGGCTTTGTTCCTCCTCTCACAGGGATTCGAGCGGCCGCGGCGGCCGCAGAGCCGAAACATTCTAACGAATGCATCAATTCGATGGTGAAATGAGAATGATTCCGATTTGAGAGGTAATCGGAGTTCGCGACAGGTCAGGCGGCGTCGATCGTACCCACCACGCGCAGGAATGTTCCCCGCGCCCTGAGTTCATCGACCAGGACAGCCTGTGCAGTCTCCAGACAGCATCCACATTTGCTGCTGCAACCGGTGGCGGCCCGCAGTTGCTTCAGGTCACGCGCACCCTCCGCCACCGCCTGGCGGATTTGCGACTCCGTGACTGCCTTGCAGATGCATACGTACATGGACGTTGGTTGATGCAGGTCAATGTGTGCCGAACGATTTTCAGTTTAAATGCAAATGAGAATGATTGTCAATTACGTTAAGGCCCGCTAGAATTGCATATCAAATGAGAACAATTCTCAATAAAGAACACCTGGGAATCGGATCGAAGGCGCGCGGCGCGCGGCAAGGGTTCGACCGTGCGGCCCTGTGGATGGCCCTCGTCTTGCTGAGCAGCCCCGGATTTGCCGCCGAATGCGGCCCGGATGAGTTTCGCGAGGCCGCGGCCCGCGGCGAGGACACGCCCTGCCGCGAGATGGAAACCGTCACCATCTTCGGCGTCGCGCAGGATCCCCGCAACGTGGCCGGCGGCGCCAGCCGGATTTCGCCCGCGGAGCTCGAATCCTTCGCCACCACCGACGTCATGCGTGCGCTGCAGCGTGTGCCCGGCGCATCCTTCCAACTGGAGGACGGCTTTGGCCTGCGCCCCAATATCAGCATCCGCGGCACCCCAACCGAGCGGTCCAGCCGCATTACCCTGCTGGAGGACAACGTGCTGATCGCGCCGGCCCCGTATGCGGCGCCGGCGGCATACTACTTCCCGACCTTTGGCCGCATCGAGTCGCTGGAAGTCATGAAGGGGCCGGCCGCCATCACCCAGGGGCCCTATACCATCGGCGGCGCGATCAACCTGGTGTCCACTCCCATTCCGGCCCAGCGCGGCGGCCTGCTGCGCGTTGAAGGCGGCTCCGACAGCACCTGGCGCACCCATGCCTGGTATGGCGACTCCGGCGAACGGGTCGGATGGCTGCTGGAGACCCACCAGTGGCGCTCCGACGGGTTCCAGCGGATCGACCATCACCGGGGCGACACCGGCCTGCAGAAGGCCGACTACGTGGCCAGGTTCAGCCTGGGCAGCGACCCCGCGGCTGAGGTGTTCCAGCGTCTGGAAATCAAGGTGCAGAAATCGGATGAGGAGTCCAACCAGACCTACCTGGGCCTGACCGATGCCGATTTCCGGAGTGATGCCCTCCGGCGTTACGGGGTGTCCGCTCTGGACAATATGGACAACGATCACGAACAGCTCATGGCCCGATGGTCGCTGGAACCCGGCCACCGCACGCGCCTTGACGTCACCGCCTACCACAATGAATTCGAGCGCGCCTGGTACAAGACCGAGGGAATCGATTTCGACGGCAGCCTCCATGTCGGGGAATTTCAGCGCACCTCATGGGCGTCAGTCATCGAGGCCGTGAACCTGGGCCGGGGGCTGGGCGGACTCACAGCGCGGCAATTGCAAGCCATCCTCGACGGCGGCGACACCCCGGCCGGTGCGATCCAGGTCCGCAACAATGCACGCAGCTATTTTTCCCGCGGCATCCAGGCGGACCTCAGCCACCAATTGGACACCGGCCGGGCCCGGCACACGCTGCAGTTCGGCATACGTTGGCACGAGGACGAAGAGGACCGGCTGCAGCGCAACGACACGTTCCAGCAGCTCGACGGCGCGCTGGTGATCAGCGCCCTGGGCCGCGAAGGCGACGCCGGCAACCGGATCCAGGCCGCCGAGGCCTGGGCGCTCTATATTCAGGATCGGCTGGAACTGGGCCGCTGGACCCTGACGCCCGGCCTGCGCCTGGAATCGATCCGCCAGTCGCGCATCGACTACGGCGCCGACCCCGATGACCCGGCCGGTCGCGGTCCGGGAGACGTCAAGGGTCGCCGCGAAAACTCCGAAGACGTGCTGATCCCGGGATTGGGCGTGATCTACGACTGGTCCGCCCGAACCCTGCTGATCGCGGGGGTCCACAAGGGCTTCAGCGCGCCCGGCAACAAGGCAGGCATCGACCCGGAGGAGAGCATCAATTACGAGGCCGGGCTGCGCTATTCGGGTGAGCGACTGGACCTGGAAGTCATGGCGTTTTTCAACGACTACGACAACCTCCAGGGCGTGTGCACCGCGTCTTCCGGCAGCGATTGCGAGGTCGGCGATGTATTCAACGGCGATGCCGTCAGAATCCCGGGCCTCGAGGTGCAACTGCAGTATGACTTCTCCCGCTCAGCGGCCTTTCGCCTGCCGTTCACCCTCAGCTACACCTGGATGAACGCGGAGTTCGAGAGCGACATTGCCGACTCCGAGTTTTTCGGCGACGTCTACCGCGGCGACCCGGTGCCCTACATCCCGGACCACCAGGCATTCCTGTCGCTGGGACTCGAACGCGATCGATGGTCCACCTACCTGAGCGCCAGCCACAACAACGGCGTTTGCACCCAGGCCCGCTGCGGAACCTACGAGAAGACCGATTCGTCCACCGTCCTCGACCTGGCCGTGCACTATCGTCTCAACGGCTGGCTGGAACTCTACGGGGTGGTTGAAAACCTGAGCCGCGAGCTGGACATCGTCGCGCGTCAGCCCTACGGCGCCCGCCCAGGCAAGAGCCGAGCCTGGGTCCTGGGCGCGCGGATGGACTTCTGAATCGCTGCCGCCGCGGTGCCCGCGGCGCGCGGCATGCGACTAATGAGTGGGCGCGATGGGCCCCAGAGCCACGTCCGAACTGGCCGCCCAGTAGATCAGGGTTGCCCAGGCCGCCACGTTCTGGCGCAGATCCGCGGGATCGACTGCCGCGAGGGTATCGCTGGCGCTGTGGTGCACGTCAAAGTAGCGGCTGGCGTCCTGTTGCAGGTCGACGACCGGAACGCCAAGCCTGCGCATCTGGCTCAGGTCGGCACCGCCGAAGGCCGGCCGCTCGGCATCCCACGCAATGTCCAACGGCGCCAACAGGTCCGCGAGTTGCTGAACGGCGGGCTGCGCATCGGCCGCGGTCCGTGTCCTAAAACTCCATATCCGCCCCGCACCGAGGTCCGATTCGGCCGCCAGCACGTGGCGACCCCACTCGGAACGGTGTGCGGCGGCGTATGCCTTGCCGCCGTACACCCCCTGCTCCTCGTTGGCAAACAGCACCACCCGTATGCCGTGCCGCGGCCGCTCGGGAAGCTCGGCGACCAGCCGGGCCGCGGCCATGGTAATCGCCACCCCACTGCCGTCGTCGACCGCGCCGGTGCCAAGATCCCAGGAATCGAGATGGGCGCCCACCACGACGAAACCGCCGGTATCGCCGCTGCCATCGAACTCACCGATCACGTTGCGTGACTCGCCCATGCCATCGAAGCCGCAATCCAGGTCGAGAGTGATCACCACCGGCAGCCCGCCGGCCAGCATCTCTTCCACCCGATCGGCATCGGCATTGGACAGCGCCGCCGCGGGCACCGGTTCCCCGGCGCGTTGAGTGGACATCTGCCCGGTATGCGGCGGGCCTTCCGCATCGGTGCCGACCGAACGGATCAACAGCGCCAGGGCCCCTTGCTCGGCCGCCACGAATGGGCCATGACTGCGCTTGTCAACCGCGGCCATGTAACCCAAACCGTCCCGCGTCCGCTGCATGCGCTGTGAAATGAACGCGATCTTGCCTTCCAGGGAATCGGGCGCCGCCGCTTCCAGTGCCGCCAGGTCCGGAAAATGGACCACCTCGCCCCGGATCGGGCCACCGGTCCCGGGGCTGCCCCCCAGCGCGGTCACGGCCAGTGGCTGATTCACGGGCGAGACCAGGGCCGCCGACTCCGACTGCCTGCGCCACAACGGAAAGGAAACATGCTCCAGCCACACCCGGTCGAACTGCAATGCCAGGAACCGCTGGCGGGCCCACTCCACCGCGCGGCGATCGCCCTCGCTGCCCGCCATGCGCGGCCCGATCTCGGTGGCCAGCGACTCCACCAATTCCCACGCCCGGTCGTCCCGCAAAGCCTCCCGCTGCAGGCGGGCAGCCGTGTGCGTCAGTTCCCCGTGCTGCGGCGGGCCGGGTTCGCAGGCGGCGAGCACGCTCGCCACAACGAGCGCAAACGAGGATTTCAGGCAGTATCGCACCACAGGCTTCCGGTGCCGGCGGATCAGCCGGCGCCTTCGGGGCGCATCGCCATCGGTTCGAGCAGGGTGAGCGCGCGGCGATACACCCGGCGCTTGAAGGCAATCACGTTATCGACCGGGTACCAGAAGTCGACCCAACGGTATTCCAGGAATTCGGGGCTGTCATCGACGTCCAGCGAGAACGCGGAGTCATCGGTGAGCATTCGCAACAGGAACCATACCTGCTTCTGGCCAATGCAGAGCGGCTTGTGATGCTGCCGCTGGTAGCGTCGCGGCAAGCGATAGCGCAACCATCCCGGCGTCTGCCCCAGCAGCTCCACGTGCTCGGCCTGGAGCCCCGTCTCCTCGTGCAACTCCCGGTACATGGCCTCGACGGGCGTCTCGTCCGTCCGCATGCCGCCCTGCGGAAACTGCCAGCCATCCTGGCTTGCCCGCTGGGCCCAGAACACCTGTTTGTCCTCCTTCATGATGACGATGGCCACGTTGGGCCTGAACCCGTCCGTGTCGATCATATCGGCAGCTGTGTTGGTCGAGGTGGGGCCATGTGATACTTTGCGCGTGCGACGCGCAGAATGTTAATCAATTCACCCGGATCTTGCCAATCATCCCGACCATGCCCGCTGCACCCCGACGGATCGTGATCCCGTTGCTGGCGCTACTGTCCCTCGCCAGTATCGTGCTGGCCAGCCGGCTCGGCTCCGCCGAGCTCGATACGGCCAGCTGGTGGCAGGCATGGCAGCAGCCCGATTCGCCGGGTGGAGAATTGCTGTGGCGGCTGCGATTGCCGCGCGCGGTGGCCGCCTGGGTCGTGGGCGCGATGTTGGCCATGTCGGGTTGCCTGATGCAGGTGTTGCTCCGCAACCCTCTGGCCGATCCTTACATTCTGGGAGTCTCTGGCGGCGCGGCGTTCGCCGCGCTGCTGGGGATGACGCTGGGCGTGGCCGCGAGCGCAGCGCCCGCGTTGTCGCTGGCCGGGGCGATGCTCTCGATCGTGATCGTATTCGGCCTGGCCCGCGGGCGTGGCCCCTGGAGCGGCACGCGACTGCTGCTGACCGGCGTGGTCACCGCCGCCGGCTGGGCCGCGCTGATCAGCCTGTTGCTGGCCCTGGGAACCGACAGTACGGTGCGCGGCATGCTGTTCTGGCTGATGGGTGATCTCAGCTATGCGCGCTTGCCAGCCTGGTCGGTGGCACTGCTTGCCCTGCTGTTCATGGTGACCCTCGGTCTGGCCCGGAGCCTCAACGTGCTGTCCATGGGCGAAACCACGGCCCAACTGCTGGGAGAGTCCACCCGGGGATTGCTGTGGCTGGTGTACCTGCTGGCCTCGCTGCTGACCGCGGCCGCCGTCTCCATCGCCGGCAGCATCGGTTTCGTCGGCCTGATCGTGCCGCACCTGATGCGCCTGCTCGTGGGCTCGGATCATCGCGTTTTGATCCCCGCCGCCACGCTGTTCGGCGGATTGTTCCTGGTGTTGTCCGATACGCTGGCCCGGACGGTCGTCGCGCCGCGCCAGTTGCCGGTCGGTGTGATCACGGCATTGCTGGGCGTGCCCCTGTTCCTGGTGCTGCTGAACCGCGCGCGCCTGCGCGCCGCCTGAATCATGGTCTCGCTGGATTGCCACGCCCTCGAGCTGAGCATTGCCGGCAAGGCCGTGGTCAAGGAGTGTTCGTTGCGGCTCATGCCTGGCCAGTTCTGGGGCATGATGGGCGCCAACGGCATTGGCAAGACCACGCTGATGCGGTGCCTGGCGGGCCTGATCGAGCCCCAGTCCGGTCACGTGGCGCTCGGGGGTACCCCGATTCTGGGCTTGCCGCGCCGTGCGGTGGCCCGACGGCTCGGAATGCTGCAACAGCATTCGGTCTACGTGTTCGGAGCCGGGGTTTTGCAAACCGCCCTGACCGGNNGCGCGGCGGGCGCTGAGCGCGGTCGATCTCGACAGCTACGAGGGCCGTGACGTCACGCGTCTCTCGGGTGGTGAGGCCCGCCGCCTCGCATTTGCCTCATTGCTGGTCCAGGACCCCGAGGTCATGCTGCTGGACGAGCCATCCAACCACCTCGACCTGCGCTATCAGGTGAGGATCATGAGCACCATCGGCGACCTGGTCTACGGCGGTGAGCGCCTGGCCATCGCCGCCATGCACGATGTCAACCTGGCCGCATGCTATTGCAGCCACGTATTGATGCTATTCGGCGGCGGTCAGTGGGCGGCCGGACCCGCGGCCGACATGTTGACCAGCGCCAACCTGCAGCGCCTCTATCAGTGCCCCGTGGAGGCCATCGACACCCCCTCCGGCCCGCGCTTCCATCCTTCGTTCAGGGACCGTTCCGCCTGAGCCCTGAGCTGTTCGTAACGCCGGCCGAGGCGCCATGCACCCCACCCCCACAGAACCAGCACGGGCAGGTAGAACCATACGATGCCAGCCATGGGCAGACCACTCACCATCAGGCCCTTGAACAGCCAACTGGCCGTGACGTCGCTGCCGCGGTACACGACGGTGTCGATGAAGTTCTTGCTCTTGTACTTGGTTTCCCGGTCCACGACCGTGAACAGCATCTCCTTGACCGGGCCCAGCACGCCGTAATTCAGCGCCCGCTGCGCAACCTGCACCGCGGCAAACAGCACCAACCCGAGGGCGCTGCCGAGAATGACGAAGCTGCCGGCCAACAGTATCGGCGGGAGAATGGCCGTGCGTGGCATGCCGAGGTGCGTCACCAGGCGGGCGGTGATGAAGAACTGGAACGTGAAGGCCAGCACCTGGACCACGAAATCGACATAGCTGAAGAACTCGGTGCGCTGCCCGAATCCGGCAATGTTCTGGTCGACCAGCACAGCCAGGCCGTTGTACAGGAACGTGGCGGTCATGTTGTGGGTCAGCATGAGCAGACACACCAGCAGCAGGTAGCGGGAGCGGAACACGTGCAGGGCGCCCTCCAGAATCTTGCCCCCGATGACCTCTGCGGGGCGTCCCGCATGCTCCCGGCGCACCCTGCGCCCCAACAGGACGGCCATCGTGGTGGCAATCAACAGGCAAGCCGTGGCGACCCCCATGACGCCGCGCACGCCCGCCGCGTTCACCAGGCCGGCGGTGGCCAATGGACCCAGGATGGCGCCGAGGCTGCCGCCCGCCATGATGGCGCCGAACAGCCGCTGGGCCTGGCCCGGGCGGAAGATGTCCGCCATGAAGCTCCAGAAAATGGACACCACGAACAGGTTGAACACGCTCAGCCACACATAGAAAGTGCGCTGCACCCAGGGCGATGTCGTGTCCCCGTCGAAGGCCACCATGAACAGCAGCAGGTTGCCGGCAAAGAACAGGTAGATGCCAGGTATGAAGCGGCTGCGGCGATAGCGGGCGACGAGGAAACCGAACACCGGCACGATCAGCAGCATCGCCAGGAACGTGGCCGTGTACAGCCAGTGCAGGATGTCGCTGTTGTTGGCGGCCACCGCACCGCGCAGCGGCCGCAGCATGAAGTAGCCGCCCAACAGGAAGAAGAAGTAGACGAACGCGAGCAGGAACTGGCCCCACTCACCGTGGTGGACGCGAATCAGCCGCTCGAGCCGGTTATCCGCGCCAACGGGCGGCAGCGCTTCGCTCATGCCGCCCCCATTGTGACCATCGCGTATGTGCGCTCCTGCCGGGGCCGGGACGGCCGCAGCCTAGCCGCTGATGATGTTCACGGCCTGGCCCGGGCGCAGCCGCTCGTTGCCGCGCACGACCACCCGGTCGCCGGCCGAAACCGCGCCCCGGACCTCGATCAGTTCTCCCGACCCGATCCCCGTGGTCACGCTGACCTGCCGCGCCTGGTTGTTGGCGTCGATGACGAACAGGGAAATGCCCTCCGGGCGCAGCACGAGGGCGTCGCGGTGCACGACCAGCACCTCCTGCATGGCCGAAGTCGGCACCGAGACCCGCAGGGTCTGGCCGACGGGAAAGAGGCCGGCCTCGAGATCGAGCCGCAACTCGAACTGGTGGGTGTTTTCGTCCCCCACCGCGACGACGGTGCGCACGGCGCCCGTCGCCAGCATGGCACCGGCACGCAGATCGAGCCGCAGCCCCGGCTGCACGAAGCGGTAATATTCCAATGGCGCCCGGGTGATCACCTCCAGGTGTTCCTGGTCTACCAGCCGCACCACGTCACTGCCCTCGGTGACGCGCTCGCCGGGCATCATCAGGCGCTCCACGATAACGCCGTCGAACGGCGCGGTGATGGACGTGCGGGCCAGCAGGTCGCGGTTCTGGGCGAGCCGCGCCTTCGCCACCTGCAAGTCGCCCTTGGCGACTTCCCGGTCCGACCGGGTCTGCTCCAGCTGCGCCACGGCGGCCAGGTTGGATTCCGCCAGGCGGGCGAATCGCCGCTCCTCGCTCTCCAGGAACACCAGCCGCGCCTCGGCGCGCATGACCTCGGCCTCGAGCTCGGACTGCCGCAGCCTGAGGGCAGTATCCTCGATGGTGGCCACGGCCTCACCGCGGGCCACCCGCGTGCCCACCTCGGCCACGCTCAGCAGACGTCCCTCGACCTCGGCG
>JABAHS010028982.1_pt2 | contig 18306 bp, 18 predicted proteins | sample 7062111 | NCBI WGS metagenome assembly JABAHS01 (sample SAMN14534600, study PRJNA622989) | marine sediment metagenome | biome: marine biome [ENVO:00000428]; feature: marine pelagic biome [ENVO:01000023]; material: deep marine sediment [ENVO:00002113]; isolation source: pool of 4 deep marine... | reverse complement strand
AGAATCCCCTGAGCTTTCCTCGTACTCAGTTGAGAATACAAACGACAGGACATTTCCTTACTTAGCCACTGGGCTAGAAGAATACAGAGAAATTGGTTTTGTAGTCACTGATGATGGAATGCTGACATTTCTCTCACTAACCGATGGGAAAACTATTAAGCAATTCCCTTTAACTGAACTTGAAGGCAGCACTATTACATCCAGTTTCGTATCGGTTAATAACAAACTATACAGCTTTGGAACCAACGATGGTTTTATATTGCCGATTACCACTAGTTATAGAGTAGATTTCGTTGGAGACAAGAGAGTAATTAACCCAGAAATTAGAGAGGGCGAACTTTTTAAAGTATTCGATGATAAATTAGACATAATTGCATTTGAGGAAAACATTGAAGACGAGGTATCAGCCGCTGCTGCTTATACAGCATCAGGCAACCTTGTTTTTGTTGCACTCGTAGCATCAGAAGATGATTTTGGACTAGCAGAAGAGGAACCCACTACACAAACATTTAACTTAACAGACCAACTAAGTGGAAGCATAGTAACAACAATTGAGCTTGATAGCACTATTGAGAATTTATTTGTAGGAACTGAAAATGGAAAGATATTCCATTGGGATGTGAGTGATAGAGAAAGCCCAGAATTCTTAAGAGCAATTGATGCCACAGATGGCCCTAAGACTGCTATTACAGCACTTGCATTCTTATTAGGTGACCGCTCACTATTAGTAGGAGATGGGGAGGGAAACGTGTCAGTATGGTTCGAAGTACCAGATAAGTCTTCACCAACAGGCGACGTACTGACAAGAATTCACCAACTTTCTCCACTTGAACTACCTATAACAAATATAACCTCATCTGCAAGAGACAGAGGATTTGTTGCATCAGATGAAGGTGGAAATATCAATCTTTATCACGCCACATCAGGTCAGCTACTGCAAGAGCTTAAAACTGATGGTGGATCTTATGCAGAGAAGCTCTCATTTGCTCCAAAATCAAACGGAATTCTAGCAATAGATAATAAAGGAAAGATGTACAACTGGGATGTAGATAACCCCCATCCTGAAACTAACTTTAAAACACTATTTGGCAAGGTGTGGTATGAGGGATATAAAAAACCTGAATATGTATGGCAGTCTACAGGCGGCACTGATGAATTTGAGCCAAAATTGAGTTTAACACCGCTTGCATTTGGAACACTAAAGGGTGCAATATACGCTCTATTTTTTGCAATTCCAATCTCTATTTTTTCTGCAATTTGCGTATCACAGTTTATGCATCCATCTCTAAGAAATATTATTAAACCAACTATAGAAATTATGGCTGCACTGCCAACTGTTATATTAGGATTCTTGGCAGGTCTTTGGCTAGCTCCAATAATAGAAAAAATTATCCCTGCAGTATTCACTGCACCTATAGTTTTGACTGTACTTACAATTTTAACAGTTTTTATATGGCAATATGTACCAAAAGGAATAAAAGGTAGAATGAAAGTAGGCACTGAGCTCTTTCTTCTAGTTCCGATAATTATCATAGGAATACTATTTTCTCTTTGGTTAAATGGTCCAATCGAAAATCTACTGTTCGGCGGAAATTACAAAGAATGGCTATATACAGCAATTGGATTACAGTATGACCAGAGAAATTCCTTGATTGTAGGTTTTGCAATGGGGTTTGCTGTAATACCTATAATCTTTACAATCTCAGAAGACGCCCTCTCCAGTGTACCAAAACATTTGCAGGCTGGTTCGCTTGCTCTTGGAGCCAACCGTTGGCAGACAGCAATTAGAGTAATACTACCGACAGCAAGCCCAGGAATATTTTCAGCCGTAATGATTGGCTTAGGTAGAGCTATTGGTGAGACGATGATCGTTCTTATGGCTACAGGTAATACTCCTATTATGGACTGGAGTATATTCAATGGATTTAGAGCTCTATCAGCGAATATAGCAGTTGAGATACCAGAAGCGCCCCATGGTGGGACTCTTTACAGAGTACTATTCTTAGCAGCATTACTACTGTTCTTCTTCACATTCTTAGTAAATACTGCTGCAGAAATTGTTAGACAAAGGCTCAGGAAAAAATACGGACAATTATAATGAATAAATTCTGGAAAAATGGAGATCCTTTTGTTTGGCTGACTGGTGTTGCACTTATGTTCAGTCTATTGATGATAGCTGGGCTTCTTTGGCTAATTATGGCCAAAGGTCTTGGGTTCTTCTGGCCTACAGCAGTCACAGAGTTTGAGCTTAAGAATGGAACAAAAGTAATGGGAGAAGTTACGGCCCATGAAGAAATAAGGGGAATAAGCGGCAAAGCAGAAGAAGAAGCTAGATATAGAACCCAATTAAAAATAGGTAACAGAGATCTTTACGGGCTTGATTTTAGATGGATAGATGATGATCAAATTGTATCAAGTTCAGACCCCAAATATGCAGTTGTTATGGAGAGAAGAGAGTGGGGAAATTTCTATGGTTTTATCAAAGAAATAACCGAAAATGGAAATGTACTTTGCCAGGGAAATGAAGAATGCTGGGCTAAACTTGAGCAGGATATCCCAGTATATGCTGGAATATTCAAAGAGATTAAAAAGATTGAAAAGGGTGATATTGGCGGGATAAACAGACAAATAGAGAACTACAGGCTGAAAATAAGAGGAGTTGAGCTCTCAGATGCAGATCAAAGAAAAATCAGAGAGTATGAGGAGAAAATAGCTCTTGAAGAAGAAAAATATAAACAGAAAGAAAAAGAACTAGAAGTTTTATACAATGAGTTCAATAGGGAAAAAATTACAATGCTTTCTGTGGATGGAAGAGAAAAGGTAATGGCACTTGGAAACATAGTGCTTGCATTTAGACCAAATGCAATGAACTGGTTTGAAAAAGCGGGTCTATATCTTCATAGGGTTTGGGGATTTGTGTCCGACGAACCCAGAGAAGCAAACACAGAAGGCGGAGTGTTCCCTGCTATATTCGGAACAATAATGATGGTTCTGATAATGAGTATCGTAGTATTACCCTTTGGCGTGCTAGCGGCACTATATCTAAGAGAATACGCAAGACAAGGAACATTAGTTAGGCTTGTAAGAATATGTGTTAACAACCTTGCAGGTGTACCGTCAATTGTATTTGGTGTATTTGCTGTGGGATTCTTTATTTACGGATTAGGTGCATCAATTGATAGCTTTTTCTTCTCAGAAGCCCTACCTAACCCTACGTTTGGAACTGGCGGTATTCTCTGGGCATCGCTTACTCTCGCCCTGCTCACTGTGCCTGTGGTAATCGTGGCAACTGAAGAAGGTTTGGCCGCAGTATCCCAAGAAATCAGACATGGGTCATTGGCACTGGGAGCAACAAAGTTTGAAACAACTTGGAAAATCGTAATACCAAGCGCAATGCCTGCAATACTAACAGGATTAATCTTGGCTATAGCAAGAGCTACCGGTGAGGTTGCTCCTCTTATGATCACAGGAGTGGTTAAACTTGCTCCTCAGCTTCCAGTAGATGGTTATTTTCCATACATACACCTAGAGAGAAAATTCATGCACCTTGGGTTTCATATATATGATGTTGGTTTTCAGTCACCTAATGTTGAGGCTGCAAAACCAATGGTATTTACAACTGCACTGCTATTAATATTGATCGTAATAGTATTGAACTTCACAGCAATAGTAATTAGAAACCGTTTGAAGAAGAAATACACTACCTCTGCAGTTTAATAAATGTTATTATTTGTAGCTGTTTAGGTGTTAATTTTGGAGATAATAAAGAATGGATACACAAAACGTTAGGGATATAAGGGAAAAGGAAAAAGCGATGGAAATGGAAAATAAATTAGAGACCGATATTTCAGAGAGCATTCATAGTGAGGAACAGAAAGCTCCATACGCCAAGTTTGAAGTACCTGACCCAATAGTAGAGGTAAAGGACTTAAACCTATACTATGGAGCAAAGCAGGCGTTAAAAAATATATTCATGGATATACCTAAAAATAAAGCTACAGCTTTTATTGGACCTTCAGGTTGCGGCAAGTCTACCCTTCTTCGTTGCTTCAACCGCTTAAATGATCTAGTTGATTCAGCAAAAGTTGAAGGAGAAGTCTTAATAGATGGAGACGATATTTATGATCCGACTATAGACATTACCCAGCTAAGGAAAAGAGTTGGCATGGTTTTTCAGAAATCAAACCCATTCCCTAAATCTATTTATGAAAATGTAGCTTATGGAGCTAGAATAGCAGGAGAAAATAGAAAATCAGTATTAGATGAAGTTGTAGAAAAGAGCCTAAAAGGCGCGGCACTTTGGGATGAAGTTCATGACAGACTCGATGAAAGTGCACTTGGGATGTCTGGTGGGCAAATGCAAAGACTCTGCATTGCAAGAGCTATTGCAGTTGAGCCAGATGTTCTTCTTATGGATGAGCCTTGCTCTGCTCTTGATCCAATTGCAACTGGAAAAATTGAAGATCTTATTACGCAACTAAAAGAGGAATATACGATTGTAATTGTAACTCACAATATGCAGCAAGCGTCTCGTGTCTCTGACTATACAGCATTCATGTATCTAGGAGAATTAGTAGAGTATGACGAGACAGAAACGATATTTCTTAATCCAAATAATAAACAAACTGAAGATTATGTATCAGGAAAATTTGGTTAATAATCAACATGGCAGAAGAAAACAAAAAAAGAGTTTTATTTCTTTGCACTCATAACTCGGCAAGATCTCAAATGGCGGAAGGACTCCTTAGAAACCTGTACGGCGACAGATTTAAGGTTTATAGCGCTGGCACAGAACCCTCAAGAGTAAACCCATTTGCAATAAAAGCTATGGGCGAATTAGGAATTGATATATCAGAACACAAATCTAAAAGCCTAGAATGCTTTGATGGAACAAAGATGGATTATGTAGTCTCGGTATGTGACAACGCGAGGGAATCTTGTCCAACATTTCCTGGAGTTCATCATATTCATAAAGCTTTTAATGATCCTTCCCAGTTCAGGGGTAAGGACGAGGAAATTTTAGAAGGATTTAGAACTATCAGGGATGAGATTAAGACCTGGATAGTTGATGCGTTTAAGGATATTTAGCCATACCGTTATTATTATATGTTATTAACATAGGAGATATATCATGGCAACTAGGCTAGATGAAGAATTAACTAAGTTAAAAAAGATGTTATTTGAGATGGCCACTACTGTAGAGGAAATGATTGCAAAGAGCATTAAAGCTCTTGAAGAAAACAATATGATTCTCGCAGAAGAGGTAAAAAAGAGTGACGATAGAGTAAATGAGATGGAAGTCGAAATTGATAATCAGTGTATAAGAATTCTTGCCCTATATCATCCTGAAGCCGAAGACCTCAGAACTGTCACTATGATAATGAAAATTAATAACGACTTGGAAAGAATTGGAGATCATGCAGTAAATATAGCAGAAAAAACTATCTATCTTGCAGACAAGCCTCCAGTAAAACCTCTAATTGATATTCCTAAAATGGCAGAAAAAACAATCGAGATGTTACAGGAGAGTTTAGACTCTTTTGTTAACAAAGATGCAGATCTCGCAGTGGAAGTATGCAAGAAAGATGATGAAGTAGATGCACTAGAGCCTCAAATAGTAAGGGAATTAATAACATATATGATATCAGATCCCCAGACAATTGACCGTGCCCTTACACTTATTTTCATAGCAAGGGCTTTAGAAAGAGTAGCAGATCTGGCTACTAACATTGCTGAAGATACATACTATATAGCTAGTGGAAAAATTCTGAAACATCATCACCACTCTGTATAAGCAGATACTTGATGTCTATAATCCCCATTTGAAGTAATATCTTTTCCCATAAAGCCCCTTAATTAAGAGCATATAGACAGTTACTAACTATTATGTATTAATATGAAATCTATATGTCCTTGAAAACATGGTGCAGACGGATAAACTCTTGCCTTTGGGAATATTAAAACCATGCAATTACAAGAACTATATAATTTTGGAAAGCAAAAGCTGAGGGATAATTCAATCGAAACCCCTGGTCTGGAAGCGTATTTGCTTCTTTCTAAATCTGAGGTGCTGAATGATCTATCTGAAATCTATTCACACGCTGAAAAAAATATTGACCAAGACGGTTTATATAAATTTAAGCACCTACTGGAGAGAAGAATAAAAAGAGAGCCCACAGCATATATATTGGGAGAAAAAGAGTTCTATTCACGATCTTTTAAAGTAAACCCGAGTGTTTTAATACCTAGAACTGAGACTGAATTATTGGTTGATGAAACAGTAAATATTATAAACCGGGATGCTTCTGATTTGATTCTTGAGATAGGTACAGGGAGCGGCTGCGTAGCAATCACAATAGCTTCCCTATGTAAAGATGTTAAGATAATAGCCACTGATATTAGCCTAGAGTCTATTTTGGTTGCAAAAGAAAATACCAATTATCATGAACAAATTAATAGAATTTCATTTTTAAGTGGAGATTTATTAGAATCTTTAAAGAATAAATCATTTGATATAGTAGTATCTAATCCACCATATATTAGGGATGAAGATTATCTACATTTAGAGCCAGAAGTAAGAGATTTCGAACCTAAGTCCTCACTTGTAGCTGGAAGAGACGGTCTCTATCATATAGAGAATATTATTTCTGATTCCAGGAGAGTTTTAAGGGATGGAGGATCATGNNATTCTAAGGACCTAAATGGTATAGAGAGAGTGGTAAAAGCTAAATGGAAAAAATAATTGTAGAAGGCGGCAAAAGACTTGAGGGAGAGGTGGTTGTAAGCGGAGCTAAAAATGCAGTACTGCCTCTTATGGCTGCTTGCATTTTAGCAGAGGGGAAAAATACAATAACCAATGTTCCGGATCTAGCAGACGTTAGAACTATGATACAACTGCTTGGCATACTAGGGGCAGAGGTAGAATTCGATAATGGAAGACTTGTAATTGATTCAACAAATATGGATACCTGGGAAGCCCCTTACGATCTTGTGAAGACCATGAGGGCATCGGTTTTGGTCCTTGGTCCACTTACTGCCAGGTTTGGAAGGTCGAGAGTTTCATTGCCCGGGGGATGTGCAATAGGGGAAAGGCCAATTGATCAACATTTGAAGGGACTTTCTATTCTTGGGGCCAAGATAGAAATAGAGGAAGGCTACGTAGACACAATTGCGCCAAAACTAAAAGGTGGTGTGATTCCTTTTGACGTTTCAACTGTTACAGGAACCGAGAATCTTATCCTCTCATCAGTACTTGCTGAGGGAGAAACCGTAATACTTAATGCTGCCTGTGAACCAGAGGTTACTGATCTGGCCAACTTCTTAGTTGAGATGGGTGCAGATATAAGTGGCGTTGGAACCGATATAATAACAATAAAAGGAGTTAAAAAGCTTAATCCAATAGAAGAATATGAAGTAATGCCTGATAGGATCGAGGCAGGAACATTCTTAATTGCCTCAGTACTAACCAAAGGAGATATCTTGGTTAAAAACTGCCGCTTTGAAAATATGGGAGCTTTAATTGGAAAACTTATCGAAGCGGGTGCGGAAATAAGCCGTGAGAACAGCGGTATTAGAATCAAAGGAAACGGAGAGATAAAAAGTGTAGATTTCACAACCCTTCCTTATCCCGGGTTCCCTACAGATATGCAGGCACAAATGATGACCCTAATGAGTGTCGCAAATGGACTAAGCATAATAACTGAGACGATATTCCCACAAAGGTTTCTCCATGCTGGAGAATTGAGACGAATGGGAGCAGACATTAAACTTGTCGGCAACAGTGCGGTTGTAAGAGGTGTACCCGGACTAAGCGGAGCACCTACAATGGCAAGCGACCTTAGGGCAAGTGCTTCTTTGGTTGTGGCAGGACTTGCCGGGAAAGGAAGAACAGAAGTATCCAGGATTTATCACCTGGACAGAGGTTATGAGCAATTGGATAAAAAATTAGAGAACTTAGGAGCTAGAATCTGGAGGGAGAAGGAATGATTACAATCGCTATTGCACGTGGAAGATTGCTTGAAGAAGCTGGAGAGTTAATAATAAAAGCCGGATACAAAGTAAATAGTATCTTAAAGGATTCCAGAAAGTTAATCTTTGAATTTCCGAATGAAAATTTGAAATTCCTTATTATCCGCCCTACAGATATTCCGGCATATGTAGAATATGGTGCTGCAGACTGCGGTATTGTTGGAAAAGATACGCTCTTGGAAGAAAAATCCGATCTGTATGAACCTCTGGATCTTAGAATAGGTCAATGTAAACTTGTCGTTGCAGGACCAAAGGGTTTTGATTTCTCATCAAACAGATCTCTCAGAGTTGCTACCAAATATCCCCATACTACCTATGAACACTTTACTAATCTCGCAGTTGGTGCAGAAATTATTAAACTTTACGGATCTGTGGAGCTTGCTCCACTTGTAGGACTGTCTGATGTAATTGTAGATTTGTCAGCTTCTGGAGAAACATTAAAGAAAAACAATCTTGTTGAGTTCGAAACCATTGTTGATATTACGGCAAGATTAGTAGTTAATAGAGTGAGCATGAAAGTTAAGGCACAAGAGATCAAAGAATTCATTGAAAGGCTTAAAAAGGTTAGAAAAAAATAGTATTTCTATGAATTTTTGATACTAATCACTCGAAATCTATAACTATTTCCTAATTTATCAACAAAATCATAACAATTTCTAAGTAAACTTTGAAAAAAGTGAACTTTTTGCTAAACTTAGAATATTAGTAACTCATTGATATTCTAGGAATCCAAAATACTAAGCCGGTCGTATACAAACTCATACTTCCGGAGGATCAAATGGCATTTAAAAAAGAATCCACAGACAATAATAGTCAATCAAGAGAAGAAGTTATAGAATCTTATAAGAAAGTAAGGCAATTCTCTCACACTTTGGCCGAACCCCTTCAAATTGAAGATTATGTTGTACAATCAATGCCTGATGTAAGCCCCACTAAGTGGCATCTTGCTCATACGAGCTGGTTCTTTGAGACCTTTGTTCTCGCAAAAGCAATGCCTGACTATAAATCTCCGAATTCTCAATATGCTTATTTGTTCAATTCATATTATGTTCAGGCTGGTGAGAGACACTTTCGGCCTAAAAGGGGTTTAATTTCAAGACCGACAGTAGAGGAAACATACAACTACCGCAATCATGTAGACGAAAGCATGCTTCAATTTATGGAAAATGCAGATAATAAAAAGTGGCAGGAATTAGAATCTGTTATAGAAATAGGAATTCATCATGAACAGCAGCATCAGGAATTAATTGTTACTGATATCAAACACGTATTATCAGAAAACCCTCTCAATCCAAAATATATTAATAATAAATCTAATGGTAATTCGGCAAATCCGCTAAAAGAGCTACGTTGGATAGATTTTGACGGAGGGGTTTGTGAAATTGGCAACAAGGGTGAGGGTTTTGGTTACGACAATGAATACCCGAGTCACAAAGTATACTTAAACCCTTACAAGCTTGGTTCAAGATTGATTACAAACGCCGAATACATCGAATTTATTGAAGACGGCGGGTACGAGACCCCTGAGATATGGCTTTCAGAGGGTTGGGCAACGGTAGAAACAAATAACTGGAAAGCTCCTTTATATTGGCAGAAGCAAAATGGAGAATGGATGCAGTTTACCTTAACGGGGCTTAGGAAAGTTGATCCAAATGAGCCAGTAACACATGTCTCTTACTTTGAAGCCGATGCTTATGCCAGATGGGCAGGCTCCAGACTCCCTACAGAATCAGAATGGGAAGTTGCTGCATCTAATTTGGATATAGAAGGAAATTTTGCAGATGATCTTAAATTTCATCCCTTTGAGTTGAACAATGGTGTAGATGAAAACTCACTGCAGCAAATGTATGGAGATGTTTGGGAATGGACACAGAGCTCATACTCAGCTTACCCAGGATATAAAACTCTTCCAGGAGCACTTGGCGAGTACAACGGAAAGTTTATGTGCAACCAAATGGTCCTAAGAGGCGGGTCATGTGCAACATCAAAATCTCATATAAGAAAAACGTATAGAAACTTTTTCCCAACCAATGCCAGGTGGCAATTTATGGGAATAAGGTTAGCCAAAGACGGCGAGTAATATACTTAGTTCAAAAAAGAAGCCTTTCAATGAATAGCAATTTAAGCAGATTAAAGAAATTTGAACCAGAAGCTGAATCTATATTAGAGGAAATAATTGATGGTTTAAGTAAACCTCAGAAGGAACTTCCTAGTAAACTTTTTTATGATAAAAAGGGATCATTTCTTTTCGATGAAATATGCGAGCTAGACGAATACTATCTAACAAGAACAGAAACCTCTATAATGACAGACAATATAGAGGATATTTGCTCTGTACTTGGTGATGACTGCCTACTTATAGAACTTGGAAGCGGTAGCAGCAAAAAAATTAGGCTTCTTCTATCAGGTCTTACAAACCCTGCAGGCTACGTACCGATTGATATATCAGAAGAGCACTTAATTAACTCTGTCAAAGCTTTAGCAATGGATTATCCAGATCTTAGAATACTGCCTGTGTATGCGGACTATACTCAGCCTTTTAGTCTTCCGAACTATGATTTTACACCTACAAAAAAAGTGGTTTATTACCCTGGATCAACCATAGGTAATTTTGAACCGAAATACGCTTCTCAATTCTTAAATAACATTGGAAAACAATTGGGTAAAGGGACTGGCCTCTTAATAGGAGTAGACCTAAAAAAAGATACCAAAACACTTGAGGATGCCTACAATGATAAGCAAGACGTAACAGCAGAATTTAATTTGAATATGCTAGAGAGAATAAACCGCGAACATGGGGCAGATTTTATCATAGAAGATTGGGAGCATTGGGCCTTTTATAACCAAGAGCATGGTAGGATCGAAATGCATATAAAAAGCCTAGCCGAACAGAAAGTGAGGTTGAACGGATCCAAAATCAATTTTGAACAAAACGAAACTATACTTACTGAATATTCCTATAAATACAGCATTGACGATTTTAAAGAGCTTATCTCAGCATCATATAGATTAGAAAGAGTTTGGACTGATGAAGAAAACAAATTTGGCATTTTATATTTCGAGACAGTATGAGCATAAAAAAAATAGAGCCAGGACCAGGTCAGGAATCAGTATGGGATTACCCAAGGCCCCCAATAGTTGAAGATACAGATAAGCATATCGAGGTTTTTTTCAACGACATATTAATTGCTGATAGCACAGATGTGAAAAGGGTGCTGGAAACTTCAAGCCCTCCGGTTTATTACATTCCACAACAAGACATAGAGATGAAATATTTTATACCAAGTGAAAGACGCTCGCTTTGTGAATGGAAGGGGGCGGCTTCTTATTATGATATCAAAGTACATGACAAAACAGCTCCAAATGCAGCATGGTATTACCCAAGCCCCACCCCGAGGTTTGAATCAATCAAAAATTATCTCGCGATCTACCCCCATGGGATGGATGCTTGTTTTGTTGACGGAGAAATAGCCCAAGCACAACCAGGTAATTTCTATGGTGGATGGATAACAAGTGATATTGTTGGGCCCTTTAAAGGTGAGCCGGGCACTGAAGGCTGGTAGCATAGTACTTACTTTTTCTGTTATATTACCTCATTAAATATTATCCCAAACAAATAAAAGAAACATGTCAAAGAAATTGAACCTCTCCAATATATTAAAATCTAGGTATGAGAAATTTAACTTATGCTTTGAAGCTGCTTATAAGGGGAAGAACTATCAGGAACGTGATGAGTACAGAGAAGTTATTAAATCTACAAAACAGCTGTTATCAAAGGCTGAGTACAACAAACCTGAAACATATGCATTAATAGCCTATATGCTGCTTAAAGCCTCCAGACTTCGCGCTATAATCAATAATGTTGCAAGAGTCCCAAATCTTAAAAATCAGAACCGCCTACTTTGGGATAAACGCATGATTGAAGATGGACTTGAACACATAAACAAATCTGCCGGCGGGAATGAAGTAAGTGAATATCATCTTAGGGCAGGAATTAATGCTTGCCATGTTCTGTCCAGAGATTATGAATCAACTGATTGGAAGAAAATAATTTCATTATATGATCAATATATAGAAATCAACGACTCTATTAAAATTGCCCTTGAGAGAGCAGAGATGATTGCAGAAATCAATGGACCAAAGGCTGGAATAGAGGCATTATTGCAAATCGATACTAATAATAATCCAGTAAAAACAAAAGAAGTTAACTCAAGCCTTGCAGAATATCACATAAAGCTTAGTGATTTCGAGCAGGCGATTGAACATCTATCAAAATCTCATGATCTATCAAAAGATGAAAAAGAAAGATCTTCATTTCTTCATAGAATAGAGTTTTGCAAACAGCAAATAGTATTGTCAAAGAAGTACGATCAAGCCCTTTCATTCTAAGCTTGCTGAGTGCACGATGATAAATCTCATTAACATTTCAAAACATTACGGTGAAAACCGGGCCGTAAGCTCAATCAATCTCATAATAGAAAGTGGAAAGACTACTGTTTTAATTGGACCAAGCGGATGTGGAAAATCGACCATTCTCCGAGGGATTATTGGGTTGATTACTCCGGACAGTGGAGAGGTAAAGATTGAAGGCGAAACACTTGCGTCAACAAATATCAATCTACTTAGACACAAAATGGGCTATGTGATACAAGAAGGTGGCCTTTTTCCTAATTTAACTGCTAGAGAAAATGTTTCTCTTATGGCGACATACTTAGGATGGGAGAAAGAACAAATTGGAAAACGTATCGATGAGCTTTGTGATCTGACAAAATACCCAAAAGACGCATTAATCAGGTATCCGCTACAGATCTCAGGTGGTCAAAGGCAAAGGCTTAGTCTGATGAGAGCCTTAATGCTGGACCCCAATATTTTATTATTGGATGAGCCGCTTGGTGCATTGGACCCATTAATAAGGAGTGAGCTTCAAGATGATCTAAAAGATATATTTAGCTCACTAGGCAAAACAGTTGTAATGGTTACGCATGATATAGGGGAAGCTGCATTCTTTGGGGATAAGATAGTTCTTATTAAAGATGGAGAAATTGTGCAAAAAGGAAGTATCTATGACCTGACCAAAAACCCCACAAGCCCTTTTGTTAATACTTTTATTAATGCACAGAGAAACCATCTAGATACTATAGGAGATGTATAACTATGAATCTCCTAAAGATGTTACTAATTATTTTTTCTGTAATTCTCATAGCATGCCCAGATGCAGACAACGAGAGTAAAATAAAAGTGGGTTCCAAGAAGTTTACTGAATCTGTTTTACTTGGAGAAATAATTACTCAACTCGCAGAATCTGAGGGTGCAAAAGTCAGATATAGAAAAGAACTTGGTGGTACGAGAGTTCTTTGGAATGGGCTTTTAAGTGGAGAAATCGATACCTATCCTGAATACACTGGAACTATTACAGAAGAAATATTCTCTGGCAAAAATATCAGCACACAAAAAAAACTCAAAGAAGAGCTTGCAAAAAATGGTATAGCTATGAGTGAATCACTTGGGTTCAATAACACATATGCGCTCGGCATTAAAAGAGATAATGCAGATAGGCTTGGAATAAATACGATATCTGATTTGAGAAATTACCCAGAGTTAAAATTTGGGTTTACAAATGAGTTTATGAACCGGGGAGATGGGTGGCCAAGTCTTCAAAAAGCATATCAACTTCCACAGCAGAATGTAACAGGTCTCGATCATGATTTGGCCTACCGTGGGCTTGAGAGTGGTCATATAGATGTAATAGACCTCTACTCAACCGATGCTGAAATCTCATACTATGATATAAAAGTCTTGTTAGATGATAAGAAGCATTTTAAGGACTACTTTGCTGTTCTTCTATACAGAGATGATTTAGAGAATAAAAATCAAGGTGCTCTAAATACTATCCTCAAATTACAGGGAACAATATCTGAAGAAACAATGGTAGAGATGAACTCTGCATCAAAAATAGAAGGGATAAGTGATGGTGTTGTTGCATCAAACTTTTTAAGTGAATCTAAATTAGCAAACACTACTCCAGAAAACGAAACATTTCTCACAAGACTTTATCACAATACTCTGCAGCATCTATTTTTAGTGGTTATATCACTTAGTGCAGCAATCATAGTATCTATACCGCTTGGTATTTTTGCATTTAGAAATAAAAAAGTAGGACATTTTGTTTTGGGAATAGTGGGAGTAATACAGACCTTACCTTCTCTTGCGCTTTTAGTTTTCATGATCCCATTTTTTGGAATAGGTGCTGTACCAGCTATAGTGGCTCTATTTTTATATAGCCTCTTACCAATTGTAAGAAACACATACTCCGGCCTAAAAGATATTCCAACTGATATCAGGGAATCTGCTGAAGCTTTGGGGTTAGATGATTTTGCAAGATTTAGACTTATAGAAATCCCGCTTGCATCAAGATCAATATTATCCGGGATTAAAACCTCAGCTGTTATAAATGTGGGAACAGCTACACTTGGAGCGCTTATTGGAGCAGGCGGATATGGTCAGCCGATCCTAACCGGAATCAGATTAGACAACATTGGATTAATACTTGAAGGTGCCATACCCGCGGCTGTGCTTGCACTCTTGGTTCAGGGATTATTTGATCTAACAGAAAGGGTTTTTGTTCCAAAGGGACTGAGACAGGAAAGAATACATTGATACTATTCTTGCGGGGTATCAAAATCCAAATACAATTTTATTCCTCTAATTTTGCCACCAACACTTTTTAGTGATTTATCATCATTATCAGCAACAAACGATAACTCCAAATTTAGATTATCACTATTTGCATTTCCTTGGGCATCTTCTAAATAATATAGATAGGAAAGCATAGATTTCTCATCACCCACTTCAATCTCGTAAGGCTTCCCGAGGGTCTCCATTACATTATCTGAAGTTGGAATTCCTGTAGTGTCTTCACCAGCGTATTTAGAGCTAGCACTTCGTCCAAGCTTACTTACATCAGCATTACCCATAGAGGAAAGCATCTTCTTTAGAACTGGAATTGATAGGTTTTTAAGAAAACGTTTGGGAAACGTAATCTGAGTTAGCTTGTCTTCCTCCATAACCATCAACATGGGTATATCATACTCATCCCCTTCGTCTTGTGATGTAGTATGCTGCTTTCGAAAGACATATGTCCATTGCTCACTTTCTTCAATAAGATTCACAGAGCCAGGACTTCCTTTCATCAGCCAAATAACATCATCTGAGAGTAGAACAGGATTCTTAAAAACAAGCGTAAGACCTTGCTCATCGTTTAGATCAAAGTTGGTATCAAAATCGTTTAGTTGGTCTTTCACACTTAGCATTCTCACGAATATGCAGCCAGTTAGTGTAAGAATTAATAATATGAGACCTACATAAATAATTGAACGGTTATTATTTTTTAGCAAAGTTCCCTCAAAAATCAGTAGATTGCATATAACTTTACTTGATATACATACATCGTTTCAAATAGTTAACNNAGGATGATTTTTAAGTATTCTGTTTAACTCTATGTATAAAAATAAAGTATTTTACTTTAAATGTCAAGGGAAATTTAAGGAAATTTAAGAATTTTACTTAAATGATACTCACTCATACTGTAACCTCCTGAAATAATTATATATTCAAAGTAGACCAGATAGTAAAATATTGCTAAAAATAAGCAAAAAACTATAAACTTTACACATATTATCAGTCATAATACAACTCTATGAGGTCTATAAAACTATTATCACCAGCCAAAATCAATTTAACGCTTGAACTTTTAGGGTTAAGAACTGACGGATATCATGAAATCCGCTCGATAATACAACCCGTTAGCCTTTTTGATGAAGTGAGCATAGACATTGAAGAAGGAAGTGGAATAGAGCTTGAATCGAGCGGGATTTCTATTCCTGTAGGGGATGATAATTTAGCCTGGAAGGCTGCAGAGCTTTTTCTCAAGGAAAGCGCTCTTGAGAGTAAAATCAAAATTTTCATAAGAAAAAATATTCCCTTGGGTACAGGTTTGGGTGGAGGAAGCGGAAATGCGGCAGCAGTCTTGATTGGTTTAAACAGACTTACAAAAGCCCTGTCTGAGGAAAAGCTTTTTAAGATAGCTCCATTAATTGGTGCGGACGTTGCATTTTTTATACGCTCACAAACTGCTATAATGGAGGGAATAGGAGATAGAATCAAGGTACTCAGGGATTTTCCTGACTTTCACTATGTGATTCTATGCCCAAATATCCACACTTCAACCGAGCAGGTCTATAAAAAATGGGATGAGATAAACTCCGATGATCAGAATATTAATGAAAACTATGACGAAACAATAAAACAGTTTTCTGACAGCAAAATAACACTGCCCTTGCAAAATGATCTCGAGAAAGCAGCAATATCAATTCACCCTGAAATAAAATCATTCAAAGAAATACTGTATGCATTAGGATTAGAATCAGTCCTCATGAGTGGAAGTGGATCATCTGTCTTTGCTCTATTTAGAAGTGAGGATGAAGCTTTAGAAATTTACGATTATCTAAAAACTAGCCCTACATTTAAGGTGTTTTTAGCATCAACAGTAAAGGGTTGGCATAGGGTTATCTAAACCTACAGTTAAAAGCATGTAAAATAGTCTAAGCCACTAAGGAGATAATATGATCTACTCACTTGGAGAAAGAAAAGTTGAAATCGTTGGAGAGGATTATTTCATTGCAGATAATGCAACTGTGATTGGATCTGTAGTAATCCATAATGATGTGAGTATATGGTTTAACGCTGTAATCAGGGGAGATAATGATGTCGTTACTATAGGTGAGGGCACAAATATACAGGATGGAACCGTGATTCATACTGATGGGGGCATTCCTCTCAATATAGGTAAAGGGGTCACGGTAGGACATCAAGTGATGCTTCATGGTTGCACAATCGGTGACAATAGTTTGATCGGAATAAATGCTGTTATACTAAATAATGCAAAGATCGGCAAGGACTGTATAATTGGCGCAAACTGTTTAATCACTCAAGGAAAAGAAATACCTGATAATTCTATGGTTCTTGGTTCTCCTGGTAAGATTATAAGAAAAGTTACTCCTGAAGAAGTTGAAGAACTAAAGCATTCAGCCGAGCATTACATTCATAATTTTAAACGCTTTAAAAAAGAATTAAATAAACAGAATTAGTTTTCTCTACCAAACAGCAAAGTCCAATATGAAGAATTGAAACCCTGAAAAATCCCTTGGGCAACCCCTGCTCCTACTTCTTCAAATGATTGGTTCATAATGATCCTGCAGTGACCACTCGAGTCTAACCATGCATCGATGGCATCTGTCGCATCATCCAGACCTACAAGAATATTCTCCCCCCATGTGTTCCATTCGTATCCTTGCATAAGAAGTCTATCCCCTGCATCGGATCCGTTAGTACCTGTGTGGCTAAAATTTTGGTTCATCGCCATGTCATCTGAATGCAGTAGAGCTGCGTTTTCTATACGTTGATCCCAGCCAACTGGAGAAGCGGCTGGGAAAAAATCACTTCCGCAGTTCCTTCCTTGCGCTCTCGCTGCATTTACAAGATCTAAAACCTCAGACTGAAATTGATTAAGTGGTCCTCCGGGGGGACTAATAGGAGGCATAGTTGGTGAAGTAGTTGGTTGAGGAGTTGCAGTTGGCAAAGGACTGGGGCTTGGAGTAGATGGAGCCTGGGTCGGAGAAGATGTTGGGTTTGGAGTGGCAGGAGGATTGGTAGGAGCAGGTTGACTTGCGGGTGGAGGTATTTTAGTTGGAGGAGTTTGCGGGGGCAATAGCGGCTGAGCAGTTGGCATCATCGTAGGCATAGGGCTAGAGGTAGGGGTAGGAATACTCTCAGCATCATTTTGATTTGAATCCCCTCCACTATCACAAGAAATTAAAACAATTAAAAGCAAGATAAGAAATGTGTTTTTAAGGTTTATTTTATTTATTAGATCGAATTTCATAGGAAAAATTGTACCTAGCAAAAACTTACCATATAATTATTTTTTGAACATAGTTTGAAAAGTGTAATTTGCCCGGCGTTGATTTTGTAATATCCTGTGATAAAGTGTAATCCTCTTAATTCTAGTGGCCCCTTCGTCTAGCCTGGCCTAGGACGTAGCCCTCTCAAGGCTAAAACACGGGTTCAAATCCCGTAGGGGCTACCAATAATTACAGGCACTTACAACACTTTTGCTTCTGCTTAAAATTCAAATGTCTGTGGATTGGTCAGTAATTAGAAAAATAGTAATGGGAATTATATTGTGGAGACTCTCATTACAATAAATTATAATCTATGATA
>JABAHS010079677.1_pt1 | contig 18334 bp, 17 predicted proteins | sample 7062111 | NCBI WGS metagenome assembly JABAHS01 (sample SAMN14534600, study PRJNA622989) | marine sediment metagenome | biome: marine biome [ENVO:00000428]; feature: marine pelagic biome [ENVO:01000023]; material: deep marine sediment [ENVO:00002113]; isolation source: pool of 4 deep marine... | reverse complement strand
GGTGCGCGCTCCCATGGGAGAAAAATACGAAGAGTTAAAGACTCTCATGCGCAGTAAAGAGCTGCACACCGTATGCGAAGAAGCCATGTGCCCCAATATGGGAGAATGCTGGGGATCAGGCACCGCCACCTTCCTGATGCTCGGTGACGTGTGCACACGCACCTGCGGATTCTGCGACATCAAACACGGGAAACCAAACAGCCTGGACTGGAAAGAACCGCTGCGCATCGCGCAGGCGGTCAAAAACATGAAGCTCAAACACGCGGTCATTACCAGCGTCAACCGCGATGACCGTAAGGACGGCGGAGCGCCGATATTTGCCATGGTGATCAAAGCAATCCGCAAGGCCCAGCCGGGGTGCTCCATCGAGGTGCTGATTCCCGACTTCAAGGGCAGCGTAGAAGCCCTCCAAATCGTGATGGAAGCCCGGCCCGAGATCCTCAACCACAACGTCGAGACCGTGCCGCGGCTTTTTAAGCAGGTCCAGCCGCAGGATAACTACGACTGGGCGGCCGCCACCCTGACCAACGCTAAAAAAATCGATCCCGAGGTGCTCACCAAATCCGGCATTATGGTTGGATTGGGCGAGACGATCGAGGAAGTAAAAGAAGTAATGCGCGACCAGCGCACTTGGGGCGTGGATATCCTCACCATCGGCCAGTATCTTCAGCCCAGCAAAAAGCACCTCCCGATTGAACGCTATTACACACCAGATGAATTCGAACATCTGAAAGAATACGGCTACGAGATCGGCTTCCAATGGGTCGAGAGCGGTCCGCTGGTGCGCTCCTCCTACCACGCGGCCGATCAGGTGCGCGCCCTGAGCATCGTTCACCGCAAATTGTACGGTGAAACTTAACACACCGCTAACCAATTAGTACCAACGGCACCCTTAGATCGAGTTCTAAGGGTGTTTTTTTATTCCTAATGGGACTTAAGGCCCGTTTTCCTTATCAGGAGAGTCCACTATACTGGAAACGAAAATAAAATACAGAAGACCCATTAACAACCATTTTTGGAGGATAATCATGTCTCAAAACGTCCAACCCGTTCCCAAAAGCGGGAGCAAAAACCTTCTGATTGTACTGCTGATTGTCATTATCCTTGCCATCGTCGCAGTGACGGCCTTCTATTTGCTCGGTTCCGGAAACGGACTGGCTGGCGGTCTGATTGGCGGGGGAGAAGTGCCGCAAGCCCAGTTCATTGTGGGGATGAACAACCTTGTCCTGCGGCCGCAGGACTTGAACACTGCCTACAAGATCGTACCAGGTGGAGACCTGCAGATGTCTAATACCCAACTGTCAAATAACTTAGGAGCAGAGTACGGAAAACCGCTCATCCAGAACACCAGCCGCGTCAACGGCTGGGACCTGGCGATGGAACGCGTCAACCCAGATGACTTTGCCCCGGAGTACATTCGCAGCCGGGTTGAAATTTACGAGGATGCCAGCGGGGCCTCGGCCTCGCTCAGCGAAGATTGGTTCTGGGCATATCGGCTGGAAGAGCGCGCCCCAGACCAATTCCTGGATAAAAGCTGCGGTCTCGGGAGTGACTGCTTCACCTTCATGTACACCGAAGCCAAACCTGGCAGCGGGGCAATCGTGGAGCGTTATGATGCTGCTTTACGCCATAAAAACGTCGTCATTTGGGTGATGATCAAAGGCCAGCAGGGTGAAGTCTCTGAAGACTTGGTGCTGGAATATGCCCAAATGGTCCTGGGTAAGGTTGAAGCCGTTCAATAATTAATTTGCTCGGGTTGATAGATCGAACGATGTTCGATCTATGGATGAGGACGGCGATCGCCGTCCTCTTTTTTGTTCAATGGGAGATCAGCTTCCCAGGCTGAAGGTCGCCAGCAACATCAACCCCAGCAGCAATCCCCCTATAACGACAAATACGGTACCGGCAGCTTTCCACACACTGAAATCATGTACCTCAGCCAACCCCGCCACCGCAATCACCAGATAATAAAGCGACCCCGCAATTTCCATCCCGGTCCTCCATGTCAGCAGGCCGCTGTCCAGAAATGCAAAATCACTCCCGCTTCCGGCGATCGTTTGCTGTGCCTGCATTCCGCTGCCGGCAAACACATTTGATCCAAACAAGGCAAATAGGGGCAAGATACCTACGATCACGAGCACCCCCATCGGGATAGTTGCCCAGGCTAAAACTGTGCGGACATGCTGTCCTTCAGCGCGCCCGCCAAACAGCTTCCCCACCAATTCCAGCAGACTGCCGGTGAGAAACACCCCGATGACCCCCGACACTGGACCGGCAAATAAAATAAATGCTGCAATTTGGGACGGTGTGAAAATTTCCCCTAATCCGGCCTCTACACCCATTGCAATTGCCCGGATGATGCCGTAGAAAACTACTAGCAGCCAGAAATACATCTTAGGATCGGTATCCACCAGATAGCGGATCGTCTGGCGCGGCTGCACCCAGATCCCCCACCAGGGGTTGATGTCTGCAGATGCAAACTCCTCACTCATTGGGCCTTCTCCAGCAAATCTTCTAAACGAATGCCTTCCAGGGTATCCAGCAGCAAATCTGCCATGCTGAGGTCCATCTGCCGGGTGATCTCGTTTGGCACCGCAACCACAAACATCCCCGCCCGTTTTGCGCCCTTGACTCCATTGCCGGAATCCTCCAAGACAATTGCTTGATCCGGCCTGACCCTGATTTTTTCTGCTGCCAGCAGGAACAATGCCGGGTCGGGCTTGGTCAGTTCTACATCATCCGCGGTCACGATGACGTCGAAATATTCTATCAAACCCAACCTGGAGAGATGCCCGATAACCCAATTCTCGGGAGAGCTGGAAGCGACGGCCAGTTTCAGTTCAGATTGCTTTGCTTCATCTAGCAGCTGTAAGACGCCAGGCAAAATGGGCTGGTTTTCCAAGTGCTCGAGGTAGCTTTTCCTTCGGCTGACCCAGATTTGCTCGCGGTCCACCTGGTTGTGGATCAAAGATTCTAAATACTCATGCGGTTCGAAGTCTGATTCTGCATTCCCCCCCACAATCGTACACCAGCGGTCCAGCGAAAGTTCTACCCCGTAAGACTGGTAAACTTCCTGCCAGGAAAGATAATCCGGCAGTTCAGTATCCACAATCAAACCGTCGAAGTCAAATATCAAAGCTTTCATCGTCCGCTCCAAATACTCCTGCTCGGGTTGAAGTATACCGCGAAAAATATTCCAGTTCGTGAAGTTTATGCAAAATCAGGATTGATTTCTTGGTTGGATGGTCATGTTCTTTAATTGGCCTCAAAACAAAAGGCCTGGATATTCTCCAGGCCCAATTTAATTTAGTTCAATTTTTCCTACAGCAAAGCCAGCACGGATTCGGCCGCCCAGCGCAGGATGGGCCCGGATACGAAGAACAGGAACAGAGTCCCCACCGCTGTGAGGGCGGTGACAAAGTTTAGCACGGGTTCATTCCGCACTACAGGATCACCATCATGGAAGTACATAAAGATCACCACCCGCAGGTAGTAGTAAGCCGAAACCAGGGACGCCAGCACGCCCACCATTGCCAATCCGACAAAACCGCCTTCCAGCACTGTGCGGAAGAGGAAGAACTTCCCTGCAAAGCCCAGGGTGGGCGGTACGCCCGCAAAAGAGAGCAAGAAGACCAGCATCGCGGCGGCCAAAACAGGATGTTTTTTGCCCAGCCCGGCGTAATCCTCAAAGTTTAACCCTTTACCCTCGGCTTGTTCCAACGCCACGACCACCGCCCAGGACCCAAAGCTGGTGACGGCAAAGGCTAACAGGTAGAAAAGCACCGAGGTGACAGCATCATCGTAAAGTTCCGGCTGCCCATAAGTGACAAAGGCCATCATAATAAAACCGGCGTGAGAGATAGATGAATAAGCGAACATACGCTTGATATTGTTCTGCGCCAATGCCGCCAAGTTCCCGATCACCAAGGTCAAAATCACCAGGGATGAGAGCACCGGCACCAAATCCTGGCTGACTGAGGGAAAGGCAGCGATGAATACCCGTAGAAGGGCAGCAAAACCGCCCGCTTTGGCAACCACGGCCATGTAGGCCGTGACCGGGGTCGGGGCACCCTGGTAAACATCCGGCGTCCACATATGAAAGGGAACGACGGCAACCTTAAAGCCCAGCCCGATCAAAATCAGCGCCGCACCGAGCAGCAGGAAAAGCGGGGAGTCAGTATTGGGGGCCGCGGCAACCACTGCCATCAGGTTGGTCGCCCCGGTGGCGCCAAAAATCAGCGCCACACCATACAGGATGAACCCCCCGGCAAACGCTCCCAGCAGGAAATACTTCAACCCCGCTTCCTCCGAGGCGGCATTGTTGGGGACAAACGCCGCCATAATATACAGCGGGATCGACAGCAGTTCTAACGCCAGGAAGACTACGATCAGGTTAGCCGCAGAAGCCATCAGCATGGCACCCGAGATCGAGAACAGCATCAGCACATAATACTCACCTCGCTCCCAGCCCATCCTTTTGTTGTAATCATAGGAGAGCGCGATCGAGAACAGCCCCGAACCCAGCACCAAGATGTAAATAAAGACCGCATACCCGTCCACGGTGAGCATGTTTTTGAAGGCCGAAGTCTGCACTCCGAACTGCGCTGCCGCCATCACCAATGCGGCCAACACACCAACGGCGGCAAGCACTATGGTCAGACCGCGGCGCTTGCTGAATGCTTCAACCATCAGCAGCACCAGCGCCCAGCCGACAATAAATACGATTGGAAGAATATTGACCAGATCTCTTACACTATACCCAGACATATTTAAGCCTTACATTCCCAGCATGGCGACCAGATTTTCCACTGTGGGCGCAATCAGGTCGAAGAACGGTTTGGGATACAAACCAATCCAGAATATGAGCACCAGCAGCGGCACCAGTGTGACAATTTCACGCCAGTTCAGGTCTTTCAGGTTCTGGTTCTTTTCATTGTCCAGTGGGCCGAGGAACATGGTTCCAAACATGTACAGGATGTACACCGCGGCCAGGATCACCCCGGCAGCCGCAAACCCGGCGTACAGCACCCCGTTGTTCCCCAGCAGGCCGTCCTGCCCGGCACCCCAGGCGCCCAGCAGGATGGTGAACTCGCCCACAAACCCGTTCAACCCAGGAAGCCCCATCGAGGAGAGGCTGACGATCAGGGTCAGCACGGCGTACACCGGCATCACCTTCCACAACCCGCCAAACTCACTGAACTCGCGGGTGTGGCGGCGTTCGTAGATCATACCGATAATCAAAAACAACGCTCCCGTGCTCAGTCCGTGGTTGATCATCTGCAAGATGCCTCCCTCAATCCCCTGTGGGTTGAGCGCGAACAAACCGAGCATCACGAACCCGAGGTGGCTGACGGAGGAATAAGCGACCAATTTCTTGACATCCTTCTGCCAGTACGAGACTGCCGCCCCATACAGGATGCCGATCACCGCCAGCAGTGCCATCAGCCAGGCCCACTCTTTGGCCGCCTCCGGGAACAGCGGGATATTGAAGCGCAGGAAACCGTAGGTCCCCATCTTCAGCAAGACGCCTGCCAGGATGACCGAGCCGGCGGTGGGCGCTTCCACGTGCGCGTCGGGAAGCCAGGAATGCAGCGGCCACATCGGCACTTTGATGGCAAATGCGGCGGCAAATGCGAAGAACAGCCAGGTCTGGATGTTGGCCGGGATGCCGCCCTGAGCGATCAGCTCTGGCACGTAGAATGTACCCTGCGTGTTCCCCAACCACAGGATCGCCAGCAGCATCAAGATCGAGCCCGCCATCGTGTAGAGGAAGAACTTGATCGCCGCGTACATGCGCTGGCCGCCGCCCCAGATCCCGATCAGGAAGTACATCGGCACCAGGGTGAATTCCCAGAAAACGTAGAACAGGAACAGATCCTGCGCCAGGAAGACACCCACCATGCCGATCTCCAGCAAGAGGAAGAAGAGCATGAAGTCTCGCACCCGGTCTTCAACCGCTGTCCAGGTGGACAGGATCGAGATAGGTGTCAGCAAGGTGGTCAGCAGCAAGAGCAGGATGCTCAATCCGTCCACACCCAGCGCATACTTGATCTCCCAGGCGCCGAAGGTGAACCAGGTGGCATTGATCTCCATCTGCAAACCTGTGTCAGCGGGGTTAAACTGGGCCAGCACCCACAGCGAAATGACAAACGTCACCAGGGAGACGATTAAGGCAGTCCATCGGGCGGCGTTCTTCTGCTCTTTATTCAACAGCAGCAGAATGAGTACCCCCACGAGCGGGAAGAAGGTTACCAAATTGAGTGGTTCTAGAATAAAGTCCATTACAATCCTCTTTATCGAAATGGTTATTGGCTACCGGAACAGCACCAAATAGCCTAAAATCACCACCACGCCCGTGAACACGGCCAGAGCGTAGTTGCGCACAAATCCAGTCTGTAATTTACTCAGCCATCCGGCCGAGCCTTGTGCCCCTTGTGCCAGCAAATAAGAAATCTTATCGATCACACCCAGGTCGAAGGGGTTGGCAAGGAAATTCGCCAGGCGTTGGAAGTTATCCCGGATGCCTTTCTCGTGGAACCAGTCGTGCCAGAAGGTCCAATCGATGGTCTGGGATAAGAATTTCGCCAATTTTTCATAAGGGGTCAGGATGATGGTCTGGTACAGTTCATCCACCCACCACTTGGCATTCATCCCCTTGAAGACCGGGCCCAGGGCCTTTGCCAGCGGGTCGGTCTGTCCGCTCTGCATCGGCTTGCGACCGTAGATCAGCCAGGAGATGAAAATCGCCGCCAGCGCAATCAGGGTCGATTGGAGCGCCACACTAAAGCTGAACGGCAGCACATGCAGTTCGTGCCCGGTGGAGACCTCCAGGGTGTAACCCAGCCAGTGGCCGAAGCGGTGCGCTTCCAAGCCGCTCTCAAAGGGCCAGTTCAAAAACCCGCCCAGGGTCGAGAGACCGGCCAAAGCCACCAGCGGCACGAGCACCGTCCAGGGGCTTTCCTTGGCATCTTCCGCAGCATGGTGTCGCGGCTGCCCGAAGAACACCATCCACACCTGACGTCCCATGTAAAAGGCGGTGAAAGCAGCGGCTATCACCAGCAGCCAGTACACGGCAACTGTGCCCTCAAAATGAGAGGCGTCCAACAAAATCTCATCCTTAGACCAGAAACCGGCGAACGGGAAAATGCCCGCCAATGCCAGCGTCCCGGCCATATAAGTCCAGAATGTCCAGGGGATTTTCTTGCGCAGGCCGCCCATATTGCGCATGTCCTGCGGGTCGAAGACCTCGCCGTGCTCATCGTGACCGTGATCATCATGTCCATGCGCATGGCCTGCTGGTGCATCGCCTGTTTCCTCCAGCGGATGGTGGCCGCGCTCCACGGCCAAAATCACCGAGCCGGAGCCGAGGAACAAGAGTGCTTTGAAGAAAGCATGCGTCACCAGGTGGAACATCCCCGCCACGTAAGCGCCCATCCCGACGGCGGCCACCATGAAGCCCAGCTGGCTGACGGTGGAATAGGCCAGCACTTTTTTAATGTCATACTGGCCGACGGCAATTGTGGCGGCGAAGAGCGCTGTAGCTGCACCGACCAGGGCCACCATCACATGTACACCTTCAACAGCATTGAACACCGGGGCTGAGCGAGCAACCAGGTAAACCCCGGCAGTCACCATCGTGGCCGCATGGATCAGCGCAGAGACGGGAGTCGGGCCAGCCATAGCATCTGGCAGCCAGACGTACAGCGGTATCTGGGCAGATTTCCCGGTCACACCCAGCAAAATAAAGCCTGCTATCCACCAGATCAGGCTTTCGGGACCTTCGTAATGCACCACCTCCGGGAAAAGCTCGCTGAAGGAGAGCGTGCCAAAATGCCAGAAGGTCAGGAACATCGCCACCAGGAAACCAAAGTCGCCCACCCGGTTGGCAATAAAAGCCTTCTTGGCGGCGTAGGCGTTTTCGGTGCCTTCGGTGGCGTTAGGATTCTTGGCATACCAGAACCCGATCAGCAGGAAGGAGCACAACCCGACGCCCTCCCAACCGACGAACAGCATCAGGTAGCTGTTGCCGCTCACCAGGATCATCATCATGGCGATGAATAAATTCAGATAAATGAAGAAACGGGCATAAGCTTTTGGCTCGCCCTTATAACGCACATCGTAGTGCATGTATCCGACGGCGTATAGGTGGATCAGCGTGCCGATACCGGACACCACCAGCATCATCGTTACCGAGAGCGTATCCACCCGGAATTCCCACGGGATGTGAAATTCGCCGATCCGGAGCCACTCGGCAAAGTGGACAATCTGCTCGTGGCCGTGCTCCGCACGCAGGGAAATAAACTGCAGAACAGAGACCACAAAAGAGAGCGCTGATGCCGAGACCGCCGTGATCGCCACGCCCAGCTCGCCCCAACGGCGCCCAAAGATGACATTCAGCAGCAGGCCGATCACCGGGAAGAGGACAATCCAGGGAACCAGTTCAAAAAATCCTGTTGTCGTTGTTTCACTCAGTAGCATTTAATCACTCCTCGCAGCGCCGGGGATCAACCCTTCAGCGTGCTGGCCTCATCGATATTGATTGTCTGCTTGGTGCGGAAGACGGCCACAATCAACGCCAGGCCGACAGCCACTTCTGCTGCGGCTACGGTCATCACAAAGAAGACAAATATCTGCCCGCCCAGAGCTTCGTACATGCGGGCAAAAGCCACAAACAGCAGGTTGGCCGAGTTCAGCATCAGTTCGATCGACATAAAAATGATGATCGCATTACGGCGGGTAAGGACACCCATCGTACCGATGGTGAACAGGATGGCCGATAATCCTACATAATATTCAATCGGGACCATAATCTTGTACTCCTCAGCTTCCCTATTGACCGGGTTTGCGCCGCACCCGGCGGGCGATTACAATCGCGCCGATCATCGCTGCCAGCAGCAAGAACGCAGTAATCTCAAACGGCAGCAAATAGTCATTGAACAACACCCTGCCGATCTGTTCGGGGGTGCCGAAAGTTTCAAATTCAGCGGTGAATTCACCAAAAACCGTATCCCGGAAAAAGATCACCACGAACAGTTCGGCAAACAGCAGCAATCCCAGCACTACAGCGGCCGGTCTCTGCCAATCAAACTTGGTATAACCGCCTTTCAGCTCTTCTGCGCCCAACAGCATGATGACAAACAAAAACAGCACCATAATCGCCCCGGCATACACCGTGACCTGTGTCATGGCAATGAAGGGAGCGCCCAAAATGATGTAAAAAACAGCCACCGTGGCAAAGTTGAGAATCAGGAACAGGGCCGAGTAAACGGCATTTTTGTTCAGCAGCATCCCGAGCGCAGACCCGATTGCCACCACGGCCAGAATAATGAAAACAGTTAGATTCGCGTCCATAAACTTCCTCTTCTTACACCGGGTCTTTCATATCCGGGATCGAACGGGTAAACTTGCCCGGTTCCACTTCCTGCGGGGTGGGTTTTCCGCTCTCCGGCACCGGGTCCAGCAGCATTTCTCGGGTAAAGATCGAGTCGCGCTTGTCCACAAAGGAAAGCTCGTAATCATGCCCCAGCTCGATGGCCTGTGTCGGGCAGGCGTCTTCGCAGTACCCGCAGTAAATACAGCGCATCATGTTGATTTCGTACGTGCTGGCATAACGCTCACCGGGGGAGAATCGGTTTTCATCCGTATTTTCCGAAGCTTCCACGAAGATGGCGTCTGCCGGGCAGGCGGCGGCGCACAATGCACACCCAATGCACTTCTCCAGACCGTTATCATAGCGGCGCAGGTGATGCCGCCCTTTGAAGCGCGTCACCATCACGCGCTTATCTTCCGGATACTGCAGCGTGACCGGTTTTTCAAATATCGATTTGAAGGTCGTCCATAAACCTTTTACGACTGGCAGCGGATTATATATACTCATATCGCTTCCTCGTTTTCCTGAAACCTATAAATTAAAAATGCTGATAATTCCGGCCGTCAAGACCACATTGACGAGCGATAGGGGCAGCATCACTTTCCAACCAAAACCCATCAACCGGTCGTAGCGGAAGCGCGGCAGGGTCGCCCGCACCCAAATCATGATCCCCAGGCAGAAAATGATCTTGATCAGCAGGTAAAGCGGGCCCAGCCACGGCACTTGATCCACCCAAGGGCCGGAGAAACCGCCCAAAAACAAGGTACTGAAGACCGCACTCATTGAAAACATCTTGACATATTCACCCATGAAGAAAAGGGCGAATTTCATCCCTGAATATTCGGTGTGGTAGCCGGCCACCAGCTCTTGCTCCGCCTCAGGCATATCAAACGGTGCCCGGTTGACCTCTGCCAGCACCGCGATGAAGAACAAAATCGCCGTCGGCAGCAGCGGGATGACATACCAGATAATATCCTGTTGGCTTTTCACAATATCGGCCATGCTCATGCTCCCCGCCATCATAATTGGCGGTAAAAAGGAGAGGCCCAGGGCCAGCTCATAGGAGATCATCTGGGCTGTAGACCGCAGGCCGCCCAGCATGGCATACTTGTTGTTTGAAGACCAACCCGCCAGCACGATCCCGTACACCGCAATCGAGGTCACGGAGAGGATGTACAAAATCCCCACGTTGAGATCATTGCTGATCCCCAATTCGATCGTCCGGCCGAAAAAATTGGCCTGCGTTCCCCACGGGACCACGCCCATCACGATAATTGCCGGGGCCATGGTCAGGATCGGAGCCAGCAAAAAAGCCACCTTATACGCATACTCCGGGATCAACTCTTCCTTAAAGATGAGCTTTACCCCATCGGCCACCGGCTGGAGCAGCCCCCAGGGTCCGGCCCGGTTGGGACCAATGCGCACCTGGATGCGGGCCAGTAAACGGCGCTCGTAATAAGTAGTGTAGGCGAAGCCCAGCAGGCAGATGACTGCAACGATCGCACTTTTAATGGCCCATTCAAGGATCATGCCTGTTGTTTCATTCATAGGTGCATCCTTAATTCTTTACCGTGATGGGGGCCGGCGCATGCAGCGGCAAGCCAAAGCTGCGCGGCACCAGCACCACACCTTGCGGCAAATTTTCATCAATTTTCACATCAACTTCGGCGCTGAAGCCGTTCAAGTCAATTTTTGCGCTTCCGTTCAAATTGAGCGCAGCAGCATCAGCCCCGCTGACCACCACGAACGGTTCGTCTATCCGGGGGAATAAGAATCTGGCATAGCGCATCGTATTGCCCTGATCGTACAGGCGGTTGACCGGCACAGCCAGCAGACCATCTGTCCCAGTTTCAGCGGGAAGATCAAAAATTTCCAAACTGACCGGTTCACCGCGCCCGGCAGCAGTGTTCAACTGCACGCCGAGACCCTGCTGGTTGGCATAACCGGTGCCCCCATAATAAAGGTCTTCGCGCCCGATGATCGGCCACTGTTCTTGTACTTCCGCCAATATCTGGTAATCCAGATCGGCGTAATCGGCGAACTTGGCCACAATATCGAAGAATACCATCCCGGCAGATGCTGATTGCAGTTCTTTGCCCATCTGCGCCGCAATTTCGGCGGTAATCGCAAAATCTGCTTTGGTGCCCTCAGGTGGTGGCACAGCTGGATAATAACGCTGCACACGCCGCTCACCGTTGGTGGTGGTGCCCTCGCGCTCGGTTAATGATTGAGCTGGGAGGACGACATCCGCCAGTTCCATGCTGGCAGTATGGTGAAGCTCCTGCACCACGACAAATTCAGCCGCTTGCAAAGCCTGCTTGAGAGCCGGGTCATCCCCCGCAGGGTCGGCAGCCACCAGATAGGCCACCTTGGCACTTTTCAGCTCATCCGCCAGTGCCGCGCTGGGTTGTAATCCCATATCCCAGCCACCCTGCACATTGCCTTTATCCCAAACACCGACCAGCCCGTTATTGGCCTTGCCGGTATGCCCGGTGGCCACCAGCAGGTTAGCGCAGGCTTTCGCCAGCCCGGCCGAACCTTCCAGACCGGTCCCTTCACTGCCGAAAAAGACGACTGCGTTTTCGGCCTCAGCAAAGGCTTTGGCAGCTTCTTTTACCACCGCATCGCGCACCAGTTCCTTCACCGCGTCCGAGAGATCCGGCCGCTTGGGAGATAAGGTGCTCAGCAAAGCCATCACCGCAGCGGCTTCCTGCCCGTAGCTGTAGCGAATTTTGAGATCAGCATAGCGGTCAGTCTTGGTATGGCGCGGGTTAGCCACAATCAACGTCGCACCGCGTTCGGCAGCTTGTTTGACCCGCAGCCAGTAGAGCGGGGCTTCTTCTTCCAGATCACTGGCGACCACCAGGATGGCATCGCCTTCTCCCAGGTCAGCCAGGTTGCTGTCANNTGAACAAATCTTCGTTCGAGAGGCGGCCGCCAGCGACCGATACCAGATCGTCTCCCGCCGCGCGCATCTTTTCAGCCACCAGGCTGAGCGCTTCTTCCCAGCTGACAGGGACAAATTTACCCACTTTGCGCACCATCGGGGATGTGAGCCGGTCTTCGGCAGAGGCATAGTGATAGGCAAAGCGGCCTTTATCACAAATCCAGATTTCGTTTACCAGCTCGTTCTGGCGGGGCATAATGCGTTTGACGACCAGCTTGCCGCCGCTTTTCGCCTCACGCCGCGTGTTGAGAGTCAGGTTGCAGCCCACGGCACACTGGGTGCACAGCGAAGCTGAAGAGAGCATCTCCCACGGGCGGGCGCCGAAGCGAAAATCCGCTGTGGTCAGCGCGCCCACAGGACAAATATCGGTGGTATTGCCAGACCAGTAAGAGTCAAAACCCGGTTCAGACCAGGTGGTGATCTCCAGGTTGCGTCCCCGGTTGAAGAACCCGATCACCGGGTCATCCACGATCTCGTCCTGGAAGCGGGTGCAGCGGGCACAATGAATGCAGCGCTCCCGGTCCAGGAAGATCAGGTCGCCCAGCGGGACATGCTTCGCATTGTGTTTTTTATCTTCGTAAATAAAGCGGGATTCACCCGGGCCGTGATCCATGGTCAGGTTCTGCAGCGGGCATTCGCCGCCCTTATCGCAGATCGGGCAGTCCAGCGGGTGAGAGGTGAGGAAAAATTCCAGCATGTCGTTGCGGGCTTTCTGCACTTTTTCGCTGTACCCGACCACCACCATCCCCTCGGAGACTTCCTGGGTGCAGCCGGTCACCAGGGTGCGCCCGAATTGAATCTTAGAATTCCCATCTTCGTCCAAAATTGGTTTTCCAGTAGCGCGATCGATCAGCGGCCAGCCGACATCCACCAGGCACATACGGCACATCCCGACCGGGTCCATCTTCGGGTGATAGCAGAAAACGGGAATATCATTCCCGATCATCTTGGCGGCGTCAACCACCAGGGTTCCCTCGGGAACTGTGACTTCAACTCCATCGATGGTCAGGCTGACCATTTTTTCTTTTACCTGTTCTGCCATAATTAAACCTTGAAGTCCTCGGAGAAGCGCTCAATCGAAGAGATCACCGCCATGGTGGAAAATTCACCCAGGGCGCACAAGCACTTTCCCTGCATATTGGTTGCGACATCGTGCAGCAAATCCACATCAGTCTGGCTGCCGCCGCCCTTCCAGATGCGGTCGGTTAAGCTCTGCATCCAGTAGTTACCTTCCCGGCACGGCGTACACTTGCCGCATGATTCATGTTTGAAGAAGTGAATGGTTTTATTCACCAGCCAACGCATATCGACAGTTTCATCCAGGATGATCACCGACGCTGAGCCAAGGTCGGCATCCAGTTTGCGGACGGTCTCATAGGCCATCGGTGTATCCAGGGCTTCATCTGTAGCGACAATCACCGTCGAGGAGGCACCCGCCGACATAATGCCTTTAATCTGGTTGCCATCGACAATCCCTCCGCCGTGTTCGTAAATCAGTTCGCGGTAGGTGGTGCCAAAGGGCAGCTCGTAATTGCCCGGCTTGTTGACCTTGCCAGAAAGGCTGAAAATCTTGGTGCCAGCGCTATCTTCAGTGCCAAACGAGCGGTACCACAACGGGCCTTTTTCCAGAATCAGCGCGACGTTGGCGAGGGTCTCGACATTATTGACCACGGTCGGCTTGTCATACAGGCCGACAGCAGGCGGGAAGGGCGGGCGCAGGCGGGGCTGCCCCATAATGCCTTCCATCGAGTTGAGCAGCGCAGTTTCCTCACCGCAGATATAAGCGCCGGCGCCGAGGTGGGTGTAGATGTTCAGGGAGTAATCAGTCCCGAACAGGTTGTCTCCCAGCAGCTTTTCTTCATGCAGCNNAGCCAGCTGCCAAAATTCGCCGCGCAGGTAAATATAAATCTCATTGGCGCTGATGGCGAATGCACTGCACATAATCCCTTCAAAGAACTGCCAGGGATTCTTTTCCATGATCTCGCGATCTTTGAAAGTGCCCGGTTCGGACTCATCCGCATTAACCACCAGGTAATGCGGCCAATTATTATCATCAACGAACATCCATTTGCGCCCGGTGGGGAAACCTGCGCCGCCGCGGCCGCGCAAGCCGGAGTCCAGCACCTGCTGCTTGATCTCCTGCGGCTGCATGGACGTGACAACCTTTTCAAAGGTTTCAAACCCACCCTGCGCCTTGTAAACGTCGAGCTGGCCGATATCAGGGATATCATGATGACGCAGGAGGATGCGGTGGCCGGTTACTTTTTGTTCTGCCATCTCAGCCCTCCTTCTCCTGCTGCTTCCAAGACTCGATCAGCGCCATGGCACTCTCGACGGTCTGGTTTTCGTGGTATTCAATCCCCTCGCCGGTCTGTACCTGGAACATGGGCGCAGTATCGCAAGCCGCTACGCACATCACCGCTTCGATCGTCACCAGGCCATCTTCGGTGGTCTCGCCTACCTTGATGCCGACGTTCTCACATAACTTTTCCAGGAACTCATCTGCACCGCGCAGGGCGCACGGCAGGTCGTTGCAGACCTGTATGCGGTATTTCCCGCCCGGTTGATCGTGGTAGAGGGTATAGAACCCGACGATCGAAGCCACTTCTGTGGGAGTGATTCCCAATATTTCACCGATCTCGGACATATCTTTCTTGGTGACATACCCGTCCTCCCGCTGAGCGATATACAGCAGCGGCATGACTGCTGAACGTTTGCGGTCTGCCGGGTATTTGGACAGGATCGCTTCGATCTCGTTAGCGTATTTTTCTTGTAATGCGTTCACCGGTCTGTATCTCCCAAAACAATATCAACGCTGCCGATGATCGCCACCAGGTCGGCCACATAGTGGCCGTTTGCGATCCAGGACAGTAATTGAATATGGCTAAATGAAGGCGTGCGCCACTTGATGCGGTAGGGTTTGGGGCCGCCATCGCTTTCTAACATCACGCCCAGCTCTCCGCGCGGGGATTCAACCACCTGGTAAACGGAACCTTTGGGGACATTGTATCCTTCAGTCCACAACTTAAAATGGTGAATGACCGCTTCCATACTGCGCCCCAGTTCAGAACGGGGCGGCGGCACGAACTTGCGGTTGTTGCTGAGGAAGGGGCCCATCGGCAATCGGTCGACCGCCTGCTCGATGATGCGCACGGACTGGCGCATCTCCTCCATGCGCACCAGGTAGCGGGCGTAGACGTCGCCCTCCGTTTGGAGCGGGACATCAAAATCATACTGCTCGTACCCGGAGTAGGGCTGCACTTTGCGGATATCGTAATTTACCCCAGAACCGCGGGCGGTGGAGCCTGTCGCTCCCCAGGCGAGTGCCTGTTCTTTGGTCATCTTGCCAATGCCGCGTACCCGGTCGATGAAGATCGGGTTTTTGGTGAGCAAATCTTCGTACTGCTGGATGCGCGCCGGCATGTAAGCGATAAAATCGCGCACGGCTTTCTCGAATTCCACCGGGACATCCCGCCACAAGCCACCCGGCCGGATGTAAGTGGTCATCATGCGCTGCCCGGAGCACATTTCCATAATGTCGAGGATATATTCTCGCTCACGGAAGCAGTACAGGAAGACGGACATGGCTGCCAAGTCAAGGGCTTGCGTGCCCAGCCAGACCAGATGTGAAGCAATCCGCTGCAGTTCGGCAAAAATGACCCGCACCACCTGAGCGCGTTCCGGTACATCCAGCTCGGCCAACCTCTCCACCGCCAGGCAGTAGGCCAGGTTATTGCCCATGGTATTCAAATAATCCAGGCGGTCTGTCATCACCTCGGCCTTGGCGTAGGTCTTGGCCTCCATATTCTTCTCGATACCGGTGTGCAAAAAGCCGATATCCGGAATACAGTTGATAATAATCTCTCCATCCAGCTCAAGGAGCAAACGCAGCACACCATGCGTACTGGGATGCTGCGGGCCCATGTTGAGCAGCAAGGTATCACCCTCAAACGCCTGCTCGCTGACCAGATGCTTGAGCTCGTCTAATGTTGTATCTACTCTTTCCAGCATAGCCATAGGCGATTCACCTATTCTTTCGGGCGCGGTTTGCGCTGGTCGATCTCATCGTAGTTGAAGGTAAACTGCACTTCTTCGTACCCGAGCGGGTAGTCTTTGCGCAGTGGATATCCCTCCCAATCGTACGGCATTAGGATGCGGCGCAAATCGGGGTGGCCTTCGAAGTGAATACCGAACATATCCCACAACTCGCGCTCCAGCCAGTTGGCATTCGGATAGACGCCGGTCATGGTGTCCATCGCGGGTTCGTTCCCATCCAGCGGCACGCGCAGAGTGATGCGGATGTGCTTTGAGACAGAATTGAACTGGTAGACCACATGAAAACGGGGGCCGGTTTCAGGCCAGTAATCGACCGCCGTGATATCCGGCATAATTTCAAAGTTATGCTTGTCGCGCAGGGCAGTGGCCGCTGCCACAATCTGATCAGAGGGCACCAGCACCTGCACCTGGCCGCGGAATTCGCTGGCCTGGCCACCGAAATTGGCTTCCAGATCCTGTACAGCTTCTTTCAAGGCATCATTTTCCATATCGCACCACCTGCCTATGCCCAATCTTTCATCTGCTCACCCTTGACCTTTTCGTGCAGGGTGACGATGCCGTGAATGAGCGCTTCAGGGCGCGGCGGGCAGCCAGCGACAAAAACATCCACCGGCACAACTTCATCCACACCTTGAACAATGGCATAATTATTGAACACACCGCCGCACGAGGCGCAATCGCCCATCGATATGACCCACTTGGGGTCTGGCATCTGGTCGTACAGGCGCCGCAGCACCGGGGCCATTTTGCGGGTGACGCGCCCGGCAACAATCATCAGATCCGATTGGCGGGGACTGGCACGCATCAGCTCCATCCCGAAGCGGCTCATATCGAAATGTGCACCTTGGGCTGCCATCATCTCGATGGCACAGCAGGCCAGGCCAAACAGCATCGGCCACATGGCACGGGTGCGGCTCCAGTTGACCAAATCTTCCAACCGGTGGGTGACCACACCCAGGTTTCCAAGTTTTTGCTCTACTCCCATTCAAATGCTCCCTTCTTCAGCGCATACACGAAGCCTACCAATAAAATGAACACAAAGACCGCCATCTCGATCACCCCAAACAGACCCAACTCCCGATAGACAACTGCCCATGGGAAGAGGAAGATGACCTCAACATCAAACAAGATGAACAGCACAGCCACCAGGTAAAAGCGGATGGGCATCTGCCTGGTCCCGGGGCCGTAAGGCATCATTCCAGATTCGTAGGGAGCGCCTTTTCGAGCTGTGGGTCTGCGCGGGCCAAACAAATGGCCCAAGACCGCCACCAGTACACCTAAGGCAAAGGTTAGTCCGATCAGGATGGCAATTGGGTAATACGCTTCTAGCATGGCACACCTTATCCTAATTATTTATTTATTATGAAAACCGGTAACGCGAAAAAACAGCGGCGTTATCCGCAAGCTCCAAACATCTGTTAGTTTAACACATGCTCAAATCAACGTCCAGTACCTTTTTTCACAAGTAATATTACTTATTTTATCCTATTAATCTCTTTTGTGCAAATCTTCCCAAAGAAAGCATAATGACTCCAGATGATAAACTGCCCAAATGATCTCTGCTTTAAGGAAAAGTTTACTTAAATTCATCCTGGAGTTGATTTCTCCCAACCCAATTGTCTGGCGTAAAAGGCCAATCCAGCTGAGTGCAAATCCCCTTCCAATGACTTGTCGATTCCGGGGGATCAAGATAAGGCACAAACCCTAATTTTAGATAGGTCTTGAGGGCGGCAAAACGCCATCGTTCAGTGTACAGGTGGATGACCTGATAACCTGCCTGCAGCATGCAGGCAACCGCGGCAGCGACCACTACGCTCCCCAGTCCCCGGCCGGTCTGAACCGGATGGGCCGCCACCCACCCCAATTCCGCACAGAAGGGCACCTGCCAGGTCGGATCATGGGTCGCCATTGAGGAAGCAACAATCTCTCCGCTTTTCTCTTCCACCAGCATAAACCAACCT
>JABAHS010000132.1_pt9 | contig 18342 bp, 16 predicted proteins | sample 7062111 | NCBI WGS metagenome assembly JABAHS01 (sample SAMN14534600, study PRJNA622989) | marine sediment metagenome | biome: marine biome [ENVO:00000428]; feature: marine pelagic biome [ENVO:01000023]; material: deep marine sediment [ENVO:00002113]; isolation source: pool of 4 deep marine... | reverse complement strand
CCGCGCAGCAGCACCGCCGCGTGCCGGCACAGCCAGCGTTTCAATTCCGAGCGGTGCCCGGCAACCCAGTGCGCGAGCGCCTGCGGCGAAGCGGCCACCTCGCCGCCGGGCTCCATGAGCCGCGGCATCGTCGCGTTGTCGCCCGCATTCCGCCTGTGCATGGTTCAGCGACCCGTCCTTTCGAGCCCGTGAAACGAACCGCGTCGCCGCGGCCCGCTCACCAAGGGCGCTCGACGAATTGTCTTGCAAGCGCGCCGTGAATTGAAGCGGACTCGACCGGGTCGTCGCGGCTTCGGCGAACAGCGGCGACAGCATTTCGGAAGGATGGCACTATCATTGCTATTCGGTGCTCGACTTATCGGGAGGTGGTCTCATGACGCTCGAGCAGGGACTGATTGCGGCGTACGTGCTGGACGGCCGTGGCGGAGGAAAACAAATCGGATGGGAGGCGGTGCAAACGTGGCAACCCTCCGACGGACTCCTCTGGGTTCATCTGGACTACAGGCAGCCCGACGTCCAGGCGTGGCTGCGCGAGGAGAGCGGGATCGACCCCGTGGTGGCCGATTCCCTGCTGCTCGAGGAGGTGCGGCCCCGCAGCCTTTCCACCAAGCAGGGACTGATGGTGGTTCTGCGCGGCGTCAACCTCAACCCCGGGCAGCAGCCCGAGGATATGGTCGCCCTGCGCTTTTGGATCGAGGACCACCGCGTCATCACGCTGCGCCACCGTCACCTGCTTTCCGTCGACGATCTGCGCGAGCGGATCGACCGCGGCCTCGGCCCCGTCTCGCCCGGCAGCTTCCTCGTCGACCTGGCCGAACGTCTCGCCGATCGCATGGCGAAACCGATCGCCGATGTCGAAGACGCGGTCGATCGGCTCGGCGAGCAGGTAGCCACGGCGGAGAGCCGCCAGCTGCGCACGCAGCTCTCCCAGGTTCGACGCGAGGCGATCACGCTGCGGCGTTATCTCGCACCACAGCGCGATGCCATGTCGCGGCTCTACAGCGAGCCCGTCCCGTGGCTCGACGACACACACCGCATGCGTCTTCGCGAGCTGGCCGATCGCACCATGCGTTACGTGGAAGATCTGGACGCCGCGCGCGAGCGCGCCGGCGTCAGTCACGAGGAGCTCGCCAGCCTCATGGCGGATCAGATGAACAATCGCATGTATCTTCTGTCGATTGTCGCCGCTCTGTTCCTGCCGCTCGGTTTCGTGACCGGGCTGCTCGGAGTCAACGTCGCCGGAATCCCCGGCACCGAGTACGGCGCCGCGTTCGTGCTGGTGTGCGTGGCGCTGGTGGTGCTCGCCGTGCTGGAGCTGTGGTTTTTCAAACGCCGCGGCTGGGTGTAGGCAGGGTGCGCGCGCGGGCTGCTCGCGGGCGTCGGCCGTGGTCTTTATCCGCCGCCGCCGTCTCGGCAGGTCTTTTGCTGGCGTTTTTCCTCGCCTCGCCGGAGCAGGCCGCGGCCGCCGGCGACATCCGCGTCGTCACCGGCTCGACCATGGGCACCACCTATGCGGTGAAGCTGCTGCAAAGCGATGACACCCTCGACATGGGCGCACTCGAGTCCGCTATCGACGCGCGCCTCGAGCGCATCAACGCGCAGATGTCCACGTGGCGTCCCGACTCGGAGCTCTCGCGGTTCAACGCCAGCACGAGCCCGGACTGGTTTGCCGTGTCCACCGACACGGTGCGAGTCGTCGAGGCGGCGAGAGCCGTGAGCGTGCTTTCCGGTGGTGCTTTCGACGTGACCGTCGGAGGGGTCGTCAATCTCTGGGGGTTCGGCCCCGGGGGCGGTGATGCTCGGACGCCCTCGGCGCGGGAGATCGAAACCGCCATGACCGCGACGGGCTACCGCCAGCTCGAGTCCAGAGCGTCGCCTCCGGCGCTGCGAAAGGGGCGCCCGCAGATGTACGTGGATCTTTCCGCCATTGCCAAGGGCTTCGCGGTGGATGCGCTCGCCCGGCTGCTGGATGCGCGCCAGGTTCGATCGTATCTGGTCGAGATCGGCGGCGAGCTGCGCGCGCGCGGCGCCAAGCCCGACGGTTCGCCGTGGAAGGTGGGCATCGAACGGCCTTTGCCGGACGCGCAGTCGGTTCAAAGCGTCATCGCTCTGCGCGACGCCGCCATCGCCACGTCGGGAGACTACCGCAACTACCGCGAGCGCGACGGCAGACGTTACTCGCACACCATCGATCCCCGCACCGGTCGGCCGATCGCCCACGCTCTCGCGTCGGTCAGCATCATTGCCGGCTCTGCCATGCGCGCCGACGCGTTGGCGACCGCCGTCATGGTCATGGGACCGGAGCAGGGCTGGCGTCTGGTCGAGCGCGAGGGGCTCGCCGCGCAGCTGATCGTCCGCTCGGAGCGCGGTTTCCGGGTGCTGGCGACGCCCGCCTTCGAGACCTATCTGGTCCGCTGACGTCTCGGTCAGTCTTCCCGGGTGATCCTGAGCGTCAGATGACCATCGTTGTCGCGGTATCGGAACGAGGCATCGTTGGCGAAGCAGTAGAGCTCGCCGGCGGCGGCCGCCTTGCGGGTGCAACCCTGCCCGATGGGGAAATAGTTCCAGGCCGAGGTGCCGATGGCGCCGATGAGCTTGAGCCAGTGCCCTAACGGATAGCGGCGCGCGGGCACCAGCGGCAGCAGATGCAGCCGCTCGTAGCCGTTCGGGTCGGTCTCGATCCTGCCGTCCCGCCAGCCGGCCAAGTCGATGACCTCGTAGCGGTAGGTGACGCCGCACTCGAGCACCAGGCCGGTGCGGTTCCAGGGCTTGGACGCATCGATGCCGGCCACCTCGATGGATTGCCCGGGCAGAAGCCCCATGGTGATCAGACCAGCCATTGCGTTCGTCCTTTTGATTCCCGGCCCGGCGTGCCCGCGGGGTATTCCCGCGGGCGCCCTAGTTTAACCGCGGTTCGGTGTGCGACAAGTGATCCCAGGCAATTGTGCCGATGCGAAAAAAATCCGCGGCGCCTGCGTTCACAGACGCCGCGGCAGAGGGCAGGCCGAGTTCCGTCTCGATCCGTGTGCACCATCACCGTCCTGGAGTCCCTGTGCACGGGCTCATTCTCGGTGCCGAAGGCGTGGCTGCGCCATGGCTCGAAGCCGCAGCTAAAGTAGGCTGCGAGCCCGCAACAATATGGGAAATTTCCAGGGTTTCAGGCTGGAAGCACGGCCCCCGACTTGCCAGGCAGGCGCACGTCCGGTGATAATCCCGCCCCTTCCTGGCTACGTAGCTCAGCTGGTTAGAGCGCGGCACTCATAATGCTGAGGTCGGTGGTTCAAGTCCACCCGTAGCCACCAGACAAACCAATCACTTGTAAGAGCTTTAGCCCTCCCAGTGGTGGCGCTGGGCATTCAGTCCAACGGCTCGTTGCGCCGGTCCTTGAGGGTCATCGCGAACAGAAAAGAAATGAGCGCGGCCCCACTGATGTACCAGGCGAAGGCGAGGTCGTCGCCCGAGCGCTGTATCAACCAGACCGCCACCATGGGACTGGTGCCGCCCAACAGGGCGAAGGTGATGTTGTAGCTGACGCTGACGGCGGTCACGCGGACGCGGCGCGGGAACAACTCGGTCATGGCCGCGGGAATGGACGCTCCGAACCCCGCCACCAGCACCGCGAACCCGGCCTGTCCCGCGAAGATCAGCCAGGCGTCGGGATGATGCATCAGGCGCACCAACGGGTAGGCCAGCACCGCCGTGGCGCCGATACTGAGGAGCAGCATCCTGCGTCGCCCCCAGGCGTCGGAAAGCCGTGCCGACACGGGTAGCAGCACGATCAGCAACAGCATGGCACCGGTGTTGATATCCAGGGCTTCCGAGCGGGTCTCGTGCACCTGCTTGACCAGCCAGGTCACGACGTAGACAAAGATCAGGTAGAAGGTCACCGAGTTGGCGACGTTGAGGCCGACAATGCGGAATATGTCGCGGCCGTAGTCGCGAAACGTCTCCACCAGGGGGGCCTTGCCCTCTGCCTCGAGCGGCCCCTCGACGAGTCCCCTGCGGATGAAATACCCCGCCCCCGAGACCGCGATGCCCGCGAGAAAAGCGACGCGCCAACCCCAGCTGTTCAACGCATCCGTGTCCAGGCTGTTGCTCAGTAAGGATCCCACCGCCGAGCCGAGCAGGATGCCGCCGGTGGCGCCCAACATGCTCCAGCAGGTGTAGAAGCCCCGTCTGCCGACGGGTGCGCGCTCCGCGAGGAACACGATCGAGCAGGTGTATTCGCCGCCTACTGCGGCCCCCTGGACCATGCGCATGAGCACCATAAGCACCGCGGCGGAAAAGCCGATCGTCTCGTAGGTCGGCAGCGTACCGATCAGGAAAGTGGGTATGGCCATGCACAAGACAGACAACTGCAGGGCGCGGATGCGGCCGATGCGGTCGCCGATGTGCCCGAAGATCGCCGCGCCCACCGGACGCATGAGAAAACCGGCGGCAAACGCGCCGAACGCGGCGATCAGCGAAACGGTGGGGTCGTGGGAGGGAAAAAACTGGTCGGCGATGATGTAGGCGAAGAAACCGTAGACGCCGAAGTCGTACCATTCCAGCACATTGCCGATGATTCCCGCGGCGATGGTGCGTCGAACGTGCGGGGTGGAAGCCGGCATTGTTCGATCTCCCACCGTAGTCAGCCCGGGAAAGGCAGGCCCGGCATGGAGACGTAGCCAGGCAGCGCTTCGACGCGCGCAATCGAGGCACGGATGGACGGAAATGCATCGAGGGAGACATGGTCTTCGTGGATCAGCGCGACGTACGGATAACACGCGATGTCGGCCGGGGTGAAGCGATCGAGCGCCAGCCGGTCGTGATCCTGCAGCGGGAATTCCAGGTGATCCAGCGTGGTGTCGGTGAAGGCGCGGGCCCGCTTCGCGTCGAAATCGCGATTGAAGATCACCATGGCGCGCGCCATGGCCGGCCCGTTGAACATCTCGTTCACGGAAAACGACAGCCACTGCTGAATCTCGGCCATCTCCCGCTTGCGCAGATCGAGGTTGACCCTGGTGTACTCGAGACCGAGGAAGGAGATCGCCATGCGGATCCTGTGGCAGTTGCCCGAAAGTTCGAAATCGGACAGGGTGTTCTTTGTTCTGATCCGATACCCGGAGATGGACACGACGAATCAAAATATCGATTAACGCGTCGCAATGCAACCGGTGCTCAGGAGCCGACGACCACGACCTCGAAACGGTAAAAGGAGATCTGAACCATGGCCACGAAACGATACAACGCCGAGGAGATTATTCACAAGCTTCGTGAAGCGGACGTCCCGCTGAGTCAGGAGATAAGCGTTAGCCAGGTCTGCAAACGCCTCGGAATAGCTGAGCAGTTCGATTATCGATGGCGCAAGGCCTATGGCGGGTTCACTACAACACCATCAGACCACACAGCTTGCTGAACTATCGTCCACCAGCGCCGGAAACACTGATGCTCGTCGAGGAATTACCCAACCCGATGAAAGCTGCTTAACCTAACTCTAAATCTGGACCAGCCAATGCGGGCGCGTCACAGGGTGAGCGCCCCGAAGCGCGCCCTCACCAGGGCGTTCGGCGAGCACCCGCGCAGTCGGACCCCAAGCGCGCTTCGTGCGACCGCGAGCACGCGCCCGGCCCGTCCCGGCTCGCAGTGCAACAGCTACCGCACCCGTTGGGGTTCGTTTAAATCCTGTTACTGAAGCCAGCCCCAAGCCCGAGGCGAGCGAAGCGCGCAGCGTTTCGGCCTGATCCGAGCCCAACTCAGCACCTGTGACATGGTTCACAAAATTGGCCGAGGTTTTTGCCGACCTACTATTAGCCACGGAACCCAACACCAACAGATATACAGCCCATGTTCTTCTTCAAAACCGATTCGAATAAGTCAAAAACCATCGAAGCGCTGATCCCCATGATCGATCTGTTCGCCGTGCTGGCGATCGTTTTCATGATTTACTCGAGTGATGAAATCTTGGCCTCGCAAGAGCAAAGCCAGGAAACCATCGACCAGATCGCCAGTGAGTACAAAAAACTGCAAGAAGAGGTTGCCGCAGCGGAACAGGCCAGGCAGGAACGGCGCGAGATCCTGGCACGCAATGCCGTGAAGTCGTTAGAGGAAATCGAGGCGGAACGAGAGCAGAAGGCCAAAGAGTTGGTCACTCAGTTTACGCAAATGCTGGCCGAGCAACAAAGCCAGGCTGCGGTGGAATATGAACGGCTTGTCGCCAAGTTCGAGGTCGAGCACGAGCAAGAAGTGGAAAGACAAAAGGCCGAGCTCGAAGTAGAAAAGCAAAAGGAAGTAGAAACGAAATTTGCCGAGTTAGAGGAACAAAAGGAAACGGAAGTATCGTCGGCTAAAGAGGAATTCGAGAAAGAACTTACGGCCAAGGAAGCGGTGCTCGAAGCTACCACCGAGGGGATTCTCGCCGCCGAGATGGAGCGCGTGAAAGATCTGGCCAGCCAGAAAGCGGAATTCGAACAACAGCAACGCCTGGAAGTGGCCAAGCTGGAGACACAGAATCAGGCAGCGGTTCAGGCAGCCGAAGAGGCAGCCAGACAGCGGGCAGCAGCAGAGGCTGAACAGGTGCTCGCGAAAGAGCTGGCTGCTCAGCAAGCCATGCTAGAAGCACAAAAGGCACGAGAATTGGCGGCGGCGCAAGCGGCCGCAGAGGAGTCCAAACGGCAGGCGCTCGCGAAGGAGCTGGCTGCTCAGCAAGCCACGCTCGAGGCACAAAAGGCACAGGAATTGAGCGAAGCGCAAGCGGCGGCAGAGAAAGCGGCAGAGAAAGCGGCGAAAGCCGCTGCCGAGGCAGCCAAGAGGGAAGTGCGAAAAGCGGCTAAAGAGCAAGCAAAAGCAGAAGTCGAGGCGGAGCACGCGAAAGAGTTGGCTGAGCAGCTGGCCAAGCTCGAAGCGGAGAAGGAGGCGGAGCTGAAGCCGTTTATGGAGGCAGAGGAAGCCAAGAAAGAGGCACAGAAAGTCAGAAAACAGATCGTCGATAACCTGCTCAAGAACTTCAAGGACTCTGATGAAGGAGACGTCGACATCGACGGAAAGACCGGCAGGGTCAGGATCAACTTCCAGGAATCCTATTTCGTGCGGGGATCCGCCGAGCTTTCGGATAGCATGAAAGAGTTACTCCGGGTCATGATTCCGAAATATGCCAAGAGCATCTACGAAAACGAGGGCGCGGCCAAACAGGTCGAATCGCTCAAGATTTCCGGGCTGACCTCGCCCATTTTCCGAGGTCGCTATTTCGACATCAACGATACCTCTCCCGAAGGAGAAGAGGCGCGCGAATATAACTTGAAATTGAGTAACGATCGCGCGCTCGCGATGTACAACTTTATTTTCGATGTCAATGAAATGGGCGATTACGAGTATCGGGCTCAGTTGAAAGCCGATCTGGGTATTGAAGCGCTGGGATATCGGACTGCAACCCCTGTTCCCAGTCACTTGGTAGGAGAACGGGCAGCCTGTCTCGAGTACGACTGTAAAAAAGAGCAGGCGTCCATTCTGGAATTCCGACTCTATTCGGAAAAGTAAAAGCCGATCTTAATCCTGGTTATGGACTAGGGAGCAACAATGTTTAAGTACGTATTTTTGGCCATTCTCGCGGCGGCAGCGTATTTCGTTTTCGTTTTCGATATGCAGCTCAGCAATCAAATTATCGGAAACCTGTTCGTCGGCGGTATAGGGATCTGCTTCGTCGTATTCTTGTTTTTCAAGTTCGGCTTGCATTACAAAATCGCATCGCTAAACCGATTCGCGACGGCATTCTATTATGCGGTTTTCGAGTACAAGAAAGTGCAAACGACTCCTTCGGATCTGTCCTACGTAGACAGTGTCCGACAGCAGGCCGAGGTGGCCTTGGCCGCCAACTTCGACCCGACTCTATCGGCTGGCCAGTTGGCTATTCCCGTCACGTTGTATTCGGGAAAGGACCACTATCTCGAGGAATTGCGGGCCAAGATCAAGGAAGCGGAAAAGCTCAAGCTCCAATCACACCAACTCGATACCAAGGCGAACATTCTCCTGGAAAAAACCCAGGAAGATATGGTGGAAAAAAACCTGGTCACCGGCGAGCAGCCGAAGCTATTTGATCGGTGGTTCCACATGGTCGAAGGCACAGAGGCCATCATCGAGCTGACGACCAACGAAGTAAGGGAGCAGGGTTATGGCCAGGCGCCGGACTACGAGATGATCAGCCGGATCGCACTCGACCGGAATCCGCACTTTGGCACGACCTACAGGTTCTTCGAATCGGAGGCGATTGGCGGGATCCTGGCCCGTGCGCCCTTCATGATCATTTTGATCGGAATTATCGGTACCTTCGCGGGATTTTACCTGGCACTGCAGCTGGGTGGAGATATCAAGGCCGGTGCCGCCGTGGCGATTGTCAGTTCGCTGGTGGGTCTTCCGACTGCGCTGCTGATGGAATACATAAACACCCTTTTCCCGGACCAAGATCGATACGAACGGGCGTTCAACACGTATAAGGTCGCCCTCGAATTACTGTTCAATCACGAACAAGAGCTCTCGGGTATCAGACAGGACCGCAGAAAAGAGGATCGATTGCCATCGCCTTATTCGCCTGAAGGTCCTGATTCCTTGCGGTTCTCCAGGAAACCCAACTAGCGCCTGATCTCGCGCACTTTATTTACGATTATGGCTTCCCAGCGCTCGATGACGGCCAGGCTGCAGCCATAGATCGGTAAATTGCTGCCGGATTTTTGCCGGGATTCGCACTGCACCGTTATGCGTTTCGGTCTTGGCTGCGTTGAGCGAGCTCGTTGCGTAGCACGCCCTTGAGCACGTTTGCCGAAGGATTTCGTGGCGGGGCGTCGCGCAGGATGAGCCCCGGGGAACCTTGATACAGGCGAGACGGGCACGACGGCCGCTATCGCGAGGGGCTCAGTACTTTCGCGCGCCTGCTTCCGATGCAACGCGCGGCACCAGCGCCTTGACCAGGCTGGTCATCTCGAGTGTCCCGACTGGTTGGCCGTCGCGCATAACGAGATAGGAATGCGACGTATCGCCGCCTGAGCGCGTGATCATGCTTTCCAATGTATCGTCATGGGCGACCTCGCCATGAGCGTCTGGCGGAACGCCGCTATCGTCGAGCGGCGTCATGATCGAAGACACCCTGAGAACCCGCGCGCGGTTGATATCGCTGACGAAGTCTTCGATGTACGGGTCGTTGGGATTTAGCAGGATATACTGCGGTTCGCCCTGTTGGACGATATGGCCATCCTTCAGGATGACAAGGCGATCGGCGAGTTTCAGCGCCTCGTCGAGATCATGAGTGATGAAGACGATGGTCTTGTGTAGTTCCTTTTGCAGCTCCAGCAGCAGGTCCTGCATGTCGGTGCGAATGAGCGGATCCAGTGCCGAAAACGCTTCGTCCATCAGCATGATCGGCGAGTTCGAGGTCAGCGCGCGCGCGATGCCCACGCGCTGCTGCATCCCGCCCGAAAGCTGATGCGGATAGTGATCACCATAGCCCTGCAGGCCTACGCGGTCGAGCCATTTGTGGGCCTCTTTGAGATAATCGTGTTTCGCGACGCCGCGCACCTTGAGCGTAGTCCCCGCATTCTCGGCCACGGTACGGTGCGGAAATAGCGCGAATTTCTGGAACACCATCGACATAACCTGGCGGCGCAGAGTGCGAAGCTTCTCTTCGTCATAGGCCAGCACATCCTCGCCGTCGACCTCGACTTGACCAGCGGTGGGTTCGATCAGCCGGTTGAGGTGGCGGATCAGAGTGGATTTGCCCGATCCCGACAGCCCCATGATGACGGTGATGTCGCCATCGCGCATGTCGATATTGATGTCCCTCAGACCTAGAACATGCCCGTGGTCGTTCAGCAGATCGGCTTTCGAGGTACCGGCGTATACGTATTCCAGCGCGCTCTTCGGGTCCGGCCCGAAGATCTTGTAGAGATTGCGGATCGATATCTCGATCTTGTCAGTCATTGGCTCCGCCCCGTCCAACAGTCTGCTAATGCTTCTGCGCTGCGTTGACGCGGTCGAGGGCCGACTTGGTGACGCGGTCCAGGATGATCGCAAGCAGGACAATCCCGAGACCTGATACCAGGCCAACGCCCAGTTCCAGATTGCGGATGCCACGCAGGACAAGCACACCAAGCCCCGGCGCCGATACCAGGGAGGCGATCACCACCATGGCGAGGCTCATCATGATGGTCTGGTTGATCCCGGCCATGATGTTGGGCAGTGCCAGCGGGATCTGGACGCCAAAAAGTTTCTGCCGATCGGTCATGCCGAAGGAATCGGCCGCCTCGATGACATCTTTGTCAACAAGCCGGATGCCGAGATCGGTCAAGCGAATCACGGGCACGATCGCGTAAAGGATGATGGCGATCCCGTACAGCTTGGGTTCGGTGACAGAGAACAGGAAGATCAGCGGGATCAGATAAACAAAGGGCGGTAATGTCTGAAGCATGTCCAGAACCGGTATCGTCATGCGTTGCAACCTGTTGCTCCGGGACATGGCAATACCTATTGGCACCCCGAACAGCACGCATAGCAGGGCGCATACGAATATGATCGCCAATGTCTGCATCGCATGATCGTAGTGATCAACGAAGGCTAGAAACAGCAGGCAAGCGGTGACGAAGATCACCAGGCGCACCGATTTGGACGCGAAATAGACCACGATCATCAGAAGCGGGAACATGATCCACCACGGGGTAGCCTCGAACACCGACAGCGTCGATTCGAGCAGCCAGCTCAGCGGCTGTGTGATCGGATCGAGCACGAAACGCAGCGCGTCCTTGGCAGCGAGGAAGCTATTTTCGACCCCCTTGGTCAAATCGCGCGACTGAGCAATCGAGCCGCAGGCCTCGTTCAACTCGTCGAGCGAGGGAAAGGGCAGGTTCCAAGCGGTCTGTTCTTCACTGACGCCCGTCTTGGCCAGAAGGTCCGCCATCGACACCGGCCCGTCACCGGTCTTCCCGGTATCGCACCAGTCGCGCAGGCCGGCCCCGTCGAACAGGAAATCATAAGTTGCCATGAGGGATGCACTTTCCGGATTCACGGCACGGAATTAACTCCGTGCCCTTATATTTTGCTCACTGCAGCAATCGGTATTGCCGTCGGGCCCGCAGGCGCGCGCCCGACGGCAATTGCGGCTTACTTGATTAGTGCTGACAATTTTTTACGTGCAGCGTCATTGACCCACTTCGACCAGACATCGGAATGGTTGTTCAGGAAGTACACGGCTGCCTCCTCGGCTGAGGCGCCATTTTTGTCCTGCCAGGCCAAAACGCTGTTCAGGATGGCAATATCGAAGCTGACTTTGCTCATGAGTTCGGCAATCTCCGGCTCACGCCCGGTCAATGCCTTGGTGGCAACCGTCAACACCGGTGCCGGCGGGAAGTCGGAAACTCCGGGATTCGGGTTATCCTTGTTTTGGTTGCCCGTATGAACAGTAGTGTCGATGTTGCCAATCTTTACCTTGGTCAGCGGGTACTTACCGAGGACCGCAGTCGGCGCCCAGTAGTAGCCAAACCACGGTTTCTTGTCTGCATAGGCCGCCGCGATTGAGGTGCCCAGGGTTTCACCTGAGCCATGGTCGAAGACCTCCATCTTGCCGCGCAGTCCCAGCGCCTTGACCAGGTTGTCGTTGACGATCCGGCAACCCCAGCCGTCGGGGCAATTGTTGAATCGTCCGCCGACCAGTTTCGGGTTGGCCATGATGCCTTCGATGGTTTTCAGCTCCGGATGCGCTTCCGCCAGATAGCTGGGAATCCACCAGCCTTCTACACCGCCCGGATTGAACACTTCGGCGAGACGCGAAACTTTGCCTTCGGCTTCCAGCTTGGCATAGACGTCGCCGGTCGAGTTCAGCCACAGTTCGGTCACGATGTCGGGTTCCCCATTCTCGGCCAGAGAAGCGACCGACGTGGTGGTGGCCGATGGCACTTTCTCGACGGTGCAGCCGTAGCCCTGCTCCATTAAGAACTTGGACACTTCCGTGATGATCTGGGAAGAGGCCCAGTTCATCTCGGTAATGGAAACCTTGCCGCAGTCGGCATAGGCCGCAAACGCGGATGAGAACATGGCAACCGCTGCCATGCCTCTCACGAGTCTCATCATCTTTTTCATTTCATCCTCCGATTGATGGTTTTGCCGCCCCTTTGCTTTGGATACGCGAGGCCCGGGACGCTTGGACTCGCGGTTAAGCCAGATCGTGGCCTGGCCTCATACAACTCGAAAAAAAGTTGTAAATGACAGCCGGGCTGAAAACGCGACGACGTCGCGGAGTGGTTGGGTATCGAGCATCATATCACCTGCAGCTCCGGCGCGGCGCGGGTTGTCAAGAACCGGGCGCCCTCGGGGCGCAGCACGATGTTCTCCTCATGCACCATCATCAGTCCGTCGCCATAGGACAGCGAAGGTTCGAGTGTCAGCACCATATTTTCACGCAGCACGGTCCGGTCGAACGCCGCGTTCGAGGGTTGTTCGGTCAGCTGCATCCCGAGCCCGTGGCCGAGCCGTCCGATATCGCCGGCTGAATCATCCATCTCTGCGATTACCGCCGACATTGCAGCAAACAGATCACGGCAGGTATTGCCAGGACGCGCCGCTTCGATGCCAGCTTGCGTCGCGCGCCACAGCACATCATAGGCCCGCCGCGCCAGGTCGTCGGCGCGGCCGATAGCCCAGTTGCGGTCGAAGTCGCAGAAATAGCCGTCCCAGGTGCAGCCGGTGTCCATCATCAGCACATCGCCCGCTTGTAGCGGACGGCGCGAGGGCGGCGAGATGACGTCGGCATAACCACCTTGATCGGCGGCACCCGCCAAATAGGGCGCGTCATCGGCGCCAAGCCCGATGGCCGTGCGACGGAATTCGCGAAAGACCTCTTCCAGTGGCTGGCCTTCCTGGACAAACGCCGGCACCTCGGCGAAAGCGGCCGAGCCGATGGCGCAGATATGCGCGAGTTTTTCGATCTCGGCCGGCGATTTGACCATCCGTAGCCCCTGCACCAAACCGGTCGCATCGGCAATCGCCAGCCCGGGCAGCGCGGCCATCAGCCGTTCCCAATCGCCCAGCGACATGCGCAGCGAGGTCTCGTGCCCCTTCATCAACCCCAGCTGCTGCCCGCTCGCGGCCAGGGGTGACAGAAGCTCGACCAGAAGGCTGATCCCGTCATCATCTGGCGCAGGTGCGCTCCAGGTGCGGATGTCGTCGAGCCAGCTTCGGCGCATCAACTGGGCGCCGATCGAGGGGATCACGGCGACCGGCTTGCCCTCGGCCGGGACGAACAGAAACCACGGCCGCGTCGGGCTTTGCCAGAACAGCGTGTGAAAGCCGCTGAAATAGCGGACCTCCGGTTCGGTCATCAACAAGAGACCGGCGAGATTGGCCTCGGCCATGCGCGCCTGCGCCAATCGCGTGCGCGCGGCAAATTCGCTGTCGTCGAATCCGCGGCTGGGGGCTTCAAGCGGCATTTCGCGCCTCCGGGTTGCACCGGACGCAGTCACGTGAGGCTTCCGGCACGGTCGCCCTCATCCCGCATTCTCCGGGTTCACGATGGCGCGCGCCGAGAACTCGGCCAGCTCGCCGCGCCAGATCTGGCGGCCGAAACAAAACGGGCTGCCAGCGCCGTCGCGGATCACCTGCTCAAGCTCGATGCCAGGGTGACTGATCGCCAATCCCATGAGCGCAGCTTCCTCCGCACGAACCCCGCGCATGCGGATGACGATATCGCCGGTACGGGCAGACGTGCCGTAGTGCCGCTCCAAAAGCCTGGTGGTGGACTGGCGCAGGTCGTGGTCGAGTAAATCGGGAAACCGGCGCGCGATGACACATTCGGTTTCGAGAAAGATTGCGTAGCCGTTCGAGCGAAACAGGCGGGTGTACTCGTGTAACGGCTCGCCCGCGTCCACCGACAGCTTCTCGGCCAGTTCGGCATCCGCGGCGGTCTCTTTCACCGTGATCAGCTCGATCTCCAGATCCATTCCCCGAGCCTGCGCATCGGCGGCGAAGCTGACCATATTGCTGACGTCATAGTTCAGGCGCCGGGGCGAGACGAACCGCCCGCGCCGGTCTTCGTTATAGACCAGCCCCTCGGACTCCAGCGCCTCGAGCGCGCGCCGCGCCGTCATCCGGCTGATTCCGTATTTCTCGGCGATGCCGCGTTCCGAGGGCAGCGCGGAATGTTCGCCCAGCTCGCCCGCCGCGATCAGAGCGCGCAAGCGGTCGGCGACTTGTTGAAACCGCGGGCGGTGGGGGCTGATGCTCTGCATCGAAGACATGGACGCGGGTCGAGTAATTCTCGGGCCGTCTGCCTTGTTTATATCAACTTCGGCTGGTATATACCAGAACCCACCAGGGGAGCATTGGCCATGGGTTTTCTGACGCAGGAACAAAAGGGCAGGTTCTGGCGTGACGGCGTACTGGTAGTGNNCTGGTAGTGAAAAACGCCGTGGACCCAGAAGACCTTGCGCGGCTGCGAGAAGTGTTTGCTGGCTGGGTCGAGAAAAGCCGCGCCTACGAGAAGGATTACGGTGAAACGCTCGATGGCCGTCCGCGATTCGATTTACAGCCAGGGCACAGTGCGGAAAAACCCGCCCTTCGCCGCGTGCAATCGCCCGAGGAAGTCTCTGACGTCTATGCCGATGTCATGCGTCGTGCGCGTACAGTGGATTACTGTGTCGAGCTGATCGGTCCGGCCATTCGCTTTCACCACGGGAAAGTGAATTCCAAGCTGCCGGGCACGGCGACTCAGGTAAAATGGCACCAGGACTTTCCGTTCGAGCCGATGACCAATGACGACATGATCACGTGTCTTCTGTTCATCGACGAGGTGACACTGGAAAACGGACCCCTCAAAGTGATCCCCGGCAGCCACCGGGGCCCGCTCTATTCCCATTGGCACAATGGGGTGTTCACCGGCACGGTCGATGACGAGATCATCGACAAACAGCGCGACAACATCGTCGAATGCACCGGGCCGGCCGGGGCGGTTTGCCTGATGCATGTCAGCCTCTTGCATGGTTCGGCGCCCAATCTTTCCGACCAGCCGCGAACCCTCTATATCGCGACCTACTACGCCGAGGACGCGATCGAACTGAGCCCCAACCACTTGCCCAGCCGCTTCACCCATGAGCTGGTGCGCGGCGAAGCCTCGGGCCGGGTGCGCTGCACGCCCTACGAGATGCAGCTGCCTGCGGTGCCCAAGGCCACCTCGTTCTTTGCCCAGCAGGAAGGAGCGGACATGGCCTAGCGCCGATCGGGCGATTGCGTTCTCGCGCTGGCCGAGCACCCGACGACACCCCCGAGTAACCGGCAGGATCGTTATCACGGATTCTCGCCTGCGGGCCATGTAGTAACATAGGCCGGCCGCGCAAACTCGATCGGGACGCCGAATGAACGGTAAAGATCGCTCCGGCAAGCTTGCCGTGATCCTGCACGCGGATATCGTGGGCTCGACCCGGCTCGTGCAGCAGGACGAGCAGCAGGCCCACGCGCGCATTCGGGAAGCCTTCCAGCGCTTCGGATCCATCATAGAGAAATATCACGGCTACGTGCGCGAGCTGCGCGGCGATGCCCTGCTCGGCGAGTTCCAGCGCGCCTCAGACGCGGTGACCGCCGCGCTGGCGTTCCAGGCCGAGCAGGCCGAGTACAACGCGGGACTCGAGGGCGGCATCAAGCCCGAGGTGCGGGTCGGCATCGCCATGGGCGAGGTCATCATCGCGGACGATACCATCACCGGTGCTGGCGTCGTCCTCGCCCAGCGCATCGAGCAGCTGACCGCGCCCGGTGGCGTCGGCATCCAGGGCGCCGCCTACGAGACCATTCCTGGTCGCTTCCCTTACGAGTACGAGAACATGGGCGAGCACGTGCTCAAGGGTTTCGACAATCCCGTGCGGCTGTTCTCGGCACGGCTCAGACAGAACACCGAGCTCCCTTCACCGATCCCCAAGGGCCGCAAACGGCGCCGCGTGTCGATCTGGGTGGCAGCCGCGGTCGCAGTCGCAGCGGTCATCGCTGCGGTCGTTCTCGAGCACTGGTATGAAACGCGCGAGGTCACTACGCCTGCCGAGACCGTGGCACCGGTCCGGGACAGGCCATCCATCGTGGTGCTGCCCTTCGAGAACCTGGACGGTGATGCAGCAGAGGACGGTTTCGCTCGCGGCATCACCGAGGATCTTACGACCGCCCTCTCCGGCCTCCCGGGGCTTTTCGTCGTCTCCCACGAGACGGCTTTCAACTTCAAAGGAAAGTCCGCCAGTTCCACCGACATCGCACGCGAGCTGGGCGTGCGGTACCTGCTCGAGGGGAGCGTACGGCTGGCGGGAACCGTGCTCCGCGTCAACGTGGAGCTAGTCGACGGCTCGACTGACGGTACTCTCTGGGCCATGCGCTATGACGGATCCATCGACGAGACGCTCACCTTCGAGGACAAAGTCATTGAGAGCGTCGTCGAACAGCTGACCCGCGAGCTCGGACTCGAGAGCGGGGATGGGTCAGCGAAGGGATAGGCTCACCGGGTCCNNGCACGCTCCCGCCGGGGTGACTGTCACTGACCGCAGCGCCGTCGGCCGCCTCAGTTTTGCTGCTGGCCGAGCGCCCGACAACACCCCCGAGTAACCGGCAGGGCCGTTGGATCTCCTATCCGCCGGCATGATGAACACGCTGCAAGCAGGGTTACCATACGGTGCGATTGGGTATCGCCGATTCGAGTGTCTGCTGCGTCATGGGCCCAGGGTCGTGATTCCACGTCCGGTGCTGTCATGCAATGCCTCGACAGCGACCAAAGGCACGTCTTACACTCCACCCCCCCGACCGACCCGGAATCCCGTTCATGAGCGATCGACGAGGGACACCTTCGGACTACGCGCCACACGTGCGCGCGCAGTACGAAGACTATCCCTTTCCGCTGCGGGATCCGCGAGACGAGGCCAAGGGACTCATCGTCACCGAGCAGGATTCCCTCGGCAAGATTAACCACTATTGCTTCGGTGGGCGCGAGGCCTTCGGCAACGGATTCCGGGTTCTCGTGGCCGGTGGGGGGACGGGCGACCATACGATTTTTCTCGCCGAGCAGCTGCGCGGCTTCGACGCCGGGGTGACCTATATCGACATCAGCGAGGCGAGCCTCGAGATTGCCATGGAGAGGGCCCGGGTGCGCGGGCTCGACAACATCGAATGGCACCACGGTTCCATCCTCGACATCGGCTCCCTCGGCCTCGCGCCATTCAATCTCATCAGCTGCACCGGCGTGCTGCATCATCTCCCGGAGCCCGAGCGGGGGCTCGCGGCACTGCGCTCGGTCCTGGCGCCCGACGGCGCCATGAGCTTGATGCTGTACGGACGCTTCGGGAGGCTCAGCGTCTACGCGGGGCAAGAGCTCATGCGGCTCGTCAATCGGGGTGTCGACGATCGCGCCGCCCGGGTGCGAAACGCACGCGCCGTGCTCGAGAGCTTGCCCCAGACGAACTGGCTTCTTCGCGGGGGTGATGCGAAAGAGGTGCTGAGCTCTTTCCTCGACGACGAGAGCAATCTCTACGACACGCTTCTGCACGAGCAGGACCGCGCGTACAGCGTCACGGAGATCTATGAGTTTCTGGCGGGGGCCGATCTGGAGCTGGTCGAGTTCGTATCATTCCTGAGCAACGTCCCGAGCTTCCGCTATCTCTACGATCCCATGGTGTGGATCACCGATCCGGCCCTGCGCGCTCACGTGGCGTCCCTGCCCAGAGCGAAGCAGCAGGCCATCGCGGAAGCCATTAACTGCGTGATCACCTGCCATTCCTTCTATGCCGCACCGAGCGCTGCAGGGCGCATTGCAATGCCCAATAATCCGGAAATGGTGCCGTCCTTCCTCTACTTCGATCCCGCTGCGCTTCCCGGTCTCCTGAGCGAAACGGTTGGTCGTGAATGCGCGATTAACTATCGGCATTCGACCGTGCGCTTCGTGCCGGGCCGGTTCAGCGCGGACGTTGCCGCCGAGATAGACGGCAGGCGCTGTCTGGGCGAGATCGTTGAGATTGTGCGACGCAGGGCCGGCGGCGATGTGACCCAGGAGGGGGTCTGGCACGACTTCATGACCTTCTACGAGCCACTCAACAGCCTCGACGTCATGCTGCTTCGTCATCGCGCGATTCCGCCGTTCCCGGAGTTTCCGCTAGACGCGTTCGCTTGATCCGTGCGAGCGTCCTCGCACGCTGCTGACCAGCCCCCTGAGACGAGACCAGATCCAAAGTTGGAGTTCATTGAAGTTTCTGGTTTTGCCAGTGCCGCCTGGTCAGGCCAAGTCGTTGCGATGGTGTGTGATGCTGGCCGAGCACCCGACAACATTCCCGAGTAACCGGCAGGGCCGTTGGATCTCCTATGCGCTTGAAG
>JABAHS010147023.1_pt2 | contig 18346 bp, 12 predicted proteins | sample 7062111 | NCBI WGS metagenome assembly JABAHS01 (sample SAMN14534600, study PRJNA622989) | marine sediment metagenome | biome: marine biome [ENVO:00000428]; feature: marine pelagic biome [ENVO:01000023]; material: deep marine sediment [ENVO:00002113]; isolation source: pool of 4 deep marine... | reverse complement strand
CGTACGATAGAGGACTTGACCATCGAAAGGCGAGCGGAGATCCGAAAGGCTATCCCGGACGATGTGCTGGAGGAACTCAAGAAATGCCATGTCATTTTGAAAGGCCCGACCACGACCCCGCGCAAGGGCGACCCGTGGCCAAACGTCGAAAGTGCCAATGTTGCCATGCGTAAGGAATTGGAACTGTTTGCAAATGTTCGCCCGGTCAGAGTGCCGCAAGAAGGCATTGACTGGATGTTCTTCAGAGAGAACACGGAGGGTGCGTATGCCCTGGGTAGTGACGGTGTGAATGTCACCGACGACCTGGCCCTCGACTTTACCGTAACAACCACGCAGGGAACTGAACGCCTCATTCGATTGGCATTCGAATATGCCAAGAAGAACAACATCGACCGTGTGACTCTGGTTTCCAAAGCTAATGTGGTTAAAACCACCGACGGTAAATTTTTGGATATTGGCTATCGTATCGCCAAAGATTATCCCGAAATCGAATGCGATGACTGGTACATCGATATCATGACCGCTAAACTAGTGGATCCCAAACGTCGCAAACAATTCCGGGTTTTGGCCCTGCCAAATCTTTATGGCGATATTTTGACCGATGAAGCGGCTGAATTTCAGGGTGGCGTGGGAACGGCCGGCAGCGCCAACATTGGCAAGCGCTACGCTATGTTTGAGGCCATCCACGGTAGTGCACCGCGAATGGTGCAAGAGGGCAGGGCTGAGTATGCCGATCCTGCCAGCATGATCCGGGCCGCAGGGATGCTGTTGAGTCACATTGGTTTTGAGGAACGGGCTAAAAGACTGGAAATGGCTCTGGACATTTGCGGTCAATATGAGAAGAAGCTGAGCGTAACCGGTAGGCCAACCGGAGCCAGTGGCAGAGATTATGCAAATTATGTTATGGAGACCTTACAACATCCAGATCTTGAAACGAAATGGAAAAGCTATCAAAGCGTAGACCAGTGAGTTTTGACGGCTCAACATTTAAGACACCGAAGGAGGGTATTGCATGAGTAAAGAAGTTAATGAACTGATAAAACAGGCTGCAATAAAAGCCAAACAGGAGACTGATGACGAACCGGAACCCGGTCTAACCTCAGAAATTGAATGGCCGGTTGAGGTGAAGATCGGCAGAGGGTTGGAAGGAGCGATCGCGACCACCACCAAAATCGGTTATGTGAATGGAGCAAAGGGCTGGTTGGTTTACCAAGGCTACAACTGTTTTGACCTGGCGGAAAAGTCCAACTTTGAAGAAACGTGTTACTTGCTGCTATTTGGCAAATTGCCAACAGACAAAGAACTCAGAGATTTTACTGAAAAGTTGACTGAATACCGGCATATTCCTGAGGCTACCCTAGATGTTTTGCAAAAGGTCGTCACCCCGGAAACCCATCCTATGTCTGCCCTTGCCACAGGCGTTTCGATCTTGGGCAACTTAGATAGCACTGCCGACGACACCTCGGTTGAAGCTGAGACAGACGTGTCGATTAAACTGATTGCCCAACTTGCAACGCTGGCCGGAGCAATTGCGCGCATTCGGCACGGCAAAGACCCGGTTGATCCCGATCCCGAATTGAGCCACGCAGGAAATTTCCTCTCTTTGATGACCGGACAGAAACCTGACGAAGTGCTGGAACGAATCATGGATGTCGCTCTGATTCTGCATGCAGACCACGGAATGAATGCTTCCACGTTTACGACTATGGTCGTGAACTCGTCACTGTCGGATATGTACAGTTCGGTGGTTGCCGGGATTGGAAGTTTGAAAGGCCCATTACATGGGGGGGCAAATGAACGCGTGCTTTACGATTTACAAGAAATTGGAAGTGCAGACAATGTGGAATCGTGGTTCAAAGAAGTCCGTGAAACCAAACGCCGGGTGATGGGCTTCGGACATCGAGTTTACAAAGCGTACGATCCGCGCGCGAGGATTCTCGGACCCATTGCAAAGTTGATGACTGATCGCAATCCGAAATTCAAGAGGCTGTATGAAACAGCCATTAAGTTAGAAGAGGTGGTCACGCGAGAACTCGGAGCGGAAAAGAAAATCTTTCCCAATGTTGATTTCTACTCTGGAACAGTCTATCGGGCGATGGGGATTGAAATCGCCATGTTCACGCCTATATTCGCCGTCAGTCGAATTGCAGGTTGGACAGCCAGAGCGCTGGAGTACTTGGCAGATAATCGACTGTTTAGGCCAAGGGCGGTTTATACCGGGCCCATCAAAGCCGAATATGTTCCGATCGACAAGCGTTCCTAACCAAGTCTGAACCAAAACCGGGTCCAATTCTGTCGTGCTTGAAATTTTCCAATCGGGAAAAGACTGATACAAAAGGCTTGAGAGTCAAACTGAAGGCTGTACGTGCCAAACTAAATCCGAAACGTTGGGATTTGAGCTGCTAACAGGTCATTGAAATTCGTTGTTGTTATCCAGTGGATGACTTCGACATGCTAACTATGGTGGGCTTAAGGCACTGGCAAAGCGAAAGCGCCGGGAAACGGTTGAGTCAGCACCTAAGGTAAGCTAGTCGGGAAGTCCCACCTGACCAAAGCCTAGCCAGACGGTCAGTAGCGACCCCACGTGCTAGCCAGAGATGGGGGGTACGGAGCTGGTGTAGTGAGGATGCAGGTTGCGTTAAGAGTTCTCAGGTTGAATACGGGTTAAGCGAAAATTCCCTTCAGAGTCTGTCACCGTTCCGGTTGCCTGCGAGCTGTCTTTGGCGCTATACAGAATGACGTTGGCATATTCCAGAAGACTATTAAGCGAGGCCTCATAGATGTGGCCTTTGATGGTACCAAAATTAGATTGTCTTAGCTGTGCACGCCCGGTACCAATTGCGATGGCATCGATAAAAATAATGCAAGTGCGATGTATTTATTCATGCGTCCTTTCATGGGTTTTTCTGAGAGACATTTTAATTGTCTGAACCATGCTGTAATGACTGGAAAGGCCGTTTTCGTTTGGACTACAACAAAAGTAAGAGATGATTCTGTAGAGAAATTGTAAACGAAGTTCAATGCCGGGACACGACGAATATATGCTGATTTTCATCATACCGATAGTCGATTTTCAGGTTGTTCAAATCACAAATCTTTTTGACCAGAGAAAGACCCAACCCGAGAGAGCTTTGCCGATGCTGGTTGTGCTGGAAGCGTTCAAAGAGCTGTTCCGGCGGAAATTCCAGCGCCGGTCCATAATTGCTCACCTCGAGGTGCTCTGAGTCAGTTTTAATGTGGATCGGCCCATCGGGTGTCCCATAGCTGATGGCATTGCGCAACAGGTTTCGGAGCATCACGTCCAGCAAATGTGGGTCGATGAGCATCTGGTGTTTGTCAGAAAGAGACGTTTCAACCTCCACGGACTTCAAATTTGCAAGCTCGGTGACGGCTGCCACATGTTGTTCGATCACCGGTCTGGTACTGATTTGCACGGCGTCATTGAATTCTCCGTTTTCTATTTTGGTGAGTAAATTCAGCGTATTACCCAGCTTTGACAGATGAGTGGCTTCATCGTAAATAATCTTGATTGTGTCGGCATGGCGCTTCATCACCGAATCGTCGGAAATGATGTTCTCCGTCTTGTTCCGGATCACAGCCAGGGGCGTTTGAATCTCATGGGCCATATTCTCGGTGTATTCCTTGAGATGACGATAATCGTACTCGATGCGATCGATCATGCGGTGAAATAGTTCCTGCATTCTCTGAAATTCGAGGGTGCTTGTACGCACTTTTTCAATCTCGGTTTTTTGTCCGACCTTGTAGGTTTTCATCAATTCTAGAATCCGGTTAAATGACTTGAAAAGGTAGCCCGACAAGAAATAATTAAACAAAGCGATGCCCACTGCAAGCAGACCGAAAGCTGGAATCAAAGCGCCAAAAATATCATCCCTCAGACGCAGAAAGTCTTCCATCGATTTTACCATTTCGGCTTTATAGAATTGGCCTCCGACCTCAATCAGCGAGGCCTTTTTGCGATAACGCAACTTTTCATCTAGTTCGGAATTGTAAATGAGCGTATCGGAATAAATCGGGAACGCGTTTGGCGGTGCGGGCCCCTGCAACCGGGTGACGCGATAGGGCAGGCCCGCCAACGGTTTTCCAGCTTTTACGTAGTACCGAATCCGGCTCTCCGATTTTCTGAATCGATGGGCAAGGTTGCTATGGATAAACTCATCGGTCTCGTGGGTCAGAAAGAGAGCACTGCCAAAAAAGGCGAAAAAGGTAAAAACGAGATAAACAGAGGTTGTTTTGGTTAAAAGTTTAAATGTGCGCTTCTTCATGATTGCTCTTCAAACTCTATTGATCGGGTGTGAATTTATATCCCATGCCATACATGGCCTGAATACGATTCTTGCCGCCCGCGGCGATTATTTTCTTGCGAAGATTCTTGATGTGGTTGTAGATGAAATCGAAACTGTTGGCCTGGTCGATATGGTCGCCCCATAAATGCTCAGCAATGCTTTCTTTGGTTAGAAGGCGTGTAGAATTCTGCATGAAATAGAGGAGCAGATCGTATTCCTTCTTTGTGAGACTCAAGGGGACCTCATTCACAAACGCTTGTGAAGCCAGCAAATCTATTTTTATTTCGGCCAATTGAATGATGTTGCTACGATTGAATTTATGACGGCGAAGGATTGAACGGATGCGTGCATTTAGCTCCGATTTGTGAAACGGCTTGGTCATGTAATCATCCGCACCGAGGTCGAGACCGCTAACCTTATCCTCTATCGCATCCCTCGCCGTGAGAATGAGGATACCCGTGTCCGTTTCTTTTTGTTTGATTTCGGTTATCAAGTCTAAACCGCTGCCGTCCGGGAGGCCCAGATCGACGATGACCAGATCGTATTGGTAAACCGCAATTCTCTCGCTCGCCTCATCAAATGTCGCCGCGCGTTCAACAACGAAACCACTCTCCTTGAGGAAGGCGTCCATTTCATCAGCAAGATGAGGATTGTCCTCTACCAGCAAAAGCTTCATTTTCGAAAATACATCAAGATTCTGTAGAAATTCTGTTTAAGTATAAAAGAAAATTCCGACAACATCAACTTCTAACTGCTTGCTGTCAAGACATCCAGGTGTCTTATCCGGGTTTTCCGAGCCCTATGTGAATGAAGCCGAATCAGGGATTGTCTCTTATGACAGAAAGAGAAAAATTGCTAAAATTTACCTGAACGCCGCTAAAGTGCTTGTAAAAGAATCGTAAATTGAATACTTTATCTGATGTCAACTTCGTACTCCAAATAAAACAAATCGAAGGGAGATCACCTCAATGTCTTTTGAATTTCCGAAACGAATCGATTTGGCGCGAGTGCCAACTCGTATCGAAAAACTTAAGAAGGTCTCGAATTACTTTGAAGGTCCGCAAATCTATGTCAAACGAGACGATTTTACAGGCGTCGCCACCACCGGCAACAAAATTCGCAAGCTGGAGTTCCTGCTGGCGGACGCGGTGGAACAGAACTGTGATTGTGTGATTACCTGTGGAAGCTACAACTCAAATCACGCGCGGGCAACGGCCGTGGCCGCCGCAAAAGTCGGGTTAAAGTGCCATTTGGTTCTTCGTGACGGCATGCGGGCACCCATGGAAGGCAACCTGTTTCTGGACCGATTAGTGGGAGCCGAGGTGGAATATGTCACCCACGAAGAATATAAGCAAATCGATGGGATTATGCAAGAGGTTGCGGAGAGATTCCATTCTGAAGGACACAATCCGTACATCATTCCAGAGGGAGGATCGAACGAGATTGGCAGCTTGGGTTATGTAAAAGCAGCCGAGGAAATCGCGCAGCAATTGAAATCGATGAAACTACAAATACATCATATTGTGACCGCGGTGGGATCAGGAGGGACGTACGCCGGCTTGCTGCTGGGCAAATTTCTGTACGATCTGCCGATGCAATTCCACGGCATCAATGTGTGCGACGACGCAGCCTTTTTTACGAAGAAAATCGATTCCCTGCTGAAAAAGATTCAGAAACGATTTGATTTGGATTTGCCAATTAGCAAAAAGGACCTCAGTATTATTGACGGCTACGTGGGCAAAGGTTTCGGACTCAGCAGTCAGGAAGAAATTGACCTGATCAAACAAATCGCGCAAACCGAGGGCTTAATCCTCGACCCGGTATACACCGGAAAAGCCATGTTGGGACTGAAGGATCAAATCAGGCAAGGGAGATTCAAACCCGACGAAAATCTGTTGTTTGTCCACACTGGCGGTATCTTTGGACTCTTTGCCAAAAAGTCACTGTTTTTCTGAGTTAAAGATACAGAGAGTTTTTGAGTTTGAGATTGACACGAAGATGACTGGTGTCAGATCAACAGCCTACCCCCATCTACGGCGACAATGGAGCCCGTGACAAAATCGCTGGCCTTCAATAAGTATAANNGAGCCGATTTTTTTTAGAAGGGTTAGATCCTTGATTTCCTGTTTGTATTCATCTGTGGCGTCTTTCTGCATAAGCACGGTTCCCGGGGCAATGGCGTTCACCTGGATGTTGGGCGCAAGGGCTTTGGCCAGCCCCTGCGTGATAGAAATGAGACCCGCTTTCGAAGCCGAGTATGGAATAAAGCCCGGCCACGGAACGATGCCTGCCACGTCGGCAATGTTGATTATTTTTCCGTTTTTTTGCCTTTGCATGATTTTCGAGACGGCCTGAGCACAGAAGAAGGGCGCCTTGAGATTGATGTCCACTAAACTGTGCCACTGTTCTTCCGTGGTTTCTCCTAACGGAGTCTTAAAATACGTGGCGGCGTTGTTGATCAAGATATCGATTCTGTTGAAGTGCTTGTGACACTCGGTTACAATTTGTTCAATTTGTGAGACTTGCGAAAAATCCCCCCGAAGCAGAAAAGCTTCGCCGCCAGAGGATTCGATTTCAGATTTCGTCTCTGTCGCTTTGTCAGCCGATCGATTGTAGTGCAGGCCAATTTTCACACCTTCTTTTGCTAAACCCAGACAGATGGCTTTGCCAACTCGAACGGCTCCGCCTGTTACAAGTGCGACTTTATCTGTTAATTCCATTCTCTCACTATCGCATTGAATAATGAAGCACTTAATTAGCCCGGCGTAGTGGGTCCGTGTGCTCGGTGACCCCGTGTTCAAACGTTTTTAAAAATCATTGCCAAAAAAAACAAATTTTTCCATGAGCCCCTAACGCGGACGAGCTGCAACCAAAAAAGAAAATCAAAAGCAGCACGCAAAGTCAGACGCAAAGAACACGCAAAGTTTTTTTTAAGGTTCTGGAATCGCCAAACGCAAAAAATAGGCACGGAGGAAGTCACGGAAAAATCATTAAAATCAAAATATCGGTTTGAGAACATCCAATTATTTTCTCCGAAAGCATTTTGCATCCCCATACTCTTCTTTGTGATACCTTTGCGGCTTGACGCCTTTGCGTGAAAGTTGTTGCTTGTGCAAAGACGTCACTATTTAGAGACTAACTAAGTCAAGCCTCCCGTCTTGAGGGCGCCTCCGATGGCATACTCGATCTCCAGAACATTTTTTTTCAGCCGTTCCGTCATATCTTTGCGGTCGTCGACGGTTATGGTGGTGGACATACGTTCGGCAAAATTCATAATCTCGTCGTGACATTTTTTCGCCAGCGTCATAATCTCATTCCAATCACCCTCAATGATGACGCCCATGGAAGTCAATTGGTAATCAAGTTCGCTCTTGTGAATAATTTTCATGGCCTTGGCCAGTAGTTCCTTCATCTCTTCGCCGGTGCCAATTGGAACAAAATTTACATATGCTAACATGTTCTTTCCGATGTTTTAAGTTACTAAATTAATTTAATTTAGAATTTGCTAAAATATATCAAATTTGCTCAAAATGTCAAGACCAAAAAACAAAATAAATCATTGACATTACTCAGGTGAATTTATATATTTCATGATTCAAAACGAGCTCATAAATCTGTTGGTGAGATCTGCTTTTCAATCTGAATATTGGCGTCTTTCCCGAAATCCCGCATTGGGTTTACTGTTCATTTTGCCATTGTGGCTGTTTTATGAGATTTTAGCCTACCAATTGAATCGCGGCTGGCTAGGCAACTTGAGAACTGGAACGGATTACCTGATTAAAAAGTATTTAAATTGTTTTGGATTGCACGTCGGCGTCGTGCTGTTTTTGTTGTTTGCGATCATCATTGGCTTCATAATTCATCAGTGGAAAAAAATAAGAAAGATTCGTCAGAGGCCGGTGTATTTTGCCTTTATGGTTTTGGAAAGTCTGGGCTATGCTCTGATTCTTGGCCTATTCGTGGGCAGCCTCACCGGCTTATTTCTCAACCAAAGTAGAGCTGTACTCGACCCAAACAAAGCGGCGGCCCTTATCATAAATTTGGGTTCGGGGGTGTATGAGGAGTTTATTTTTCGATTCATGCTTATTTCGGCGGTAGCGTTGCTTCTCAAAAAAATCGGCCCGAATGAGTATTTAAGCTATTCCATTGCAGTGATTGTGAGTTCGTTGTTATTCTCATATGCTCATCATTTGGCCATTTTTAATGAACCGTTGAGTTTTTCGTCCGTTGTCTTTCGTTTCTTTGCCGGAGTTGCGTTTTCCGTGCTTTTTATATTTCGAGGCTACGGAATTACTGCCTGTACTCATTCGATGTATAATGTGTTTTTGATGTTTCGTTTGTAAGCGATGTCAAGAAAAAATATTCAACTATTGGCAACCGGCGTTGTTTTCATTCTACTGGTGGCTGCAACGACCATCTGGATGTTATTTTCTCCGGTCGTGAATGGGGACCAATCTCAAAAATATATTATCAAGATAAAACGCGGTATGTCCTTCGATGCCATCGTCGGGATCCTGCATGACAAAGAGATCATCAAAAATGATGACAAGCTGAAGTTCACAGCTAGGCTGTTTGGATTTCGAGACGAAATCAAAGCCGGAAAATATGACGTTCAGGGAGGAGTGTCTAGCTATGCTCTGTTGAACCACCTGGTTGAAGGACGCGTAGCAAATGAATTTATTACCATTCCCGAAGGTAAGAATGCCAGACAGATTGCCTCGATTTTATCAAAGAAAATTGAAATCGATTCCACTCGTTTTATGCAGTTGGTAAATGATTCAAATTACGTCCACAAACTTGGGATTGATGCGCCATCTCTTGAAGGCTTTCTTTTTCCGGAGACATACAACTTTTACTGGGGGATGACGGCTGAGGACGTGTTTTCCGTCATGGTGAACGAATTCAAGCAAAACTTTAGTGATTCTCTTCAAACCAAAGTAAACGCATCGGATATGACAAAGTTAGAGTTTGTTACCCTGGCCTCCATCATCGAAGGTGAAACCATGCTCGATTCGGAAAGAAAAACCATTTCGGCGGTGTATCACAACCGCTTAAAAAGGGGCATGCGTCTTCAGGCGGATCCGACCATTCAGTACATCATCGAAGATGGGCCAAGACGACTGTTAAAGCAGGATCTTGAAATTGATTCGCCGTATAATACATACAAGTATCCGGGCTTACCCCCGGGGCCGATCAACAATCCCGGGCTGGCCTCCATCAAGGCGAGCTTGTGTCCCGCCGATGTGGATTATCTCTATTTCGTTGCCAACGGCGATGGCTCACACACCTTCAGCCGGACGCTCAGTGAACACTTAAAAGCTAAGGCTAAATTTGACCGTTACAGGATAAAGGTCAGGAATATGCAGAGGAAAGAGGGAAATAATGGGGAAAACAAAAAAGACAAACAATCCTGACTTACTTGACTCTCTAAATCCTGTCCAACGCGAGGCAGTGAAAAGTACCGAGGGTCCGGTGCTGATCTTAGCCGGTGCCGGAAGTGGCAAGACCCGCGTTTTAACCTATCGAGTCGCCTATCTCATCCAGTGCGCCGGAATTGATCCGGCTAAAATACTAGCGGTCACGTTTACCAACAAAGCCGCCCAGGAGATGAGCGAACGAATTCTCAAATTGACGGGAGGCGCAGGCAAGGGTGCCTGGATCGGAACGTTTCATGCAACGTGTGCCCGTATTCTGAGAATGGAAGGGCACCACTTAGGATATGATCGAAATTTTTCCATATTCGACAAGGAGGATCAACAGCGATTCATCCGGGACATCATGAAAGAAATGAATATCTCAACTAAAGAGTATCCTCCTGAGCAGATTGTAAGTCGCATCAGCGGCGCTAAGAATAGCCTCGTTAGCCCCACAGAGTACAAGTCGCTCGCATATAAACCATTTGATGAAACCGTATCGGCGGTTTATATCAACTATCAGAAGCGACTCAAGGAAAACAACATCATGGACTTCGATGACTTGCTCATAAACCCGATTCTGGTTTTTGACCAGCAGCAGCAAGTCCTTGAAAAGTATCAGCGTAAATTCAACTATATTTTGGTCGACGAATTTCAGGATACAAATCGAGCTCAGTATTTGTTGCTTCAACGCTTGGTTGCTAAGCACAGAAATTTGTGCGTGGTGGGGGACGATGACCAAAGCATCTATCGCTGGCGGGGGGCTGACATTCAAAACATTCTAAACCTCGAAAAGGACTTTCCGGATTGCAAAGTCTTCAATCTGGAGCAGAATTATCGATCGACCAAACATATCCTGGATGCGGCTAATTCCGTTGTGGCAAATAATCTCTTTAGACGCGAGAAAGCGCTGTGGACCACAAAAGAACTCGGCAATAAGGTCACGATATTAGAGGTAGACAACGCGTTCACCGAATCTCTCATGGTGCTGAATATCATACAAGAGGAGCTTTCGAACCATGCCAGGGATTTCTCCGACTTTGCGGTGCTGTACCGGACGAACGCTCAATCGCGTATTCTCGAAGATGGGCTACGGACCGCAGGTATTCCCTATAGAGTCGTCGGTGGCATCCGGTTTTATGAAAGGAAGGAGATTAAGGATGTTTTGGCTTACCTGCGTTTGTTTTGCAATCCACACGATTCCGTCAGTTTCAAGCGCATCATCAACTTCCCACTGCGAGGAATTGGAGAGAGGTCTGTCAAAAGAATTGAGGATTTTGCCAGACATCATTCGATTTCCCTTTTGGAGGCAGCGGCAAGGGTGGAAGAAATACCGTCCATTTCTCCCAGAATTCGCAACAGCATTTCGGAATTTTACGCGCTTATTAATAAGTATGCATCCCTTAAAAATGAATTTTCCCCACGCGAGTTGACGCAAGCGCTCGTGGAGGAAATCGGTATTTTGCGTACGCTCAAAGAAATCGGAACGGAAGAATCGTTTAACAGAGTGGAAAATGTGCGTGAACTCCTTTCAGCTGTTGCTGTCAAAACATCAAATGGTGCCACTCTGGATGATTTTCTGGAAGAAGTGACGTTGATTACCGACATCGACAGTTGGGACAATCAATCGAATGCGGTAGCGCTGATGACCTTGCATAGCGCAAAGGGGCTTGAATTCCCAACCGTGTTTATTGCAGGGCTGGAAGAAGGACTCTTCCCCTTGTCACGTACGTTTCTCGACGAGGACGATTTGGAGGAGGAACGCAGATTGTTTTACGTGGGTGCTACGCGGGCCCAGGAAAACCTCTATCTTTCCTGGGCTGAAAATCGAGTCTTGTATGGTGAAAATGTCAACAATTTGCCTTCCAGATTTTTGGATGAAATCGAACCGGAGTTTGTGGTCAGAAAAAATCTCACGAGCTCGCAACGTAACCGATTTTCGGACGCCGAATATCGGCATCGCAAAAAAGTTGAGGCGGAGCCAACTTATGATGACTACACGCCAAATTTGTATGTAGGATGTGAAGTCGGCCACGAACTGTTTGGCGTCGGTAGAATCACCAGGATGGAAGGTCGCGGGCAAAATGCTAAAGTCACTGTCGATTTTTATGAAAATGGCACAAAGAAATTGGTAGTAAAATATGCAAACCTTCAGGTCATTAGCTCAGATTAAGCACCAAAGACCCCGGTTCAATTGGTCTCTTTGGGTAAGTTTGTTGGTTCTGATTCTCTTCACACATGGTTGGACTCAGAAATCCACCATGGAGAAAGAATTTGGTTTTGCGCGACAGCTCTTCGACGACGGTCTCTATGAATTGGCAGCGGAACAGTTCAAAGATTTCGCAAATAAATATCCGAGCGATGGAAATGCGGACGATGCTCTGTTTCTTGCCGGGGAAGCGTATTTCAAAGCAGAGAATTTCGATCACGCATTCAAAGCCTACAAAGAGTTGGAAATTGTCTACCCGCAATCGCCAAAATTAGCCGGGGGCCGATTCCGTTTAGCCCAATGCCAGGTTCACCAGAAAAACTTTGAAGCCGCGGGCGAGCTGTTTGGACGCGTACCTGCGTTGCATCCGGAGAGTGAGTTCGCACCAAAGGCCTTGCTACATTCCGGAAAAGCATTTAGGAAGTCAGGAAACAAAGACAAGGCCTTAAACGCATTTTTTAAACTCATTACGGAGCATGGTAACGTTTCCGAAAAGTTCGAGGCACATCTGGAGATAGTTGAGATTTATATTGAGTCACGTCAATTTGCGGAGGCCATTAGCCACACAGATGGCATTTTTCGCACGTATGGCGCCGATTTGAATGATCCGCGCATCTATGTGCTCCGGGCGCAAGTCTTTCAAATGCTCGGTCAAGACGATGAGGCACTTTCAATTTACACAAAACTAACTCAGCAATTTCCGGGGACGATGGAAGCTCAGAGGGCAAACCTTTACTTGGGTTCACTATACGAAAGAATGGGCGATTATGATAAAGCTTTAAAGTATTTTAATACAGTGATCGCTAATTCAAACGCCATAACGTTGTTGAATAAGGCTCGCTTAAAAAAAGGAGATATCTTATTTGCGTTGAGTGAGTATGGACAGGCGCTCGCAAATTATGAAAAAGTAGATTCTGATGATAAGCAGACTAAAATAGAGACCAAATTCAAAATCGCTAAAATTCATGGCCTGCTTGGCAATTACCCGTCTGCGAGTCAGCTTTTTACCGAGTTGGTTTCAATGAGACAACCGGCTTTGGAAGATAGCAGTTCATTGTCAGAGTTTATCGAAAGAGCTCATTTTGAACTTGTTGAGATGTTTGTTAAGCAAGGATTAGCAAAGAAAGCCTTAGATACGATTGAAAACTTTCATGGATATTATTCGGAAAGCCCAAGGTACCCATTGATGCTTTTCCGGAAAGCTGAAATTATTGAAAAACACTTACGACAACCGAACAGGGCGATACGTGTCTATGATGCTTTTCTTGAACGATTTCCGTTTAGTGCGAAGGTTGATGAGGTACAGTTAGGGATAGCTCGTTGTTATGAAAAACTTGCTGAGTATAGACTTGCAGTCCACGAATATGAAAATTACTTAACGCGTTTTCCGGCGGCGGAGCGTTTTGACTGGGTAAAAAACAGAAGAAACACCATCGCTGAAACTCTGAATTTGGAAAATGCTCGCGGGTTTGATAAAATTACTCATCTCTTTAGCAGGTTAACCGATGAGGTTGAGGAGGTAAACTGGACCTACGAATCGGCCAAGTTACATTATGAGGCAAAAGAATTTGAAGAAGCGATACAACAATTTAAGGAAACATTGAGAAAGTCAGCCAATAGCGTACCGAAGGATGAGTTGTATTTTTATTTGGGAAACGCATATTTCAAATTAGATAAGAAAGAAACGCTTTTGAAGGAGGCTAAATCTTCTCCCGCCTATTCGGATAGTGCAGCCATCAGCCTCAGATTTCTAGTCAGCAATTGGCCGGATTCGCCATTCGCAGAAGATGGTTATTTACTGCTGACCAAAATCAAGTTGGATACCTTGTCCTCTTCTGCAAACAAGAAAGAGACCGCTTTGCGTGAGGCATTTTTAGAATGGCAAAATAAGTTTTCGAAAGCCGAGCACACCGACTTTGTGCTCATTCAACTCGCCAACCAAATAATGAAATCATCAGCGCCCGATGATAGTACTCGGTTTAGCGAAGCCTTGAGCTATTACAGGAGGATCGTGAACGATTTTCCGGACAGCCCATTTTTTGAGGAAGCCCATTTTAAGGGGGCGATGGCACTAAGTTTTTTGGGAGCCGACTCCACCGCAAAAAAGAAATTGGAATCCTTTGTGCATTCTTACTCGAATAGTCACCACAAGCCTCGGGCCTTGATGTTGCTGGCTAAAATAGAAAGACGAAACGGTAACCTGGATGCGGCCATCAAATACCTCGAATCGATTCAGTCTGACTATTTTTATTCTCCTTTGGCTGAGCAAGCCAGATATGAACTCGGTGATATTCACTTTAGCCGTGGAGAGTATCAATCGGCCTTGGATAAGTACGAATTGGACACTGGTCTTGCTGAAAAGAAGCCTGGCAGTGATGGCGCTGCCAGGGTTAAACGAGCCAAAGCTTATGAAGAACTCGGTGATCTCACCAGTGCTCTGGACAATTACATTTCATTCATTCGAGAGAATCCGAGCCATGAAGCCTTGTCTGAGGCGAAGCTTGCGGTGGCACGTATCGCTCGGAAGCAGAAGGACCTTAGTTTTGCAAAAGAATACTATGAAAGTATTGCCGAACATGCAGCGTCGTCACAACAAAAGTATGCCGCAGAAACCGCTCTCGGGGACATTTACTTTGAAAGGGATTTGTACTCTGAAGCGCGTCAGCATTATCTGACAGCGGTTACTCTGGCAAGCGATCCTGCAAGTGAGCGGTATCCATCGAGTCAGTCCATTCGCTGCAGATACAAATTGAAGCAATTCAGTGCTGCGGATTCTGATGTGAAAGTATTTAAGAGAAAATATGACGACTCTGAAGAAGAGGAGGGGCAATTTCTGCTCGACAAAGCTCACGCTTACATGGATGAGAAGAATTTTGAGTTGGCCGAAAAAACATTCAAAAAACTAAAAGGAGATTTCAAGAACACAACCTTTGCTGCAAGAGGTGAATTTGGTTTGGGCGCGGTTTATTTAATTACGAATCACACCGAGGATGCATTAAAAATTTTAACTAACATTCCGGGAAAATATCCAGACAGTGAAGTAACTCCCTTGAGTTATTTTAATTTAGGCGATTTTTATTACAAGTCTCAACAAGTCGAAAATGCGATCGGTGCGTTTAAACAAGTCCTGGATCATCCGCAGGTGGGTGAATATCACCAGAAGGCTATGCGGTATCTGATCAAGTGTTACAATGATGTGCAAATGTGGGATAGCGCCATCGCTTATGCACGCGAGTACCTGGAGAGTTACCCGCATGCTGATGATAGCTTTAGCAAGAGAATTGACATTGCAAAAAGCTTAATGAATTTGAAAGAATACGACCGGGCAATTGAGCGCTTTCGACGACTCAAACTCAGCGCCGACGCCGAAACCGAGGCTGAGATCCAGTTTTATCTCGCAAAATCCTATCAGGAAATGGGTGATTTTGAACGTGCTGCCTCTGAATTTCTAAAAGTAAAGTATCTCACCAAACCTACGAAGTTGCCCTGGCATGTTACTGCACTGTTCGAGGCTGCTGACAGTTTACTTCGTCTTGGCAAGACGGCCCAGGCAAAAACCATCCTTCGTCGCATCATTGATGAAGAGGGCACCGGAAGCAATTTCGGTCGTTTCGCAAAACAAAAACTAGATAACCTGGAGAAGGTCAATTCGGCTGTGGACTTGAATTAACCATCGACATCTAATCCTTTCTTGATAGACAAATTGGGATTGTAATTCCAGGCGAGCTGGTGATTTTGGTTAGTTTCCCAAAAAATCCTGCAACGTCAAACAGCCGATTGACGTTATACAAGTAAACTCAGTTTCGCAATCCCGCAACCGTGCTTTATCCGGTTTCCAGGCGTTATTAAAATCACTGTCTTCGACAGGCATCCTTATCTTGATGACTGAATGTGGGATCATTAAAGATAATTTTTGTTTTGATTGCGGAATAAACTGAACAATAATAAGTATCTTTAATAGCGTAACACACAGACGTCTGCTTAACAGCCAAATTGCCGTGCAAAAATGGGAACCAACGATGAAAAGACCGTCTTGAAGTACATTCGCAAATCACTCTCTGGCGACGCTAAGGCGTTTGAATGGCTCATTGACAAATATAAGAAGCGGATTTACTTTAGCATTTTTCAGATCGTGATGAATCACGACGACACCGACGACGTGCTTCAAGAGACATTTATCAAAGCATATACCAAATTGCACACGTATGACGAGCGATACCCATTCTATCCCTGGTTGTATCGCATCGCCATTAATACGTCCATTAACCACCAGAAAAAGAAAGCGCGAACGCGAGCGCTGTCTCTTGACGATTTAGAGGGGAACAATCACCAGTTAGACGTCTCGGAATCTCCCAGACAACTGTTTGAATCGGAGGGCAGCGAATTGCTCAGGAAGCTCAAAGAGGCGTTGGCCAAGATTCCCACTGAGCAACGGACGGTATTCCTGCTCAGAGTGCGGGAGCAACTGAGTTACCAGGAAATTAGCGATGCGCTTGAAATATCTATTGGAACAGTTATGTCCAGATTGTCACGGGCTCGCGATAAGCTGAGAACACACTTACAGGGGTATCTGAAAACAAAAGATATAGAGGTGTAATTCATGAACTGTTTTGAGGTGAACCAAAAACTAAGCGGCTATCTCGATCGGGCATGCTCGGAGGGAGAAATGCACGAAATTGAGAAGCATGTCAAGGTGTGCTCCAAATGTGCCTCGGAGGTGGCAGTTCTGAACCAAATTGAAACCGTGCTTAGTAGGGAAGCCTTTTCTGAGCCACCAAAAGAATACTGGGCTTCTCTTCCGCAAAGGATTACAAAGCAAATTGGGTTCAGGACGGAGCCGACTCCAATGGACAGGTTCAGCCTGCTTGTGCATGAAGTCTTTGCGCCACGACGCCTGGTCTGGGGTTTTGCAGCTCTGGCCGTTATCGTAACCTCGGTCTTCCTTGTGAAGAATTCGATTGACTCAAATATCACGCATCCACCTGTGGCACAAGAAGCTGTCTCTGAACAGCAGTTCTCTTCGGACATGGAATCGACGCAGCCAACACAAACTCAAGAAACAGCTACCGTGAGGTCTTCAACCGAAACGTCAGAGCCGAAAGAGACACAAGTTGCCTTCACTCAGGATAACGAAGCGAAGTCCCAGGTGGAGGGCCAGCCGCCGGCAAAAGGGGTTTCCTTCGAGGAAATGACTGCGACTTCGGTTAATTCTCGAGGTGACATGAATGTGCTTGTTGCAATGAGGGAGGTTGAACCTTTACCAATTCGTCGGGGGGAGAACGTTTCCGTAAAACCAGAACTTGGGAATCAGCTTTTTCCGGTGCCAAATGCCAGATTCATTCTGCCTGGCCAGGATTCGGAGGAAGAAGAGAACAGCTCACAAGTGCAAACCTTCTCTCTTGAGCAAAACAAGCAAGGCTACAGTACTCTGAGTTTTCCAGGACTCAGCCGAAAGCTGTCCAAGGTGGAGAATAGTTTTTACGAGACGTTGTGGCTCGTTCAAGAAAGTGGGTCTCTTGAAGAGAAAAGAAACATATGGCTTTCATATCTTGCAAGAGAGTCTGACCCAACTTACCGCTCACTTGCCACGTTCAATTTGGCCATTGTGTTGTCTCAAATGGCTGAACAAACGCAGAATCCGGGAAAAGCAGGGGAAGCGTTAGACTTTTTCCAGGAACACGAAGAATCTTTGAGATTTCAGATAGGAGACACAAGATATCAGGCAAAAATAGCTCTGTTTCAAAAAATAATTAATGAAAAATGAAATAGAATGGAATTGTAATTGTAAAAGATATAACACATAAATTTCCTCTCAACTACCCCTCCTCCTTTTAGCCAGGAAAGGCCGTTGAATGATGCGACGGCCTTTCTTTTTGCTGTTATGTCTCGATGATGACGGCATCCCCATCATGTTGGTTTTTCTGGCAGCTTTGAATTGGCAGCGTCTAAATTTACGAACCTCTACAATTCAGTCAGAATTTTAAAAAGTTCTCTGTTGACAACCACGAATTTTGTTGTAATTTATGGCTCGGAATCGGTTGCGCTCTATAGAACTTTTGATGCGCATGAATAATCAATTAGAATTATCGGACACTATTAACTGGTTGATCGAGCAAGCCCTCCAGGAAGACTTGAACGGATTGGGCGACGTAACTTCGGAACTCCTCCTGGATAAATCTGAAACGGGCTGGGCGCATATCGTTGCCAAGCAAGAGGGCATGATAGCGGGGCTTTCGGTGGCTAAGCAGGTGTTTCAAAAGGTCGACCCGGAAGTGCACTTCAACAATCTACTTGATGACGGAGCCAGAGTCAGACCCTCCGTTAAAATAGCGGAAATCTACGGACCCGTCGCCAGTATTTTAACAGCGGAAAGAACCGCCCTCAATTTTTTGCAGAGACTCTCCGGAATCTCAACTTTG
>JABAHS010000366.1_pt1 | contig 18354 bp, 19 predicted proteins | sample 7062111 | NCBI WGS metagenome assembly JABAHS01 (sample SAMN14534600, study PRJNA622989) | marine sediment metagenome | biome: marine biome [ENVO:00000428]; feature: marine pelagic biome [ENVO:01000023]; material: deep marine sediment [ENVO:00002113]; isolation source: pool of 4 deep marine... | reverse complement strand
GCGCACGCTGGTGGAGGCCTTCCGAACGCTCGACGCATCCAGCGTCATTCTTCTGGGATCGTTCATCGGGTCCGTTCCCCACACCCGTCCCGTCCCCGTGTTCGCGGTCGCCGGGAACGAGCAACTTCTCACCGAGTACGCACTCGTTGGGGCAGAGTACGAAGGTCCGACCGGAATCGTTGGCGCGCTCCACCACGCCTGCACGATGGCCGGCCTGCCTACCATCGGGCTCTGGACGGCGATCCCCCACTACACGGCGGCGAATCCCAACCCGCGTGCCATGTTGACCCACCTCGGACTGGCGGCTCGCATCACCGGCCTCGACCTCGATCTGGAGCCGCTCGCCGCGCAGGCAGCCGAGTATTCCCGACACGTCGATCTCGCCGTTGCCGCATCCGAGGAACTAGCCGGTTTCGTCGCCGAACTCGAAGAGGAGTCCGATCAGAACGCGACGGCCATACCCGGCGAACGATTGATCGAGGAAATCGAGCGTTTCCTTCGACATCCTGAATCATGACCGGCGAACGGGCGGGGGCACACATCCGGCGGCGGTTTCCCGAGTTCAACATCGACTGGGTCCTGACTGCGGTCATGTTCGCCGGGCTGGTCGTGATGTTGACGGCGATCGGGCCTGGAGGCACCGACGGCGGCGGGTCGGATGGAGCTCGTCTGGCCGTCGGACGGACGGCAACCGATGCCGCCATCATGATTCGCCTCTCACCGTGCGGGTCTGAAACCGTCAGATCGATATCGCTCGAAGCCGTGGAAACCGACCTCACCCTCTGGCACGCGTCGGCCGTCGAGCCCGAATCCCAGTATGTGTTCGTCGTGGGTCAACCCCCGACGACGTTCGTCGAAACGGTCCCGATGCTCGAACAACTGCCTCGCGGAGCCCTGCTGGAGGCGTCCGTGGAGGCCGGGGAGACCTACACGGCCCAGTTCTACTTCGCCGATCTGCTCCCGGACCTGTGGAGCTACAGAGGCACCTACTACCCGACCAGTGACATCGAGCAGGTCATGGAGGAGAGCATCGCATGTTCGGGGGCGTCCGGATCGACCTCCACCGGGCGGCGAACGCTCGTCATCGTCGGTTTCCTGGCGGCGGCCGCCGCCGGAGCCGCTCTCGTATCCCGGCGCATCGTCTCGTCCGACCTGTAGACGGGGCCTTGTGACCAGGAGAGGTCGGATTGCGCCCTCTCGCGCTCACAACCGGCAGGGACGGACGAGTTGCTCGTAGACAGCTCTCGTCCGTGAGAAACCACCAGGAAAGCGAACAGCGCGCCTTCCGGCGCGCTGTTCTTCAAACTCGACCGCTGCAGGGCGGCGCGTGCACTACTTCTTGCGCTTGTGGCGATTCGCCTTGAGGCGCTTCCGATACTTGTGCTTCGACATCTTCTTCCGTCGCTTCTTTACCAGCGAACCCATGCAGCAATCCTCTCCAGAAATCAGTGGATCGGGTTACAGAATGCCCGTTTTGGGCGGAATTCGCAAACGCGTCACCTCATGCCGCGCACGGCGATCCCGGGTTGCAGCACCACTCCTCCACCGCCGAGCGCCTCCTCCAGAGCGGCGACCACGGCATCAACCCGGGGCCCGACGGTCACGGCGAGAATGCTCGGGCCGGCGCCGCTCCAACAGGCGTGCAGGGCTCCTGCGGAGCGAGCCGCGAACATGAGGTCATCGGCCTCCGGGAACAGCGGGCTGCGCGGTGCCTCGTGGAGTTCGTCGCCTGCCGCGGCCGAGAAGAGCTCCGGTTCGGCCGTCCGAAACGCCTCGACGAGCGCCACCACGCGAGCGACCGATCGGGCCGCCACGTCGTGGTCGACGATCTCGGGAAGTGCCTGCCGGGCCCATTTGGTGGGAAGGCGCCGCGACGGCACGGCAAGCACAGCGCGGAGCGACGGATGGATCTCGAGTGTGTGCACACGCGAACCGAGGGCGGCGACGAACCCGCCGTACACGGCAGCCGCCACGTTGTCGGCGTGTCCTTCGAGTTCGGTGGCGATTGCGAAAACCCGCTGCAGGTCGTCGTCCTCACCTGCGGTGCGGAGCGCCGCCGCCGCCCCGGCGACGAACGCGGCGGCAGACGAGCCGAGTCCACGACCGAGGGGCACGTCGTTGTACACATCGAGACGGAGCGGCCGCCCGTCGCCGATGGCGCGCCTGGCCGCCATCAGCACTGCGTCCTCGTCGTCGGATGCCGGAGCGTGGGGACCGTGATGCCGCACCATCCAGGCGTCCGCCGGTATCGCCTCCACGCGGCAGTCGAGCCCCAGGGCGAGCGCAAGTGTGTCGAAGCCGGGACCCAGATTCGCCGACGACCCCGGTGCCGTCGCTTCAGCCACGACGCGACGTCTCGAGTTCTACGAAGATGTTGTCGGCATGCGGCATGGCGGACCGAACCGCCACTTCTACTTCGTCGATGGCGGCTTCTACCTCCGCATCATCGAGCCCGTCCACGAAGTCGACTTCGAGGTTCACCAACACCTTCTGCGGACCGAGGTGCATGGTCAGCAACCGACCGACTCCGCTCACCACCTCCAAGCCGAGCACCGCCGCCATGAGGCCGGCACGCTCGCCGCGCCCGGCTGCCTCGCCGATCAACAGCGCCTTGGTTTCGATCGCCAGAAGGATCGCCACCGTTGCCAGGAGTGCGGCAATCAGCAGTGAGGCCACGGCGTCCCACACTGGATCGCCCGTCACCTGCGCCATGAGTATGCCGGCCAGCGCGAAGAGGAGGCCGAGCAGAGCGGCGGTGTCCTCGAGCAAGACCACGAGAATGGCGGTGTCCTTCGTCCCGCGGAATGTTCGCCAGTTCGATCGCGTCCCACGGATGCGACGGAACTCGCGGAAAGCGTATAGGAAGACCGATCCTTCGATCACGATGGCGATGCTCAGCACCACGACATTGATGAAGATGTCCTCGAGTTCATGAGGATGTCGAAGGGCGTCGAGACCGTGTTGAAACGACAGGACGGCGCCGCCGACGAACAGCATGACCGCCACCATGAAGCTCCAGAAGTAGGTCTCCTTGCCTCGCCCGAAGGGATGCTGGGAATCGGGGGCTCGCTTCGACTGCGACAGTCCTCGCAGCAGCAACGCCTGGTTGCCCGTGTCCGCCACCGAGTGCCACGCTTCCGAGAGCATCGCCGCCGAACCGGTGATGGCGGCGGCGACGAACTTCGCAACGGCGATGAGGAAGTTGCCGACGAGTGCGGCGACCACCGCGGTGCGTGAACCTTCTGTTGCCATGGAGCGATTCTAAGAGAACCGGGCCGCCGCGCCGGCGCACCCCTCCGCAGCCCTATCGATCGAGCATGCGTCGGTCGTCGTATCGGACCTCCCCACCGATCCGAATGCCNNGAATGCCCCCGGGATCCCAGGTGAGATCAATGGTCGATGGGTGACCGATCTCCTCTCCCTGAAACACGGCCGCCGACCCTTCCACCTCCCCGGCATCGATCAACCGCGTGGCCAGCGCCACGGCGGCGCTGCCGGTCGCCGGGTCTTCGAAGACCCCCGCCTCCGGCGCGAAGAACCGCGCCCGGAACCGATCGTGCAACACACGCGCGTAGAGGTAGAGCTCACCCACACCGGCGAACTGCATGGCCTGCTCGGAGAAACGAACACCGGCTACCGCTCCCGCAGACTCGAGTTCGAGCAGCAGGTAGGGCACCGGCATGTCCACCCAGGCCGCGTCGATCGGCGGACCGATCCCCAACGCCGCCGCTACGTCTGACGCCTCGGGCGCCCTTCGCACCGGCCGTTCGACGGGAGCTTCGATCCATGCGACACCGGACTCGTACCCCACGCGAACTCGTCCGATCCCGCAGGCGAGCCGCGACACAGGCTCTCGAGCCGTCTCGTGCAACACCCAGGTCAAGCCGACCANNAGGTCAAGCCGACCAGCGGATGACCGGCGAAGGGCATCTCCCGCCCCGGCGTGAAGATGCGGGCAGACGGGGGGTCGCCGGGCTCGAGGAAGATCGTCTCCGAGAATCCGAGGTCGGTGGCAATCTGCTGCATGTCGACCGTCTTCAGACCACCGGATTCCAGAACGACCCCGAGGTGGTTCCCACCTTCGTCGCCGCGCGTGAACACCCGGACGACGTGACAAGGACGGGACATGGCGTGCCTCCTCGCTGGTTTCTCACGACAACGCTACCCGGGCTACGGTGACCCATCATGGACATCATCGGGTTCGACCAGATCTTCCCCGAGCTCATCCTCGGATTGGGCCTGGCGTTGCTGATCGGCAATGGACTGGCGATGTGGAAACACGTGCGTGGTCGGCGACCCGCCGGCGTGGAAGGCGAGTTCCGACCCGGACGCGCCTGGTTCCTCATGGCGGTAGGCATCGTCATGGGCCTCTGGGGCGGTGTGACCATCTTCACCTAGCCCCGGGCCGATGGTTCGACTGCATTCGGCGGCGCCCTCTCCCTAGACTCTCCCTCAGATGGACTCGAGACACTCCCTGCGCCAATGACGACGTCACAGGCACGGAAACCCTCGAAGCTGTTCTATCAGTCACGGGTTCGACGCCCTCTCATCGACCGTGGTGAAGGTATCTACCTGTGGTCCGAGGACGGCCGGAGGTTCATCGACGGCTCGTCGGGAGCAATGGTGTCGGTGATCGGCCACAGCAATCCCCGCGTTCTCGACGCGATGCGATCCCAGATGGATCGGGTCACCTTCACCTACCGCCTCCAGTTCGAGAACGAGGCCGCCGAAGAGTTCGCCCGGGAACTCGCAGAAGTCGTTCCGGGCGACCTCGAGCGGGTGTTCTTCGCCTCCGGAGGATCCGAGGCCGTTGAATCGGCGATCAAACTCGCCCGGCAGCACGCCGTTGCGACCGGGCGGGAACGAAGATGGAAGGTCATCTCACTCTTCCCCGCCTACCACGGCTCGACACTGGGAGCGCTGTCCGTGTGTGGATACCTTCCGTTGACGGACCCGTTCCTTCCGATGATGAAGGAGATGCCGCAGATACCGGCCCCCACCGCGTACCGCGACACCGACGACCTGACCATGGACGAGAGGGGGATTCGGTACGCAGACCTCCTCGAAGCCGAGATCATCGCACAGGACCCCGAAACGGTTCTGGCGTTCATCATGGAACCGGTGGGCGGCGCGTCGACCGGCGCCCTCGTCGCCCCGGCCACGTACTACCCGCGAGTCCGGGAGATCTGTGACCGTTATGGGGTGTTGCTGATCTACGACGAAGTAATGAGCGGGATCGGCAGAACGGGCCGATTCCTCGCCGCCGAACACTGGAATCAAGTTCCCGACATCGTTGCCCTATCGAAGGGTCTGGGTGGTGGCTATGCGCCGCTCGGTGCTGTGGTAGCTCCCGATCGGCTGGTCGAGCCGGTGCTGAGTGCCGGCGGGTTTCAGCACGGCTACACCTACGCAGGGAATCCTCTGTCGTGCGCGACCGGCCGGGCCGTCCTCCAGGAGATCCTCGAGAACGACCTGATGGCCAATGCCGCCTCCAGGGGGGACCACCTGATGAACCGTTTGGGGCAGCTCGCCGCACGCTTCGATTTCATCGGCGACGTACGCGGAAAAGGCCTTCTGACGGCCGTCGAGTTCTTCACGCCGGACGGCGAGGTACTGCCCCCCGACCTGAACGCGCATCAGACGATCGTGGACCTTGCCCACGATCGCGGCCTCATCATCTACTCGAAGCGATCCCGGGGCGGCTACGAGGGCGACCACGTTCTCATCTGCCCGCCGCTCATCGTTACCGACGACCAGATAGACCAAATGATCGACATCCTCGCCGAGAGTCTCGAGGAGTTCGCACGGCGCAGTGGGCTCGGCCGGTGAGCTGCCTGATGCCACGATCAACCTGGAACGCCGCATGATCGACAAGACGACCACGATCGGCGAAGCCGTCTCCCGGATACCAGACGGAGCGACCGTGATGATCGGGGGGTTCGGAGTTCCGGGAACGCCGTTCTCTCTCATTGAAGCGTTGCTGCGGCGCGGAACGAGGGATCTCACCCTCATCAAGAACGACGCCAACGAGGCGGGTATGGGCGTCGACCACCTCTTGCAGGCGGGCCTCGTGCGGCGGTTGATCACATCGCATCTCGGGCTCAACCCGAATGCCATCGCCATGATGAACGACGGCGAAATCGAGGTCGAGATGTGTCCCCAGGGCATACTCGCCGAACGTATCCGGGCGGGCGGCGCCGGTCTCCTCGGAATCGTCACCGACATCGGCGTCGACACCCTGCTGGCCGAGGGAAAACCGACGCTCGAGATCGACGGACGCCGGTGCCTCATCGAAAGGGCGTTGCGGGCCGACGTGGCCCTCATCCACGCCGACGTCGCCGACACGTACGGCAACGCGACGTACGCAGCGAGCGCCCGCAACTTCAACCCGCTCATGGCCATGGCCGCCGATCTCGTGGTCATCGAGGCCGAGACGGTCGTCGCACAGGGAACGATCGCCCCCGAGGCAGTGCACACTCCGGGACCGTTCATCGACGCCGTAGTGGAGATTCCCGAGATCACGGAGGCATACGGTGTCGTCGTCCGCTGATCGCATCATCGCCCGGGCAGCCCGCGAGATCGAGACCGGCATGACGGTGAACCTAGGCATCGGCCTTCCGCAAAAGGTGCCCGACTACCTTCATCCCGACCTCGACATCTGCCTCCAATCCGAAAACGGCATCTCCGGAGTGGGGCCGTCACGCTCGCTGGAGGACGCCGACCGCAACCTGATCGACGCTGGTGGTACCTATATCTCCACAATCCCGGGCGCGGCGTTCTTCGATAGTGCAGTGTCGTTTGCGATGATCCGCAGCGGCCGTGTGCACCTGTCGATTCTCGGCGCACTGCAGGTCGGGGCGAACGGGGACCTCGCCAACTGGGTGATTCCGGGTCGCTTCACGCCGGGTGTAGGAGGCGGGATGGAACTCGCTCAGAAAGCTCGACGTGTCGTGATCATGAGCTTCCACACCGATCGAGCGGGCCGTTCGAAGATCGTCGAGCGTTGCTCCCTCCCCATCACCGCGCCGGGTTGCGTCGACCGGGTGATCACCGATCTGGCGGTCCTCGACGTCACCCCACAGGGTCTGCTCCTGCGAGAACTGGCCGACGGGGTGACGTCCGATGAGGTAGCAGCGGCCACCGACGCTCCCATCGGCATTGCGGAACAAGACCTGCCGACGTTCTAGAAGGAGAATCGACATGGACCTGCAAAACGAGCGGATCCTCGATGCGGTCGATCGCCGCTTCGACGAGCAGATCCGGTTCCTGGAAGACCTCATCCGGTTCCCATCGACCCGGGGGAACGAGACCGGGGCACAGCAGTTCATGATCGATGCGCTGACCGAGCGGGGGTACGACGTGGATGCCTGGACCATCGAACCCGATGCCATCCGGTCGCTTCCCGGCTTCTCCCCGGTGCATGCCGACTACGGCAACGCCCTCAACGTCGTCGCCACTCATCGCAGCGAGCGCGGGACCGGCCGCTCTCTCATCCTCAACGGGCACATCGACGTAGTCCCCGAAGGACCACACCAAATGTGGACGTCGCCACCGTTCGAACCACGACGCGACGGGAAGTGGCTCTACGGCCGCGGCGTCGGCGATATGAAGGCCGGACTGGTCGCCAATCTCTTCGCGCTGGACGCGCTGCACAGCCTCGGATTGCAACCGGCGGCCGATGTCTTCTTCGAGTCGGTCGTCGAGGAGGAGTGCACCGGGAACGGGGCGCTCGCGTGTCATCAACGAGGCTATGCAGCGGAGGCAGCGCTCATCCCGGAGCCGTTCAACGACCAACTCGTGACCGCGCAGGTGGGCGTCATCTGGTTTCGCGTGCTCCTGAAAGGGATGCCGGTACACGTTCTGCAGGCCGGAGCCGGCTTCAACGCCATAGAGGCGGCGATACCTCTCATCGAGGCCCTCCATGATCTGGAGGCCCGGTGGAACGAGTCGGACCTACGGCATCCACATTTCACGCACGTCGAACACCCACTGAACCTCAACGTCGGCAAGATCAAAGGTGGCGATTGGGCCTCGAGCGTGCCCGCCTGGTGCGAACTCGACTTCCGGATGGGTGTGTTCCCCGGCCAGGATCTCGAGATCGCCGCCCGGGAGATCGAAGACTGCATCGGAGAGGCCGCAGGCACCATGCCGTTTCTGCGGACGAATCCTCCCGAGATCGTGTTCAACGGGTTCCTGGCCGAGGGATACGCTCTGGCGGATGACCACGGCCCCGTCGCGGTTGCGGCGCAGGCCGCGCTGGCCGGCGCCCATCGTTCGGCTGCGCAGTCGGAACTCGAGCGTCTCAGTGTGACCGCCACCACGGACGCCCGGTTCTTCGGGCTGTACGCAGACACCCCGGCACTGGTGTACGGTCCGGTTGCGGAGCGCATTCACGGACTCGATGAGCGTGTCGATCTCGACTCGGTGAAGCAGGTGACCGGAGCAATCGCCCTCTTCGTCGCCGATTGGTGCGGCCTTGAGGCCGTGACGTAGCCAATCGTGATTTGCGCGACCGACGGGAAACTCGGCCAGGGTCGCAACCCCGTGTGGGGATCTCAACTCACAAACTCGTCGAAGCTCAGCCGGTGGATCGCCCTGTCGTGGCGGAGGACGACGGCGATCTCCTCTCGTGTGAAGTCAAACCCGATCGTGCACAACGTCAGCAGCGGATCACCGTCGGCCGCGTGCCGGTGAATGGAACCTTGTGACGTCATCGCTTCGACCAGGTCATCGAGGCGACTCACTCCCTCCAGTTGTCGAAGCGCCGACAGCCGGATGAAGCTGCGCTGGTCCGGTGTCTGCGACTCATTCGAGTAGATGAAGTGATTGGTATGAGCATGGAATTCCGGGATCTCTCGCTGATGTACGCCCGCCGGGCTCGACTCCAGATTGACGAGCCGATCCGCACTTCCGAAGGTATAGGAGTACCCGCCGGCGATCGGGACCGCGGCCGCGATGGTGATCGCATCCGCCACCGATTCGGCCTTCTGCAGAGCACGGGCCTGGAAGTGGCGGCCTGCACCGTCGCCTGGAGCGGCCAGGGGGATGTGGTCTACGCCACAACCGACACCGCGCCCGTTGAGCCAGGCAGTCATACCCGGCAGGAATCCCGGATACCAGACGCTCGTGACGGAGATCTCACCTTCGATGTGGAGCGTCACGATGGCACAGCGGCCATCGAAGAGTGGCGCGCCATCCTCATTGTGGATGAGCAAACTCCCCTGGGGACCGGCAACGGCGACATCGCTGCAGCCCTCTCCGAGATCGATGAGGTCGCCCCGCAAGTTGAGAATGAGGAGGTCCTCGAACGACACGCCGGCACCGTCCGCCAGTGCCTCTAGTTCCTCCATCTCATCCGTGTAGGAAGCACTGGTAGCGGCTTCGAGCGTCCCGAGACGTGATGATTTCCGGAATCGGGACAACCGTTTCAGATCGGTGCTCATCCGCAGAATGTGATCGATCTCCCCGGCGAAGGCCTCGCCCAACCGGGAAAAGACGGCCCGGCGATCTCCTCGCAGCGAGACCCAGCGCCACTCGCCGAGCCTTCGCTCACTCACCAGATGCCCTCCACGGATGACGCGCTCACCGCTCGCTGCTTCCTGCGCCGTCCATATCGCGTCGCAATACGACCCGCGCATCGACGACCACGGCTCCGTCCGAGCCCAGCACGACGGGGTTGAAGTCGAATTCCTCGATCGCCGGCTCCGCCACCACCAGGTTGGAGGCTTTCACCAGCAGTTCGACGAGGGCGTTGCGGTCGGGCACGTAGCCCCGGAAGCCCTTGAGCGCGGACGCGGCATGAAATTCGCCCGACAACTCCCACGCCTCCCGCCACGTCATCGGCAGCACGCGAAACGCTGCCCCTCCAATGGCGTCCACCATCACACCGCCCAATCCCAGCATCAGCACCGGGCCCGAGTTCGGATCATGTGTCATCCCCACGATGAGTTCGAGGCCGCGATGGGCCATGGGAGATACCAGAATCCCCTGAATCCTGGCGTCCGGTACTGCCCGGCTCACCGAATCGGTGATCGACTCGAACGCTTCGGCAGCGTCACCGGGGGTCACATCGAGCATGACCCCGCCGGCGTCGCTCTTGTGCACGACGTCTGGAGAGACCACCTTCATCGCAACTCTGCCGCCGAAGCGAGCCGCGGCCTGCTCGGCGTCCGTCGGTTTCTTCGCCAGCTCCCAGGGCGCAACGGGTATCCCGTGCCGGCTGAGGAGCTCGCGTGCTTCATGTTCTGGAAGCATCCCACCCACCGGCGCCAGCTCCGGCGTGTCGACCGGGTTCGGACGGATGAGATCGCTTCGCTCGGTGTGGGTGGTGAGGAATGTGCCGCGTTCGCTCAGTGCAGTGAGGCAGCGTGTTGCCACGTCGATCGACTGATAGACCGGGATCCCACCTCGTCGCAGCACATCATGCGCTGCCGGCCTCGTCCCCGCGTACACACTCTGCACCACGATCGGCTTCCCGGCGTTTTGCACGAGCCTGACCAATGCCGCCGCCGTCGCCTGCTCGGCCCCCTCGAGATCGGGGGAGAACCGCTCTGCATACCCGCCGAACAACCCGACCAAAAGGACACCGTCGATGTTGGGGTCGTGAATGACCGAGCCGACCACGCCCTCGAACACTCCGGGGTCTGTGTCGGCGGCACCGGCGACATCGATGGGGTTCTGTACTGCCGCCGCTCCTCCGAGACGGTGGCAGAGCGCTTGCTGTGTTTCCTGTGCCAGGATGGTCACCGACATCCCGAATTCGACGAGCGCATCGGCGGCCATGGTTGCATGCCCACCTCCGTCCGCTACCACGGCCACCCGGTCACCGATCATCGGGCGGGACATGGTCAGCGCTTCGGCGACGGCGAGAAGTTCATCCGACCTCCGGACCGAGACGGCCCCCGCCTGACGTAGCGCCCCGTGTGCGACCTCGAAACTTCCGGCCAGGGCCCCCGTGTGCGAAGCGGCCGACCGGCTCCCGATCTCGGATCGACCCGCCTTGTAGATGACGACCGGTTTATCCACCGCCGTCCTCCGCAACTCCTGCAGGAACGCGCGACCGTCACGAAAGCCCTCGGCGTACACGATCAAGGCTTTGGTTCTGTCATCGGCCCGGAGTTCAGCGAGGCACTCATGAAACCCGACCTCGGCCTCGTTACCCAGACCGACGTAGGTGGCAAATCCGAGCCCGTTCCCGGGCCTGGTCTCGTTGATGAGCCCCAGAATGACGTTGCCGCTCTGCGAAAGGACGCTGATCGACCCGGGCACCACGTTCCCGATCCCGACGAGATTCAGTTTCTTGTGCGTATTGAAGATCCCCGACGTGTTGGGGCCGATCATGCGAATGCCGTACCGACGGGCAATAGAAACGATCTCGGTCTCGAGAGACTGCCCGGCATCGCCCGATTCCCGAAAGCCGACCGCCAGGATCACGGCACCCTTGACACCCGCTTCACCACATGCTTCGAGCGCCCGGGGCACGTCGAGTGCAGGGCGAACGATGAGAGCCAGGTCGACGTCATCGGGGACGTCTCCGATCGACGGATAGGCCTTCAGGCCGAGAATCTCGTCGGTCTGTGGGGTAACAGGGTAGATGCGACCAGCGAATCCATCCTCGATGAGACGCTGCACAGCACGATATCCCCTCTTTCCGGGCTGGCGAGATGCTCCGACGATGGCTACCGACGCCGGGTCGAAGATCATCGAGAGGCCGGTCATTTGCCCTCGAATCTCGGGCGGCGCTTGTCGGCGAACGCCTGCACCCCCTCGGCCCAATCCGACGTGGCCATACAGGCGAGAAGCGCCTCCTTCTCTCGCTGCATCACATCTCCCATCGAGAGACCGGGAAGGTCGCCGAGTAGCTGCTTTGCGTTGGCGACCGACACCGGAGCCAGATCGGTCAGCCGATCGACCAGCTCGTCCAACGCAGTGTCCAGTCCGGCGGCCGGGACCGACTGCGACGCCAGGCCCATGTCGACGGCGGCACGTCCATCGAAGCGTTCGCCGAAGAACAGCACTTCTCGTGCTCGGGCGAGGCCGACCAGCTCGACGAGCCGCAGCGATACCCCTCCACCAAAGAAGGTACCGATACTCAGCTCGGGAAAACCCATCTGTGCGTCGTCGGCCATGATCAGGAAATCAGCACTCAGTGCCATCTCCGCTCCCGCCCCGAGCGCATATCCGTGCACCACGGCTACTACGGGAGCGGGGCACGTCTGGATGGCGAGGCAGGCCCGCTGACCGAGATCCACGTAGTCGTCGCGCTCGGCGTCGGTACGCGTTTCGCGATGGGCCTTGAGATCGGCACCTACGCAGAACGCCCTTCCGCTTCCCCGCAACACCACCGCTCGGATCTCTCCCGTTTCGACTTCACCGAGCCGATCGATGATCTGCCGGTACATCGGCGCCGAAACTGCATTCAACCGGTCCGGGCGGTTGAGTCGGAGCGTGAGGACCGAACCAGATCTGTCGGTCTCCACCGGTTGATCGGTCGTCGGATGATGCATGTCGGACCCTTCTATGCCCAGAAGGCAGCCTCCAGATCGCTGAAGTCGGATGGCGGCCCCTCGAAGCGATTGCGTCCGAGATCGAGGATATACACGTAGTCGGCGACCTTGAGCGCATCCCGGATCTCCTGATCGACCAGCAGGATGATCAGGCCGGCTTCGCGGAGCATCGACAGCATGTCGTAGACCTCTGCCGAGAGCACCTTGGCGAGTCCTGCCGTCGGCTCATCGACGAGCAGCACCTTCGGCTCGGCCATCAGGCTGCGGGCGATCTCCACCATGCGCTGCTGGCCTCCCGAGAGCGTTCCCGCCACCTGACTCATCTTCTCCCGAAGTGCTGGGAACCGGTCGTAGTTCTTCTCGAGTTGCTCGGCGATACGTCCCCGATCGCGCCGGAACGACCATGCCCCCATCTTCAGGTTCTCCTCGACCGTCATATGCGGCCACACACTGGTCTGCTGAGGAATGAACGACACGCCTTTGTGCACCATCTCATGAGGAGGAATGCCGATCAATTCGTCACCTTCTAGTTCGATGCTGCCCGTTTCGGGCCTCAGGAGGCCGTAGACGGCCTTGAGGAGTGTGGACTTCCCGACGCCATTCGCGCCGAGAATGGCGGTGATTCCCCGGCGCGCGGTGACATCGACGTCCCTCAGAACCAGCAAGTCCCGGTAGTACCCGACGGAGAGGTCAGTGACCTGCAGCATCATCGTCCTTTCGGGTATGTGATTCCATCTCGTCGAGGATCTCATCCAGCACCTGCGGCCGTGCCTCCGCAGCGTGGCGTTTCTCTTCCTCGTCCTCATCGGCGCCGAGGTAGGCCTCGATCACCTTCGGATCCTGCTTGACCACGTCCGGCAGTCCGTCGGCGATGACCCGGCCGTCGGCCAGCACGAGTAGGCGTTCGGTGATGGAGAAGATCGTTCCCATGTCGTGGCTGATGATGATGAACGCCTTGCCCCGTCCTCGCATGGTCTCGATGAACGACCAGATGGTCTTGCGGAGGGTCGGATGGACGCCGGCAAAAGGTTCGTCCAACACCATGATGTCCGGATCCAGCATCAGCAATCGGCCCAACTCGAGGAGCTTCCGCTGCCCCCCCGACAGTGCTCTGGCGTTCTCTCTCCGCAGGTGGCCAATCGTGAGCAGTTCGAGTGCTTCATCCGACCGTCGCAGGAGATCGGCGCGCGACACCGACCCGTTCACGCCCCGCGCCGCTACCTCGAGATTCTCGAGCACCGTCAACCGCTCGAACGGTCTCGGGATCTGGAAGGTGCGTCCAAAACCCCTCTTCGCCACGTCGTAGGGGGCGAGACCGTCGATCCGTTCGCCGTTGAGGAACACGCCTCCTCCGGTTGGTTGGTAGACGCCGCCGATGATGTTGGTCAGCGTCGACTTGCCGGCCCCATTGGGGCCGATCAATCCGGCGATGACCGGTTCGTCGATCTCGAAGTCCACACCTTTGAGCACGATGTTTCCGCCGAACCGGATCTTGATGTCATCGACCTTGAGTTTCACCGCGCCACCTCCCCATCCGGCCGACCGTCCGCCGTCGCCTGCGGGGCATGGGAGGCATCGTCGCCTGCATCCCGGAACTCGACGGTCTCCTTCCTGGCTTCCTTGGCGCCGCTGAAGTACTGGAGAATCGGGAAGATCAGTCCGTTGCGGGCGAACCGGAGGGTGATCATGAGGATCGCTCCGAACACCCCGAAGCGCCATACGCCGAGCTCAACGTCGAGCGATTCGCCCGGAATCGACCGAATAAGAAACGACAGAGCGACCGAGGCGACGAGCACCGCCGGATAGACGCGTTCCAGCCAGGCGGGAAGCCCGGCGGCATAGGAACGCATCACGAAGACCGACAGAGCGACGGCACCGGCGATGAGGACCATCCATGCCGTCCAGTCGCCGTCTTCCCCACCGGCCATGAAGAGGAAGACGGTGATGAGAGCAACGGAGATCACCAGCCACGGCGCCAGGCGCCCGATGCGCCTCGGCACCGGCGCACCGGCCGAGCGGAAGGCTCTGAAGATCACATAGACCAGTACGAGGATGCCGACTGCGAGAAGGACGGTGACGACATTCATAGCACCCGGTCCGATGCTGATCTCACGAAGGTTTTCGAGCGTTCCGAACACCACCAGCGCCCCGATGGCCGCCGCCAGTGGGCTCTCGAGTCCGCCGATCACAGCGACGGCGATGACCTGTCCCATGACGAGCAGTTCGAGCCGCTCGGGTGCGATCCGGGACACGGTATGCGTGTACACGCTTGCCGCGAGGCCGATCATCAACGACGTGATCGAGAACACGAAGACCTTTGCCCGCACGACATTGACCCCGAGCGCAGCTGCGGCCTGTTCGTCCTCGCGCATCGCTCGCAAGAAGAGCCCTGTTCGCGATCGGAGGAGCCAGTAGACCCAGCCGAGAATCGCTCCCAGCAGAACGAGCACGAGATAGAAGTGAGCCGTCTCGTCTCCGGGTAGTTGCTGAACGGCGAGGGACAATCGACCACCGGTGAAGTCGGTCTCTGCGACCACCGTGAGTCTCGCCAACTCTGCAAAGGCGATGGTGAAGAGGGCGAGGTAGGCGGCCCGGAGCCTCAGAAGGAGCAGGCCCAGGAGGGTGCCCACCAGCCAGGCGAAGAGGGTGCCGATCACGATGCCGCCGTACACGCTGCCCGGCCACCCGGAGACGTCGCGAACCCAGATTGCCCCGGCGTAGCCGCCCAGACCGGCGAGCGCTACATGCGCGAAGGAGAACTGGCCCGCTACGCCGGCCAGCAGAGACCAGGTGGACGCCAGGATCGCCATGTAGAGAGCGAGACGCGCCACGTCGAGTCGGTACCCCGACGTCAGGAAGAAGGCGGGTGAGGTGGCAATCAGCACCACCAGCACGCCGAGGACGACCAACCCGGCCATTCTCCGCCGGTCGGCGGTCATCTCTCTCATTCGGCCCTCCCGAAGAACCCCTGCGGCCTGACGAGCAGCATCAGGGCGAACAGCACCAGGGGGAAGGCGAGTTGGTAGCTGGAAGCTCGCGCCGGGTCGGGGAAGCACCCCGCACCGAGTGCCTCGGCGACTCCCACGAAAATCCCTCCGAGGCCGGCTCCGAGAACCGACCCGAGTCCCCCCAGCACGATGATGATGTAGGAGCGAATGGCGACCTGGCCGGCGATTTGCGGGATCGGGAAGTTGAGGGCCGGGACCAGCGCGGCACCGGCCATACCGGCGAGCATGGTGCCGATACCGAATGCCAGAGTGAACGTGCGTCCAGAGTTGATGCCGACCACCGAGGCTGCGTCCCTCTGCTGAGCGACGGCGCGGAAGCTGCGGCCCATCCAGGTGCGTTGGAGGAACCAGGCCAGCAGCAGGATCAGCAGCGCTCCGATGAGCCCGGCGATGACGAAGTCCGTTCGGATGCGCAGCGGCCCCAGGTCGAACGCCGCCGTATCGATCCCCAAGAGTGGCCGGTCGGTGTACCGGGGTGCCCGTACCCCCGTCGGATTCCCGAGGAATCCCACCAGCGCGAACTGCAGAAACAGTCCGAACCCGAACGTCACGAGGATGGCGTACTCCCCGGCGCGTTCGATGCCCCCTCCGTGCATTGGAGCCAGCATCGTGCGTTCGAAGACCATTCCCACGATGAGGCTCAAGACACCGGCGATCGGAATCGCCAAGACGGCGTTGAACTCCCATACTTCCGTTGCCAGGAAGAACGCCGCCACTCCACCGAACATGAAGAACTGGCCGTGGGTGAAGCTGATGATGCTCTGCACGGAGTAGATCAGCGTCAGGCCGACCGCCATCGCCGCGAACACCAACCCGAGCGAGATCCCGTTCTGGAGCTGATTGGCGACATAGCTGGCGCTCGTATTGCAGGCATTGTCGGGAAAGGCAGCGCGGAAGAGGAGCCACAGTTCGACGCCAACGAGGATCGACGCTCCGGCCATGATCCGGCGACCTGACAGGTCGGGCGTCGACCGGTAGAGATAGGCGATCCCGAGGGGGCCGAGGGCGGCTCCCATCAGTCCGCCCGCGGCGCGCGTTCGCCGGGAGTCCAGGCTCAACGATCGGTAACGTCGCGGCACCACCCGGGAGCCAATGATGGCCCAGAGGGGCCCCGCGATCAGCATCCATGCCCAGAACCAGCTCACGCTCGTTCATCCTCTCCACTGAGAGGGGGAGGGCTTATGTGCCCTCCCCCCGATCTCATCGATGTCAGCCGGCCGGGATGTAGGCGGCACCGTCCGTCTGTGCCGATTCCGGCCACAGAATGGCGGCGTCTTCAAGCGACTGGCCCGTCTCGGTGTACTCGAGCAGGGCGATTGCCGGTTCGGGCCACTGATGCCAGAGCCAGTCCTTGCCCTCGGGCGTGCCCGGGTTGCCGGAGTTGTAGGGGAACTCGTAGGCGCCCTGTGCGCCGACGAAGGACGTCGACTCCAGCGCCTCCACGACCGCGGCCGAGTCGGTCGTACCCGCCCGCTCGATCGCATCGGCAACGAGCCAGACCGAGTCGTACGCCTCGAACACCCAGGGACCGGGTGAGGCGTCGAACTCGGCACGGTACGCATCGACCACCCGATTGGTGAGGTCGTTGTAGGCGGCAGGCGCCGGTCCGATGAACACATAGGCACATCCGGCGCCGTCGGGAACGGCCGACCAGTAGGCCTCGGTCTGAATCGCCGTGAAGTTCGTGTGACAGATGCTGTCGTCGTCGATCAACCCGATATCGATGGCATTCTGCGTCACCGTGTAGCTCGAGTCGCCGGTAACTCCACCGATCGAGACGACATCGGCGTCGCCGTGCTCTTCAGCGAGCCGGGCGAGCACCGACGAGTAGTCGGGTTGGTTCAGCTCCACCTGTTGCGAGACCACGGTCACGCCACCGGCTTCCAGCGCCTCCGTCAATGCGGCGTCGGCACCGATGCCGTAGTCGGTTGCCTCGAAGATGTGGATGACCTTGTCGGCGGCGACTCCGTTGATCATCCAATCGACGATGAAGTTCGAGAAGTAGCTCGATGTGGGAGCGATACGGAAGATCGTCGCCGGCTGGGCGGGAAGATTCTCCGGGTCGTCCGGATCGCCGCCGGTGATCATGTCGTTCCAGGTCTCCGAGAAGATGACCGGCATGCCGGCCTCGCTGTACACGGGAATCGACGCCAGAGCGGCGCCCGAGTGGTACTCGCCGACAACAGCCACGACCCCGTCTTCCTCGATCAGCTTCTTGGCAACCGAGGCGGCCACCTCCGGTGTGTTCTGGGTGTCTTCGAACAGGACATCGATACTGCTGCCGAGAACACCACCATCGGCATTGACATCCTCGACGGCGAGTTCCATCGCCCACTGCATGTCGATGCCTCCGGCCACGGCACCTGGTTCGGAGAGCGGACCAATGCCGCCGATCAGAATGACACCATCCCCGGGCGGGGCCGTCGTATCGTCGCTCCCGGAATCCGGCGCCGCCGTATCGTCGCTCCCGGAATCCGGCGCTTCGGCCGTGGTGTCGGTGGCTCCGGCCGTCGTATCGGCCGAATCACCATCGTCGGTTCCATCGCCGCACGCAGCCAGAACCATTGCCAGGACGGTCAACATCACAATCACACGTCGCACGTTCTCACTCCTTCCGTCCGCAGCAACCATACCCCCCGGCCTCCCGCCCGCGCCATTAGTGCACCCAAAGGTCATCGCGAGTACCGGACCGGCACACGGCGCGGCTTTCCGGAGCCCCCGATCGCGCGGTATCCTCCTTTGGACCGTCACCAGATGACGGAATGTCGTCGCATCCAGCCGGTGCGCGGCACCATCTGCGGGTGTAGTTCAGTGGTAGAACACGAGCTTCCCAAGCTTGG
>JABAHS010047115.1_pt3 | contig 18356 bp, 15 predicted proteins | sample 7062111 | NCBI WGS metagenome assembly JABAHS01 (sample SAMN14534600, study PRJNA622989) | marine sediment metagenome | biome: marine biome [ENVO:00000428]; feature: marine pelagic biome [ENVO:01000023]; material: deep marine sediment [ENVO:00002113]; isolation source: pool of 4 deep marine... | reverse complement strand
CGGAAATCTCATAGGGCCAGGCGCGCGAGCCACCGTCCCCACTTGCAGGACCGGCTCACGACAGTCTCTCCGAACGGCCCGCAAGTGTATCGGCGGTGTGAGGTTAATTGGTAGGTTGGTGGGTCGGTCGTTTGGTGGGTCGGTGAGACGAGTCGGCCGAGCTGGAGCCGCGACGGAGGGAGGAGAGTCAAGACGAGCCATGTGGACCTCAAAACGTTTGTTTCCCGCCCTGCTCTTCGGACTCGCCGGATGCAGCGGCGCCGCGGTCCTTCCGCCCGAGGAGGCCGAACCGACGCCGCAGCGCACCGTCGCCGACTATCACCTGGTCCCCTGGCCCGCGGAGCTCGTGCCCGGGACCGGAGCGTTTCAACTGGATCCGGCGACGCGCGTGCTTCTATCCGAGCCGCGGGACCCGCGGCTGCAGGAGCTCGCCGACCATCTGGCGGAAATTCTGGAGGCGCGGGGCGCGGCGCCGCCGCGGCCCTCGCGGGAGCGGGGCCGAGGTAGCGAAGAGAACGCCGTCGTGCTCGTCCTGTCGGGGACGGCCGGGAACGATGCGGCGAACTCGGAGGCCTACCATCTGCGGGTGGACGATCGGCGGATCGTCATCGAGGCGACGAACGGCGCGGGGCTCTTCTACGGGATCCAGACACTGCGGCAGCTGGTGTCGACGGCGGTCGATGCGAGCGGCGCCCCGGTCGCCTCGGTGCCGGGGGTGGAGATCCGGGACGCGCCGCGGTTCGCCTATCGCGGCATGCACCTGGACGTCGGTCGCCACATGTACCCGGTCTCGTTCATCAAGCGCTACATCGACCTGCTGGCGATGTACAAGATGAACACGTTCCACTGGCACCTGACCGAGGACCAGGGGTGGCGGATCGAGATCGAGAAGTACCCGCGGCTGACCGAGGTGGGCGGCTTCCGCAAGGAGACGATCCTGGCCCGGAACTTCGAGCCCTACATCGGCGACCGGAAGCCGTACGGCGGCTACTACACGCAGGACGAGGTGCGCGAGGTGGTGGAGCACGCGCGCCGGCGCCACGTGACCGTGATCCCGGAGATCGAGATGCCGGGGCATTCCACCGCGGCGCTGGCCGCCTACCCCGAGCTGGCCTGCACCGAGGGTCCGTTCGAGGTGGCGACGGTCTGGGGCGTGCACGAGGACATCTACTGCCCCACCGAGGAGACGTTCGCGTTCCTGGAGGACGTGCTCACCGAGGTGATGGAGCTCTTCCCGGGCCGCTACATCCACATCGGCGGCGACGAGGCGCCGAAGACCCGCTGGGAGGAGAGCGAGGTCGCCCAGGCCGTGATCCGCCGCGAGGGGCTGGCGGACGAGGAGGAGCTACAGAGCTGGTTCATCCGGCGAATCGAGCGGTTCCTGCTGGCCCATAACCGTCGGCTGATCGGCTGGGATGAGATCCTCGAAGGGGGCCTGGCGCCGGAAGCGACCGTGATGTCGTGGCGCGGTACGGCCGGCGGCATCGAGGCGGCCCGGCAGGGGCACGACGTGATCATGACGCCCACCAGCCACGTCTACTTCGACTACTACCAGGGCGACCCCGAGCTCGAGCCGCTGGCCATCGGCGGCCTCACCCCGCTCCGCCAGGTCTACGCGTTCGAGCCCGTCCCCGACGAGCTGACCGCCGACGAGGCGAAGCACGTGCTGGGCGCCCAGGGGAACGTGTGGACCGAGTACATGAAGACGCCCCACTACGTCGAGTACATGGTCTTTCCCCGGCTGCTGGCGCTGGCCGAGGTCGTCTGGTCGACCCGGGGCGGCCCGGAGCTGGGAGCGGTTCGTGGCGGATCTGCCGTGGCAGTTCCGACTGCTGGACGACTACGGGGTCAACTACCGGGTTCCTCACGTTCGCGGGCTCGAGGCCGATCGGATCACGCTGGACGACCACGTGACCGTCGAGCTCTCGACGCTCGTCCCCGGCGCCGAGATCCGCTACACGCTGGACGGCAGCGATCCCGGCCCGGGGGCGTCCCGTTACCGCCGGCCGCTGCGCCTGGCCGTGGATGAGGCCGGCGTGACGGTGACGGCCCGGACGTTCCTGCCCAACGGCCGGGCCAGCACGCCGCGCGCCGCCCACTTCGCCCGGACCACGCTGCGGGTCGCCGAGGAGATCGCGGTCGAAGAGGTCGCCCCCGGCCTGCGGTACGCCTACTACGAGGTCGAGCTGGCGTCGGTCGATTCGCTGTCGGATGTAGAGCTTGCAGGGCACGGCGTCACGCACGCGATCGGGCTGGCGCCGGCCCGACGCGACGAGAACTTCGGGCTGGAGTTCAGCGGGTACCTGCAGGTGCCGGCGTCGGGCGTCTACAGCTTCGAGCTCACCTCCGACGACGGGAGCGCCCTGAGGGTGGGCGACGAGCTGATCGTCGATCTGGATGGTCACCACGGGCCGATCGCCCGCTCGGGGATGGTCGCACTCGCCGCCGGGCTGCATCCCCTCACGCTGCGCTATTTCCAGGCCGGCGGCGGAAGCGAGTTGAAGCTGGCGGTCCGACGCGCCGACGACGGTCGCCCCCTCGACCTCGAGACGCGCCTCTTCCACGCGCCCTAGTCTCGGCCAGCGCGCGGCCTCGACGCCCTCCGCGGCTCAATCGGTCGAGAACTCGGCGGCGTCGATCGCCTGCAGCTCCGCACCGCTCAGCTTCAGCTTCGGCACGCCGGCGGAGTCCACCGCGTGATCGACGGTCCGCGCCCCGGGGATCGCGATCACGCTGGACCCCTGGGCCAGCACCCAGGCCAGCACGACGGCGTGAGCCGAGGCGTCGTGGGCCCCGGCGATCTCCCGGACCGTGGGGTGATCGGGGAGCTTTTTGTTGAGCCGCCCACCTCCCACCGGGCTGTAGGCGATGAAAGCCAACTTCTTGTCATTGCAGAACTTGACCACCCCGGTCTCCAGCCCCTCCCTGAAGAACGGGTTCAGCCGATTCTGGACCGACTGGACCGGCACGATCTCCCGCGCCTCCCGGATCTGGTCCACCGACACGTTGGAGAGGCCGACCCAGCGGACCTTTCCGGCGTCGCGCAGCTCGGCGAACGCGCCGACGCTGTCGGCGAACGGGACGTCCGGGTCCGGCGCGTGGAACTGGTAGAGGTCGATGCGCTCGACGCCCAGGGCCCGGAGCGAGCGATCGCAGGCCTCCTTGATGCGTTCCGAGCGGCCGTCGCGCTCCCAGCGTCCCTCGGGCCGGGTCATGCCGCCCTTGGTGGCCACGACGATCGAGTCGCGGTCACCGGACCAGCTCTCGAGGGCTCGAGCGACCAGGCGCTCGTTGTGTCCGATGTCGCTGTTGTCGAGGCAATAGACGTCGGCGGTGTCGATGAGCGTGACGCCGGCGTCGAGGGCCGCGTGGATGACCTCGATCCCCTGCTCTTCGGAGGGGCGACCGGAGATCGAGAGCGGCATCGCGCCGTAACCGACGACCGAGACCGCGGGGGCGTCGGGGCCGAGCGAACGTTCTTTCATGGGAGATCTACTTCGGTTTAGTCGTGTCGAGAACCTCGCGAACCTTCTCGAGCAGCTTTTGCTGGGTGAAGGGCTTCGCGATGAACTCCATGTCCGGGCTCAGCATGCCGTGCCTGAGCACCACGTTGTCGCTGTATCCGGACATGTAAAGCACCTTTACGTCCGGGCGCAAGGCGCCGATGGTTTGGGCCAGGTCGCGCCCGCTGGTCTCCGGCATGATCAGGTCGGTGATGAGGAAATCGATCGGGCCTTTATGGTTCTGAGCCAGCCGGGTCGCCTCGGCGGCGCTCCGCGCTTCGACCACGAAGTAACCGTTCGCCTCCAGCGTCTTCCGCACCACCGCCCGGACCCCTTCATCGTCCTCGACCACCAGGGCGGTCTCGTTCCCGTTCGAGCTCGAGGCCGCGGCCAGCGAGTCGCCCTCGCTGCCCGATCCGGTCGCGGCGGCCGTTTCGCTGACATCAGCGGCCAACTCGACCCGCGGCAGGTACACCTTGAACGTCGTTCCCTGCCCCGGCTCGCTGTACACCCAGATGTAGCCGTTGCTCTGCTTGACGATGCCGTAGACGGTCGACAGGCCCAGCCCCGTCCCCTTCCCCGACTCCTTGGTCGTGAAGAACGGCTCGAAGATCCGCGACCGCGTCAGCTCGTCCATCCCCTCACCCGTGTCGCTGATCGCCAACGCCACGTATCGTCCCGGCTGCGCGGGCGCATGGCCGCCGACGTACGCTTCGTCCAACTCGGCGTTCATCGTTTCGATCAGCAGCTTGCCGCCACCCGGCATGGCGTCCCGGCCGTTGACCGCCAGATTGATGATCACCTGCTCGATCTGACCGGGGTCCGCGTTCACCTGGCCCAACTCGGGGGCCAGGTCGAGGGCCAGCTCCACGTGTTCGCCGATCAGCCGCTCGATCATCTTCGTCACGTTGACCACGATCTCGTTGAGGTCGAGAACGGCCGGCTCCATCAGCTGCCGCCGACTGAAGGCCAGCAGCTGACGCGTCAGCGCGGCGGCGCGCATGCCCGCCTGTCGGATCTCGTCCAGGTCCGGGCGACGCTCGTCGGCTTCATCCATGTTCGCCAACAGCATCTCGCTGTTGCCGAGGATCGCGGTGAGCAGGTTGTTGAAGTCGTGGGCGATGCCGCCGGCCAGCTGGCCGATCGCCTCCATCTTCTGCGACTGCCGCAGCTGCTCTTCCAGCTCCACCTCGCGGGTGACGTCGCGACCCACCGACACTAAGTTGGTCAGCGCGCCGGACTCGTCGCGCACCGGCGAGATCGTGGCCTCCTGCCGATAGAGGGTGCCGTCTTTCCGCTTGTTGATGAAATGCCCACTCCAGACGTCGCCGCGCCGGATCGTCCGCCACAGCTCATCGTAGAACACGCCATCTTGCTTGCCGCTGTTCAGGATCGCCGGCGTCTTGCCGATGGCCTCCTCGTACGAGTAGCCGGTGATCCGCTCGAACGATGGGTTCACGTACTGAATGGTGCCCGTGGTGTCGGTGATCATGATCGTCTCGGCGCCCTGCTCCACCGCCGTCGCCAGCAATCGATGCGCCTGCTGGGCGAACCGTTGCTCGGTCACGTCGATCACCAGACCCTCCAGTGCCACCACTTCGCCGTCCGCGCCCCTCACCCCCACGCCCTGTTCCCAGACCCACTTCTCGGTGCCGTCCCGGGTCAGGATCCGGTAGTTCAGCTGGAACGGCTTGTCGGCGGCCAGAGCCGCCTGGACCTGGTCCCACCCGACCTGACGATCTTCGGGATGGATCAAGTCGGCGAAAGAGATGACTCGATCCTCGACCAGCTCTTCGGCCTGATAGCCGGTGAGCTCGTAGCAGCCGGTGCTGACGAACTCCATCGTCCAGCTGGGCACGTTCCGGGAGCGGTAGGCCATACCCGGGATGTTGTCCATCATGGTGGACAGGGCGCGCTGGCTCTCGCTCAGCGCCGCGTCGGCGCGGGCACGCTCCACCGCGTAGCGGACCGCGCGTCCCAGCGCGTGCGCGTCCATGTACCCCTTCACCAGATAGTCCTGAGCGCCGCGGCGCGCCGCCTCGATCGCCACCGCCTCGTCGTCGACGTGGCTCAGCACCACGATCGGCGTCCCCGGCACCTCCCTCCCCATCCGATCGAACGTCTCCAGCCCGCGGCTGTCCGGCAGGCCGAGGTCCAGCAGGATGACATCGAACTCGGCGCGAGCCAGCAGGTCGGACCCCTGGGCCAGCCGACGCACCTGCTCGACGTGGAACGCCGCGCCGCCGGCGGCGCCCAGCATCTCCTTCACCAGGCGGCCGTACCCCGGATCGTCCTCGACGAGCAACACGCGGATCGCGGACTCCGACATAACCGTTCTTGTCACGGGTTGAGCGAGATTCGTTCAGGCATCAGGGACACGGATGAAACCGCACAGGAGCGCCTGTTTGCTCCTGGACGTGGAGCGATTTCGCCCGGACGGGGGAGAGCGGGCGGCTCGCAGGCTGCGAGGGTCTCGCGGGCCGAGAGCACGGGTCAAATATGTAGCTTTTTCAATCAGTTCGGAAGGGCCGCCTCCGGGGAGGTGCCCGGGGCCACGTCCGCCGAGTCGGCGGCGAGCGCCCGCACCGCCGCCTCCAGCACGCGTCCCAACAGCGCCTCGTCCCGCGAGCTGATGTGACCCTCGTCCAGCCAGACGAGCTGTTTCGGGGGCCGGGCCTCCTCGTAGAGCACCGCCACGCTCTCCAGCGGGATGCGGCTGTCGTCGAGCCCGTTGATCATCACGAACCGACGGGGCGATATATCGGCCACGTAGTACACCGGCTCCAGCGGGTCGATGAGCGCCGCGCCCGCGTCGGCGAGCAGCCCGCGGAGCCACAGCGGTTTCACCTTCAGGTTGCCCCGGAGGAGCGTGGCGTAATCGCCGCCGCCGTAGATCGACAGGACCGCGTCCGGCCGCTGGTCCAGGGCGCCGGCCACCGTCACCAGCTGGGCGCCGAAGCTGGCGCCCACCAGCACGATCTCCGCTGTGTCTACGTCCTCGCGTGACACGAGATAGTCGGTCGCCAGCATGACCGCCGACGGCGTCAGCAGCATCGCCTCGCGCACGGCGAGCACGCGGACCAGGAACTGCCACCAGGTGAGCCGGGTGGGGCCTTCCCACGGATAGTCGAGCCCCAGGATCACATAAGGCTGCGGCGGCTCGATCAGCTCCGCCGCCATCCGCCCGGTCTGGATCCCGCCGATCACCACGATCGCCGGCCAGCGGCCGTCCGCCCGCGGGACCCGCAGGTGGCCGCGGACCTGGTAGCCGGCGCTGCTGACCAGCGTCACCCCGTACGCGCGATAGGCCGTATCCCCCTCCAGCGGCTCGGCCCTGACCTCGGTCAGCTCGCCTTTCTGGCGCAGGAACTCCTCCGGCCGATCGAAATCGAGATGGACCGCCAGCGCCACCCCGCCGATCAGCGCCAGGACCGCGGGAACGCCCAGCCACATCGCCCATCTGCGCCAACTCTTGCGAACCTCCAAGCGCTCAGCTCCGTGCTCTGTTCTGTATGCTCGCCCGACCTTGCTCGAACCGTCGGTGCGGCCCTATAAACATCGAAGTGCCGGGCCCCGGGCAACGCAACACGTCACCCTCGGTGCAGGGCGTTCTATGGCTCCTTCCGCCGGCGAAATCAAGAGCGTCGCCATGCTCAGCACCCACGGGTACATGGACCCGGTGCCCCAGCTGGGCCAGACCGATACCGGCGGCCAGGTCGTCTACGTGCTGCAGCTGGCGAAGGCGCTGTCGAAGCTGGGCATCCGCGTCGACATCTACACCCGCTGGTTCGACCCGGCACGCGAGGCGATCGACCCGCTCCCCGACCACCCCGGGGTCCGCGTGATCCGCGTCCCCGCCGGCCCCTGGAAGTTCGTGGCCAAGGAGGAGATCTACGACCTGCTCCCGGAGCTGTCGAACAACCTGATCCGCTTCATCCGAAAGGGACGGCTGGAGTACGACCTGCTCCACGCCCACTACGTCGATGCCGGTGTCGTCGGGCTCGAGGTCGCCCGGGCACTCGACCGGCCCCTCTTCTTCACCGCCCACTCGCTGGGCGCCTGGAAGCGCGAGCAGCTGGCCGGCGACCCGGAGGAGATGGAAAGAAAGTACAACTTCGAGCATCGGATCGCGGAAGAGAAACGCATCTTCGAGAACGTCGTCGCACAGACCGTCACCACGGACCTGCAGCGAGCCAAGATCCGCCAGCTGTACGGGTTCGACGCCGACAACATCGTCACCATCCCGCCCGGCGTCGACGTGGAGATGTTCCGGCCCCGGGCGCCCGACGAACCGGAGGCCGATCTCGGTATCGCCGACCCTTACCTCTTCTGTCTCAGCCGCATCGACAGCGGCAAGGGCCACGACCTGCTGCTCCGGGCGTTCGCCCGGCTGTTGGACGACGTCCCCGACGCCACGCTGGTCATCGGGGGCGGCTCGCAGAACCCGGAAGAACGAGAACGAAGCGTGCTGGCCTCGATGCAGGCGATCATCGACGAGACCGGCATCGGCGAGCGGGTCGAGATCGTCGGCTACGTGCCCGACGACCTGCTGGTCGCCTACTACCGCCAGGCCCGCGTCTTCGTCCTGCCGTCGCTGTTCGAGCCGTTCGGCATGACCGCCCTCGAAGCGATGTCGTGCGGCACGCCCGTGGTCGCCTCGCGCCTGGGCGGCATCCAGGGCGTCATCGACTCCGAGCGGAACGGCCTGCTGGTCGACCCGTCCGACCGGGACGAGTTCGCTACGGCGCTGCTCCGAATCCTGCGGGACCCCGCGCTGGCGAACCGACTGGGCGACGCAGGGCGCGAGACGGTGCGGAAAGAGTACAGCTGGGAAGCGATCGCCGAACGACACCTGAGTGTTTATCGCGAGTACACCGACCACAGCACCCGAGCTTACCGGTCCGGCTAACTCACGCCTGTGGAAGGTCCGCGAGACCTCTACCCGCCCCATCGTCTCATACTGCCGGCCCCCGAAGGCGATCCACCGCTCGCCGAGCTGCACGATGTCGACGACGTCGTAGCCGCTGAGGCTCTTCAACGGTTGCAATGAACCCTCGACCGGGTTGAAAACGACGTTCCTGCCATGCCCATCCCAAATGAGCAGACGCCCGTCGTCCCGAACCAGGAATGATCTGATCTCAGGCCCCCGGCGGAAGGCCGTAACTATCATCCGGATCTGGTTCCGGAACAGGCCTACCGGTTGCGAGCGCCTTGCGGATTATCTCGACGGCCTGCGCCCCGGTACTGATTGCTTGACAATATATATAGCTCATCGATATAATTAGAAGCACGATGTATCGATGGCTTTCACAGCGGGAGGTTCGGTCTCCATGGAACACTCCTTCGACAGTCAGGGCCTGGGCCGCCGGGTGAACGAGCTGCTCATCCTCTGTGAGGTCCGGCGGGCCCCCCTGCACGGGTACCAGATCGCGCTCGAGATCGAACGGAAGAGCAGCGGGTACTTCCCGGTCAACCACGGGACCCTCTACCCGATTCTCCACCGGCTGGAGAAGGAAGGGCTGATTGCGGGGTACTGGTCGGATCCCGAGGAAGGCAGGGCACGCAAGCAGTACGCTCTGACGGAGGCGGGTCGCACCTATCTGAGTGAGATTATCGGGGGCTGGCGTTCCCTCCAGGCCAGCCTCGAGCCCTTCCTGACAGCGGACGAAGCCGCCGATGGACAGGTTCAAACCGGCGCTGCGTAAGGTCGCCCGGGAGCTCGACCTCCCGCGGAACGTCCGCGCGGCCATCTTGGTCGAGATGGCGGCGGATCTGGAGGCGCTGTTCGGGCACCACCGGCGGCGCGGTGCCAGCGAGGAGGAAGCCGCGAGGAGAGCGGAGCAGACGGTGCTCGGCTCCTCCGATGTCATCCGGCGCCTGGGGCGCCTGCACCAGGCGACTTGGCGCGGGTGGTCGGAGAGCGTCGGTGCGCGGCTGAGCGGTGGAGCCGACCTCGTGCTGATGGCGGTGGGAGTGGCGCCGATGCTTCTCTTGGCGGGGTTCGTGGCCGCGCGCGTGCTGGTGGCCCACCCCGCCACACCTGTTCTCTGGGTCCTGATCGCCGTCGGTCTGATACTGGTCGGGCTGGTGCTGACCGCGGTGGCGAGCCTGTTGCGAGGCGGCCGCGCCCAATCCCGCTGGTTTCCGATGCTCCTGGTACTCTCGGCGCTCGCTCCCGCGCTCGGAGTGCTCGCCTTGGCGCTGGGGGGCCACGCCACCATGAGCGCGCTCGCGATCGGCACGCCCGACGCGGCCACGCAGGTCTCTCTGGCGGCCCGGGTGGCACGCGACGGAGCGGCGCTCCTTGTGGGTCTCCTTCTGGGGATCGCCGGCGCCCTCTCGTGGTTCGTCCTGCAGAACCGCTTCTCCGTGCAGCTCGTGCGGGACGTCGACGCGATGCTGGAGGACGGACCTGCACGGGACACGGTTGGTGGAGCCAATGGAATCGTCCCTCTCGTTCGGGGGAGGTCGGCATGATCGAGACGTTTCTGAGCGGCGGGGTCATGATGTGGCCGATGCTGGTCGTGGCCATCGGCGTCGCCGGGATAACCCTTCGCGCGGCCGCATGCTTGTGGACGAGGGCCCCGCTCGAGGACGTGCGGAAGAAACTGAACGCCATCGTCTTCTGGGGCGCGATGGGCGCGCTCCTGGGTTTGCTCGGAACCGTGGTGGGATTGGTCAGGATGGCGCAGGTGATTCAGCGGTTCGGGGCGGTTGAGGCTCCCCTCGTGTGGGGCGGCGTGGCCGTCTCGCTGGTCAGCCTCATCTTCGGAATCTCGATCCTCCTCTTCTCCGGGGTCGCCTGGCTCGTGCTCCAGCAGTGGACCCTGCGGGCGGTGGAGCGCGAGGGCGCCGGGCCGAGCTGATGCCGGAAGCTACGGCGCCCTGGCGGCGCTTTTTTTTCATACATCGATGGTCTTTATAAAGCGCCGAACATGTCTACCCCTTGGAGGGAGTGCATGAAAAGCATCGTCTGGCTCACGCTGCCGCTCTCGGTCTTGCTCTCTTCCTGCAGCCCGGCCGACGGCGACGGACGTGCAGGTGTCTCGGTTCGCGATTCCACGGGCATCCGCATCGTCGAGAACCACGGGGGCGACGAGTCCCTCGGGCTGGTAGCCGTGTGGATCGCGGACCTGCTTCCACCGGATAGCACGCTCACCGCCGTTCCCTGGGGAGTAGCAGCGGACCCCTCGACGGGGCGGATCTACGTGGCGGACTGGCACGGGACGCGCGTGGCAACCTTCGATCGTTCCGGTGCTTACGCCGGAAGCTTCGGCCAGGCCGGCGACGGCCCCGGTGAGTTCCGGAACCCTTCTGCGGTTTTCCTCGATCCTGATGGCGCCCTGACGGTGTGGGACACCGGCCGGGGAATCCTGAGTCGATGGTCCAGCGCCGGCGGTCTTCTTAACGAGGAGCGAGCCCCACCGGTTTATTGGGGGCCGGGTTTCGCCCTCNNATGGAGCAGCGACTCGTCACCCGTACCGGCGAGCGCACGACCATCCTGCACGAGGTGCCGCTGGAGCTGGACATGATGGAGCTGCCCTGCATTTCAACGCCGGCGCCGAAGGTGTTCGCGCCGTCGGTGATCTGGACGAGCCGTGGCGACACGGTCTACGTCTTGAAGGGGCCGGAGTATCGCATCGATCTGTACGCCAACGGGAGACCGGTCTCGAGCTTCCGCCGCGCCGTGAATCCAATCCGGGTGACGGACGAGCTGGCAGTGGCGGGACTTCAGTCGAGTCCGGGCCCGTACGAGAGCCTGATGCGACGGTGCGGTGTCACAGCGGAGCAAGTCGTAGCCGCAATCGGTCACGAAGAGGTGGTCTCGCCCGTGCAGAGGATCGTGGTTGACCCCGAGGGCCGGCTTTGGGTGGCACGCAGCTCCGACGTCGTGAGCCCGGAGTGGGTCGACATCTGGAGTGCTCGGGGGGAGTACCAGGGCACCTTGGAGGCGCCGGGAATCCCGGTCGCCTTTCTCTCGAATTCGGTCTTCGTGAGCCTGCGCCCGGAGGAGACGGGGGGCGCGACGGCATCGCTCTACGAGCTTAGAGGCAGAGCGGGTGGCAACGCCGAGCCGACCTCAGAGAACGGCACGCGCCACGCGGAAACGGGTCTACGGAGCCGACTTCCGCAGTGACAGCGCCCACTGACGCTGGCTGGCGCTCACGAGCCGCTGGATGGCTGGAAACCCCGAAAACTGTCGCCCACGAGCGCTGACGAGCGCCAGTTTCCCGCCTGATAAGCGTGAGGTCGGTGGTGGTAGATTCGCACCGCGCCCAGCGGAACGGAGCTCATGCATGAAGGCGCCTCACGGCGCCTTCAACGCGAGTCCACCCAGGGCCCATTGAGGTCCAACCCGTAGCAGACTCCCCTGATATAAGCCCAGCTGCTCTTTTGTTTTGGCTTGTTTGATCGACACTGTCGCCGTACCGTGGGAAGGAATTGGAAAGTGCGCGCCCGGCAGCAGTCGATGAAGGAAGCCGCATCGATCTGGTCGAAGCCAGGGTTCCCGCGGGAGGCGAAGCATGAAGCGAAGCGATCGGGAATTGGGGATGGATCGCGCCATCACGCGGCGCGATTTCATCAGCGGCGTGGGGGTGGCGATCACCGGCTCGGCGTTGGCGGGTCCGTGGACGGCCTTCAGATCTGCCCAAGCCGAGAGTGCTGCGGCGGCCGCATCTGGGCTGCAGGAAGAGGCCGCGCACTATCCGCCGGCTTCGAAGGGGATGCGGGGCAGCCACCCCGGGTCGTTCGAGGTGGCGCACGCGCTGCGCGACGGCGCGCGCTGGGACGACCTGGGGCCGGAAGCCGAGACGGGCGAGCGCTACGACCTGGTCGTGGTGGGCGGCGGCCTCAGCGGATTGGCGGCGGCGTACTTCTTCCGCAAAGAGGTCGGACCCGAGGCGCGCATCCTGGTGCTGGACAACTGCGACGACTTCGGGGGGCACGCCACGCGCAACGAGTTTCGTTCGGGGGGCCGCACGCTGCTGATCAACGGGGGCACGATCAACATCGAGGACCTCAGCGCGTACGACGAGCCGTCTCAGGCGATGATCCGCGAGCTCGGCATCGACGTCGGGCGCTACGCCGAGTTCAATGACGCAGAGCTGTACCCATCGCTGGGGCTCAGACCCGGTGTCTTCTTCGACGAGGAAACGTTTGGAGTCGACCGGCTGGTGGTCGGACAGGACGAGCTCGAGCTGCCCGAGTTCCTGGCCAGGACGCCGCTGTCCGAGCCGGCGCGCGAGGACATCGCCCGGCTCCACGAGGACCGGGTGGACTATCTTCCGGGTCGATCGCTGGAGGAGAAGACGCGTGCCCTGAGGCGGATGTCCTATCTCCAGTTCCTCACGGATCTCGTCAAGGTCGACGCCAGTGTGGTGCCCTACTTCCAGACCTGGCGGCAGGGGTACTGGGGGATCGGCAACGACGCGCTTCCGGCAGAGATCGCCCGGGTAACCGGCTTCCCGGGCTTCGAGGGCATGGGCTTCCCCGATTCCGAGCCGAGCGAGGGGGCCTTCCCCGTAGTCACGCCCACCAGCGGGCAGTACTTCCGCTTCCCCGATGGCAACGCTTCGATCGCGCGTCTGCTGGTGCGGAGCATGATCCCCGCCACCGCACCGGGCAGTAGCGCGGAGGACATCGTGACGGCGCGATTCGACTACACGCAGCTCGATCGCGACGGCGCACCCGTGCGGATCCGGCTGAACAGCACGGCGGTGCGCGTGCGACACGTCGGGGACAACGAGAGCTCGAGAGAGGTGGAGGTTACGTACGTACGCTCGGGCCGGGCGCGGCGGGTGCGGGGCCGTTCCTGCGTGCTGGCCTGCTACAACGCGATGATTCCGTACATGTGTCCGGAGCTTCCCGAGGCGCAGCGCACGGCGCTGTCGTACGCGCTGAAGGCGCCCAGGGTGTACACCAGCGTGTTGATCCGGAACTGGAAGGCCTTCCAGCGATTGGGGCTCAGCGAGGCGTTCTGCCCCGGGAGCTATCACGACAGCGTGGGTCTGTGCGATCCGATCAGCATGGGCGAGTATCGCTGCCCGCGCACGCCGGACGAGCCGATGGTGTTGCAGCTGTACCGGACGCCGCTGGCTCCGGGGTTGCCGGCGCCAGAGCAGTGGAAGAAGGGAATGCTCGAGCTGCAGATCACGACCTTCGAGGTGTTCGAACGCAAGATCCGCGATCAGCTGGGGCGCATGCTCGGCGGCGGCGGATTCGATCCGGCCCGGGACATCGAGGCGATCACCGTCAACCGCTGGCCCCACGGCTACAGCTTTGGCTACGACCCCACCACGGACGAGGTGGCGTGGACCAGCGACTGGCCGGTGCAAGAGCGCCCGTGGCTGCGCGCCCGCCAGCCCTTCGGCCGCATCGCCATCGCTAACTGCGACGCCGCGAACAACGCCATGACCGAGGCCTCGTTCAGCGAGGCCCACCGCGCCATCCGCGAGGTGCTTGGGGGATAAGCGGCCCATTGAGACCCAGCCTTCTATGGGCTCCATGAAAGCGCGTGAGGTCGGCGATGCTACGACGCCAGGCCGGTGTTGGTCGGCTTCACCGGCCTGGAGTGAGCTCTAGACTCTGCTTCTCTGGTTCACTCGAAGGTCCCGCTGCAAACGCCTCGTCAAGCAGTGCTCGTGCGGAACCCCTCCAGCTGTTCTCGGTGGTGATGATAGTCAGCTATCAAATCGTCCACGGTACTCTTTACCGTCAGCGTCTCCCCTTCGTGTCGAACCCCGAAGTCGCGATCCCATGCCTCAGTATCAATCGCCCGCAAGAATGCCGTTAATTCCTCTGCCGATGCGGTCAGGCTCTCCAGCAGCGCCGATCGATCCGTGTCGGGGTACTCCCGAACCAGCACAGCGTTCACGTTCGAGTAGTCGGGGCCAGGATCCACGTCGTAAAACGGCAGCTCGCCGCGCAGGATTTGCCTGGCGCCCCTGACTACGTATCGGTTCCACCCAATCAGGTGAGCCACCATGTCCCGCGCTGTCCAGGTGGTGACCTTTCTGAGAAAGAGACGCTCATCGAGCGCGGCGACAGAACCCGCGAATGCTTCGACGCAGCGCTCGAGCTGTTCCGACTGCTCCTCTGGGGTCATGGCAGGCCCTTCAGTTTCGCACCCATCTCCGCATTGGTGCGTCGCGCCTCCATGATCTTGATGACCGAATCCACGATCGGCTTGAGAGCGAACCGTACGGTCAGACCGAAGAGCGGCAGCAGGATCGCCGTTCCGCCGATCAGGAGTATGAGAATGTCCTCATCCAAGTGAGCTGTCTCCCTCAGGCGTAAGATCTCTCGTTCGACAGGCTAGTAACCCAACACTCAGACGAGTTCGTCAATCATGCAGTTTCACGGTGAGACGCTTTTCCCCGAATAGGCTTCCGCATCCGCCGGGGTAACGATGCTATCGGTCCCTACGCGATGCAAACGCTGATGGGGCTGAGATTGCCGGCCGGCAGCACCGTCGCGGGCGGTCCGCCCGATGCGACCGACCTGGCGGGAGTCAGGAGCAGGCGACCGCGAACCAGGCGATGCTGGTGTCCTGGGCTGTAACCGAGACCGATTGGGGATTCGGGCCGCTGGACGCGCCATTGTTCTCGTCGGTGACACAGTTCCCCTGGATGTCCGTCAGCTCCACGGAGTGGGAGCCGGTCTCCAGAGTCCAGTACTCACCGACGTTGAGCGCGATCCGCTTGTCGTTTCCGCCGTCGACGGTGACCACATAACCATCGGCATCCAGGTTGGATCCAAAGGTCGTGTTTCCCACCACGAGGACCCCGCTCGCTGGGCCGCTCGAATCGCCGCAAGCGACCGCGAGGCCCAGTGCGGCAACGATCGCAATCAGGCTGAAGCTCTTCATCGCGCCTCCCGGATGTGTCGTGCTGTACAGTGTTCTGGACTATTGCCGGATTGTCGGTCTAATATACAACACTTCCCTCGTTTCAGCCAGCGACGGGTGGACGCGTCGATCGGCCTAACGCTTCCCCGGCCGACCTCGCATGATGCGGCCCGTCTCGATCAGGTCGAGGACGTACAGGATCTCCGCGTCGGGATCGAACCGGTAGCGACGGAAGTCGTCCCACGTCATGGCGAAGTCCGGGGTGAAGACCTTCGCCCGCGGGTGGCCCGGGGGATAGAGCACCTGCACCGAGTTGGAGATCGACCCTTCCAGCTTCGAGTTGGGAAGCACGAAGCTCGTGCTCTCCATGAACGCGTTCGGTGCCTGGCGGGGTGGCACGCCCACGGCGGTGGCGCCGCCGATCTCGGTGAGGAAGTACGTGAAGTGGAAGGCGGCGCTGAAGGTCGCGGGCGCTGTGACCACCACGGCCTTCGGGGTGTACGGCTCGTCCCGAGGTCGGAAGTACTCCGACCCGTAGGACGTCAGACCCGACGAGCTGCGACGCTCCTCGATGGGCAGCGACAGGTCGTTCTTGAACAGGTGGCCGTCCCGGAAGTCCCCGGTCGCGAAGTCCGTCCCGTATCGGGCGTTGAACTCGCCGATGTCCGCGAATCCCATCTTGGAGAGATAGAGCCGGGACAGGCGCGTGTCGTACTCGGCCTCCAGCTCGCTCTCGAGCAGAGCGTCGCCGTACAGCATGTACAGGAGCGCGTAGACCAGGGGGGTCATGCCGCCGGAGTTGCGGCGCAGATCGATGATCAGGTGCTCCGCTCCGGCGGCCCGCATCTCGTCGAGCAGGTGCGAGAAGCGTTCGTACAGCGATGGGATGAGCGCCAGATCTTTCTCCAGGTCACCCGTCCTCCGCGCATCGGGGAGATGACGGAACGCCATCTCGAAAGCCCACCCCGCGTTCGCGGGATTCTGCGAGTACATCCGTTCGGCGACCTCCCGGCTCACGATCGAGCGCCAGAAGAAGTAGCCGACCCGACGGCCTCCGTGCCTCAGCAGCTTCCCGTACAGGAGGCCGTTGTCGCCGCCGAGGTCGAGCGAGCGCTCCGGCAGGCTATAGTCGGGCCGGTCGTCACTGAACCGGACCGCCACGCTGAAGGTGTCCGTCCCCGGGGTCTCCAGGGTCAGCCGGAGCGGCGCCTCCCGCTCCAGGATCGGCGGCCAGCCGGGCCGCCTGCGCACCAGCAGCCCCCGGAGCCGGTTCATCGCGCCGTAGAGGTTCTCGCTGGGGTGGATGGTCCGAACCGAATCGAGGACGGCGCTCAGGGGGAGATCGTTGATCTCCAGGAGCTTGCTCCCCACGTATTCCCGCATCTCCGGCGCGGCCGCCTGCACGTACATGGCGTCGGTCGCGATGGCGAACAGCAGCGGGCTCCATCCGGCGGTCCCGGCGGATCGGGCGGCGGGGCGGCGCATCCTGGTGTGGCCGTCGTTCAGGATGGCGAGGAACCGCTGGGCCAGCGCGTGCAGCTCCTGCACGTTGGCGACGTCCGCCGCCTCCTGCCGGAAGCTGTCGGCGGTCCTCGCGAAGCCCTCGGCTCCGCCGAACGCGGTGTAGGGATCGGGGTGCGTCGCCTCGACCAGCTCGACCAGGACATCGAAATCACGAGCGAGCCCCTGCGGCGCCGCGCTCTGCGCCGCGGCGGCGCTCGGAGGCGTCAGCAAACCCCAGAGGCCGATCGAGACCCCGACACTCCTGAAAAGAATCTCGAACCGTGAGCTCTTCGTTGCCTTTCTCATGGCTCGACCTCCCTCGATCGGGGCGCGCGAGCTCTTCATTCGACGTAAAGGCTCACGGCGGGATTCACACTGGCCGCGCGGCGTGCGGGAACCAGGGATGCCACGGCCGCGATCACGATGAGCAAAGCCGCCGCCACGGCGAAGGAAAGGGGATCGAAGCCGCTCACCTCGACCAGGAAGTTCCCCAGCCACGAGGAGGCGATCCAGGGCCCGGCCAACAGGACGGCCACGCCGGCCAATCCCGCGCCGAGAAGCGCCAGGATCAGACCCTCGCGCACCACTCCGCGCAGCAGATCGGCGGTCGTCGCCCCCAGGGCCTGCCGCAGCGCCAGCTCGCGGGTGCGGAGTCCGACCTGGAAATTGACAACCGCATACAGACCCGTTGCCGCCAGGAGCGCAGCCAACGCGGCGAACAAGCTGATCAAGAGGGTCATGAAGTCATTCATGTCGTAGAGGCTCGCCTGATAGGCTTCCAGGGTCCGGGTCCGATCGACGGGCCAGCGGTTTCCCAGGCGCCACGAAGCGTCCCGGACGACCTCGGCGAGGGACGCGGGGGGCGCGTCGGAGCGAAGAAGGACGGTCATGGGCACGGCCGCTGGCATCTGGCGAAACGGTACGTAAATGATGGGCGGCTGCAACCAGATCCCCCACTCGGCCACGTCACCCACCACCCCGACGATCCGATGCGGATCCCTCAGCGCGGGTGGGGTCTCATGGAAGGTCAGGGCGGCCCGCAGCCGGACCGCGAGAGGATCCGTCTCGTTCGTCAGAAGCGCCCGGACGAATTCACCGTTGACGATGGCCACGGGCTCCGCCCCCGCCACGTCTCCGGCTTCGAAACCGCGCCCCATCACCAGCGGGATGCCGAGAGTCTGGAAGAAATCGGGGGCGACGATTCGCAGCTGAACGTCACGGTTGTAGTTCTCCGCATCCAGAGCCCCCGGGTCGGATCCGTCCGTGGTGACGGCCGCCGGCATCCCCCCGCCCGATAGCGGCGCGATGTTGGCCAGCGTGACCCCCTCCACCTGGGGGAGCCCGGACAGTTCCTCCTCCAACCGTTCGTAAAAAGACACGGGCTCTTCGATGTCGGGGTCGAGGGGGACCCGGGCCGTGAACACGCCGCGAAAGTCCAGGCCCACGTCCTGGTGAAGCGCCTCGAGGAGCGAGCGGCCCAGAATCCCGGCGACGGCCAGCAG
>JABAHS010096672.1_pt6 | contig 18390 bp, 14 predicted proteins | sample 7062111 | NCBI WGS metagenome assembly JABAHS01 (sample SAMN14534600, study PRJNA622989) | marine sediment metagenome | biome: marine biome [ENVO:00000428]; feature: marine pelagic biome [ENVO:01000023]; material: deep marine sediment [ENVO:00002113]; isolation source: pool of 4 deep marine... | reverse complement strand
CGCGCTCTGGATCAGCTTGGAACTGGGGTGCCCTCCACCGATCGGATACAGCGTCTCGTGGAAGTGTGTCGCGTGTCCCACGATGCGGCCCGTTAGGCCTTCGAGCTCACCGATCGTCAGTTCGCCGTCCTGCATTGCATCGATAACGGCATCGGCGGGGATGAACCAGAAGGGTACGGCACCGGTCCCCTGCGTCTGTGAGATCCTCGGGGCGCCCGCGAACACCTCGCCCTCCCAGAGGTTGAATCCCTGAACCGTGAGCGGACAGCCGAACGCGGCCGGCGGATCGAAGAACGCGAGCAGGTTGAAGCCTTCCGGAATACAGTCGGGATCGCGGTAGAATTGGATCACTGCCCAGCCATCCACGATGAAGACGTGCGGGGGCACGGGCTCGATGCGGGCGTAATAGGGTGGTCCCGGATCCTCCGCCGAGGGCCACGTGGTGCGTACCAGGGCCGTGGAATTCGCGCCCTGTACTGGCGGCGGCGCTTCCAGGGCGGCGGGGGCGGCGGGTGTGTCTGTCGGTGCGGTGGCGCCGCGCTCGCAGGCAGCAAACGCGAGCGGCAGGCCGAGCAGGGCCAGGGCTTTCCTAAACATCGTGACCTCCCGTGCAAGAAGTCGCGTAACCGAGACCCGGGTTGGAATCAGCGGCTGCGAGCTGGTTCTACTTCGGCCTCGGCGTGCACCAGCGTGCCGGTCGGACCCGCACTGCAGGCAGTGGCCGCAGCAGCTGAATCTCGAGCGCGGACCCCAAGCATGCTCCTCACCTCTGCGGGCTCCAGGACATGGCATAGTCTTCAAACCCGCGCCGGTTGGTCAGGTTGACCAACGACGAGCCGTCGACGTTGATCATGAACACCTCGAAGTTGTCGGCCGCCTCGAATTCGGAGATCGGACCCACCATGTTGAAGGCGATGCGCGAGCCGTCCGGCGACCAGATAGGCCATTGTGCTGGGATGAGAGCGTCCGCTGTCAGATTGACCGGGTTCGACCCATCAGCATTCACCACCCAGACGGCCGCACCACCAGCGGCGGCCGTGAAGGTGATCCTCGTGCCGTCGGGGGACCACCTCGGCCCGTACCCTCCCCACTGCGGGTCACTCACTTTGAACATGTTGGAGCCGTCGGCGTTCATCACGAATATGTCGCTGAAATCGCAAGGGGGGTCACAGGCATCGCGATCACTGTCGAATGCGATCTTCATTCCGTCCGGTGACCAGGTCGGGCGTTCCTCGCTGACGGTAGGCGTGTTGGTCAGATTCACCGGGTTAGACCCGTCGGCGTTCATGACGATGATGTCCGCACACGCCTCCACCCCAATCCAGATCGCGCAGGCGACCGCGCCCCGATGGCTCTCAAAGGCGATCTTCGTCCCGTCGGGGTACCAGGTCGGACCCCTGTCGTTAGCCAGATGGTGGGTCAGCCTCGCGAGCCCCGAACCGTCGGCATTCATGCCATAGATCTCGCTGTTGCCAGCCCGGTCCGACCAGAACAGGAAGCGCGAGCCGTCCGGCGACCAGACCGGACCCCCGTCGTCGGCCGGATGGTTGGTCAGGTTCACGAGTCCGGACCCATCGGCGTTCATGGCGTAGATCTCGCCGTTGCCATCCCGGTCCGTTTGGAACAGGATCCGCGTCCCGTCGGGCGAGACAGCTGGCGACCGGTCATCCGCCAGGTGGTCGGTCAGCTTCACGACCCCGGACCCGTCGGCGTTCATCACGTGAATCTCGTTGTTGTAGATTCCGTTCTCCCAATCGTCTTGGCTGTGTGACACGAAGACGATCTGGTTGCTCAGAGCCGTAAGCGTCCTGAAGCTCAAGGTGACCGGTTCCTCCAGAGAATCGCCGGCCAGATCCCGAATCTCCGTGGTGACCTCAAGGATGTACGTCGTTCCCGGCTCGAGGGGCAGCTCGGGCACCAGCTCGGCCTGCAGCCCACCGTCTTCGAGGATGAGAGTCGCGTCGACGGGGGCGCCGTCGAGCTGGAGCCTGATATTATCGAACGTGATCGTGCCTTCATCGATGGGCTCGCTGAAGACGACGACGGCGGTCGAGTTCAGGGTAACGTCGACGGCGTCTTTGGACGGGCGCGTACGGACCACTCTGGGCCGTTTCCGTTTGGGCACCGTGTCGACGTAACGAACCGATGTGCCGTCGGCGAAGCGCACGGTGATCTCGAGCTCATCGCCCGGTGAGCCGGCGAGGGCGACGGGATCGAAGCCGCCATCGACGATCGCGGCCGTCACCGATTCCCCGGTCGCCGAGTTGGCCACCGTTGCGGAGAGCGCGTCGGGGAACGTGCCCGGATTGGCGGAGACGTAGACCATCCCCTGCGCCCCTGCCGCCAGCGCACCGCCGGCTGGGGAGCCGCCGATCGGCTCCGAGACCGCCACACCGGCGGGGGCGACCTCGAGCTCGGGCCCGCCCTCGGAAGGCAAGGGGCCTTCGTCGCTGCAGCCGGCGAGCGCGGCAATCACGAGTAGGGCCAGCCAACGGCTCCCTCTGATTCTCCGGCTCCCAGATGGTTGGGGCTTCTCTGTCATGACAACCTCCAGGGTTGGATTCCAGCGCGGGTAGTCATTCCACGCCCCCGGTTAGCCCGGAGGTTGCCGGTGGAAGCGGCTAGACCGCTGAGTATCGTGAATGAAGGTGAGGGGCCCTCTCTGAAGCCGCGCATCGTCTCCGGGCCCCCTCAGTTGCGCGACCAGGCCACGCCGTACTGCTCCGCATCCGGCGGTGTGAACGCGTCCACGTCATCCGGTATTAACGGGCGCACGTCTCCCGTTTCGACATCCATATAGAGGATGCGGCTTATCCCCCCGTACCCGTTGTATTGAGTGAAGGCGATGTAGCGTCCACCCGGCGACCAGTCGAACGCTTCGTGGGTGTAGTCGAGGCGCCGCACATGGGGTCGGTACCGAATCTCTCGCTGGCCTGTGCTCACGCTGTAGAAGGCGATCACGTGGTCGAAACTCGCGCTATCGCTTGGCATGCGATCGTAAGACTTCACGGCGATCCGATCGGCATCAACGGGCGACCAGGCGGGAGAGAACGTCGTCCATCCATCCTGGCTGAGCGGGCGAACGTTGGTGCCGTCCGCGTCCATGATCATGACCTGTCTATAGCCGAACGGTACAGGAAGGGTGCATCTACACGCTTGAAACGCGATTCGCTGGCCGTCGGGCGACCAGGTGGGACGACCTATCCGGACGGTCGAGTCCGGAAGCCCCGGGGATGCCGTGTTCACCAGTTCCCGCCGGTCGGACCCATCGGCGTTCATCACCCAGATGCCTCCACCGAAGGCGAACGCGATTTGTGAGCCGTCAGGAGACCAGGCTGGCGACCCGCCATCGCCCAACTGAACCTGGTTCGAGCCGTCGGCGTCCATGACGTGGATGGCCCACACGTCGCGGTCACTGTCGTAACGGTTAAAGGCGATCTTGCCGCCGTCCCACGACCAGGTCGGCTCCGTTCCTTGGGTCAGTGGCGTCAGACCGGAGCCGTCGGGGTTCGCGACATAGATGTCGCGGAACCCGTCACCGTCTCTGACGAAGGCGATCCTGCCTCCGGCGTCTGCGGCTGGCAGGGTGTACTCGGTACGGACGTACACGCCGTCCTCGATGTAGGGGAAATTGGGCTCCCATTCATGGGCGATGACCAGCGAGTCGCCTTGGAACGTGGCGATCGCGGTCCAGTCCTCCCTCCCGGCGCAGCACGGCGTGTAATCGAACGCNNNNCGTTCTGGTCGAAGATCAGACGGGAGTTGTCCGAGCCGGCCATGGGCGTGACAAGTTCGAAGGCGTGAAAGGCGCCGCCCGAGAAGGGGCGCACGGTGGTGAACGTCTGGACGAGCCCTTCCTCCAGGGGATCGCCGGTCAAGTCCCGAACCTGTGTGGTGATGGACAGGGTGTAGGTGGTTTCGAACTCGAGGGATCCATCCGGCGCGAGCTCGGCCCGCAGGCCGTCCTCATCGAGGGTGAGGGTCGCGGCGACGGGGACGCCGTCGAGTTCGAGGGCGATGGTCTCGAGCGTGATCGTGCCCGGGTCGACGGGCTCGCTGAACACGGCCATGACGCTGGCGTTCAGGGCAACGTCGACAGCGTCCTTGGATGGACGGGTGCGGACGACTCGCGGCCGCTTGCGCTCCGGCACGGTGCTGCGGTAGCGGACGGTGGTACCATCGATGTTTTGCACACTGATCTCGAGCTCATCGCCGGGCGAGCCGTGGATCGCCACGGGGTCGAAGCCGCCGTCGACGATCTCGGTCCTCAGCGACTGGCCCGTCGCCGAGTTGGTCACGCTGACCGAGATGGCAGCGGGGAACGTACCGGGTTGGGCGGAGACGTAGACCAGCCCTTCTGACCCCGCGGCCAGGGCGGCGCCGCCTTCCGGTCCACCGATGGGCTCCGAGACCGACAGCCCGGCGGGAGGCACCCCGGACTCGAGGTCATCGTCGGGCCCGGGGACCTCATCTAAGCAGCCGGCGGCCAGGACGGCGGCGACGAGAGCCAGCCAACGGAACGTTCCTGGGCTCAGACAATTTGCTGGGGGTTTTTGTCTCGGTGCCATCTTCAACTTCATCTCTAACCTCCATGGCTGGGGCTGTCTTCTCTCGGCTGAGGTTTGTCACTCGACGCCCCCGGTCAGGCCGAAGCCTGCCCAGTAGAAGGGGCTGGATCGTTGGCTGTCGCGGATGAACGCGCGCTGGGCATCACCCAGCGCTTCGGCTCTCGAAGAGCTTCCGCGCAGGGCTTCGTAGAACTTCTGCATCAGGAGGGCGGTGGCCTCGTCTTCGACACGCCAGAGGCTGGCCACCACCGACTCGGCCCCCGCGAACAGGAAGGCCCGCACCAGCCCTACCCAGTCGTCGCCGGGCGGGACTTCCTGGCGCGGGCCGGTGCCGAGGCCCGTCTCGCAGGCGCTCAGCACCACCAGGTCGGCGGACAGGGCGAGCCCGAAGACCTCGTGAACCTCCAGTCGGCCATCCTCCGTCGGGCCGGGATTCAGTCGGACGTAGGAGAACAGGGGGTTGCGATCGTTCAGCACACCGGCGGTCGCCAGGTGTACGATCCTTCGACCGGGCGCCTCTACGATGAACTGGTCTTCGGTCGCCGCCGGGCCCACCACGAGCTCCCCCGAGGGATAGGCGCTCTCGATGGCGCGAATTTCATCGACCGAACCTGGCAGCCCTTCCGGCATCGGGGCCATGGCAAGCAGCCCGCGTCCCGGCTCCGGTCGCTGGCGTCGGGCGAGCTGTGCCCAGACGGACGCCGACGGGGCGTAGGCCACGTCGTAAGACTCGATCAGGAACGACTCGCCATTGGAACCGGACTTCAGCAGCGCCGCGAACGGTAAGTAATGCAGCCAGGCGTGCGGGGCGATGATGAGAGTTCTCTTTCCCTCGAGGTGCCCGGCGGCCTCCAGCGGTTCCAGCAGCTGGCCGTAGAGGGTGCGGAGAGGCGTTCGCCATATCTCGACCCCCGGATCGCCCCCGCTGGACTCGGGGCCGATCGTGCCTCGAAGGAACCGAACCAACTGGCTCAGTCTCTCGCGGTTGACCGGAAGCTCGAGCGCCGCGATCTCCGAGCCGGACACCACGAAGGCGAGGGTCCAGTCGTCGGATACGAGGTATTCGATCAAGACCGCGTCGGACGGCAAGGCTCGCTGGAGCTCTTCAAGCCCGACCGGTGAGCCCGTCACCAGCGAAGCATACTCGGGCCGCGACTCCTTGATCTCCACCAGCAGCTCTTCGTACTCGGCCCGTGCCGTCAGCAGCGACTCGCGGAGCTCCTGGCGCTCGCTTCGGTGCTCGGACGATCCACGCAGCGGGCCCGGGCGCGCGAAGGACTCGTCCAGCCTTGTAGTCAGCTCCGCGATCCGGCGTCGCAGCGTCTGCTCCTGGCGGATCAGCGCCTGGGGCCCGCTCCCCGGGGCGGTCCGGCCGCGCGCCATCAGGTCGAGCAGCTGGCGGGCGCGCATGCTCTCGCTGACCTCGAAGGCGCCGGCGAAGTGGCCGCGCGCCAGCTCGGTCCTGGCCAGCTCCGCGTAGGCGCTCCACTTGTCCGCCAGGTATCGGTACCGCCGCTCCTCGACGGTGAAGGTCGCGCCGACGCTCTCCAGCTCGGTGATCGCGGCGCGCAACTCGGCGGCGGCTTCATCGAGATGTCCCTGAGCGCGAAGCGTCAGACCGAGCCCGAGTCGGAGCTGCCAGCGGATCGGCTGGGCCGGGGTGTCTTCGAGCCGGCTCAGGGCGGCGCGGTATCCTGCGGCCGCGTCGTCCAGCGCGCCGACCTCACGATCCAGATCGGCGAGGGCTCCCAGGGTCCGGGCCTCCGCGGCCACATCGCCGAGCCCCGTGTGAGTGGCCAGGGCGCGCCGGTAGGCGCGCCGGGCGCTGGCGGTGTCTCCAGCGAGAAGCTGCGCGTCGCCCAGCAGCATGCGGGTCAAGGCCGCGGGCCGCGGGTCGTCGAGCGTCTCCTGGACCCGCAGAGCCCGGGTGAGCGCTTCCTCGGCGGCGTCGAAGTCCTCTCGGGACATGTAGAGGTATCCCAGCCCCTGCTGGGCCTCGGCCTGTCCGGCGGGGTCATCGAGTCGAGCGTAGCCGGCCCCGGCCCGCTCGTAGAGCTCGGCCGCCTGCTGGTCCTCGTTGAGGTCGGCCAGCAGGTCGGCGCGCTGCAGGGCAAGCATGGGCTCGAGGTACTCGTCGTTCCCGGCTTCGGCCTCGGCGTAGTCGAGCTCGCCGAGCGCCAGCTGAAGCTCGCCCATGGCGGCTCGCACGGCCGCGATGTCGCTCCGCACCTCGGCCCGCCAGACCGGCGGTCCGATCTCTTCGAGGATGGCGAGGGACTCTTCCAGCGACGCGAGCGCAGCTGGGTAGTCGCCCCAGCGGAGGTGCAGCAGGCCGATGTTCTCCAGGTCGAGCGCCTCGCCTTGCCGATCGCCCACGCGGCGCCGCAGGTCGAGGGCTTCGCTGTACAGCTCGAGCGCCTCGTCGTACGCGCCGCGCTCGGTGGCGATGTTGGCCAGGTTGGTCAGGTTGTTCGCCGCGGCGCGCTCCCGCCCGTCCCGTCGGTTCAGGGCGAGCGCCGCGCGGAGCTGTTCCGCGGCGCCTCGCAGGTCGCCCAAATCGGCGCGCACCAGCGCCAGGTTGTTGAGATCGGCCACCTGGCCCTGGCGGTCGCCGGTGAGCGGGCGGACCTCCAGTGCGCGGCCGTAGAACTCGGCGGCCAGCGCCAGATCGCCGCGATACCGGTGAACGCTGGCGATGTTTCCCAATGCGTTGCCCCGCGTCCGGTGATCGCCCGCCGCTTCCGCCAGTTCCAGGGCCCGGGTGTAGTAACGAAGCGCGCGCTCCAGCTGGCCCAGTGCGTAGTACCCGGCGCCCAGGTTGCCGAGTGCGGCCGCCTGGCCTGCCGGGTCGCCCAGCGCTCGATGTCTCGTCAGGCTTCGCTCCCACAATTCGATGGCGGCTTCAGGACCCTGCGAGCGGTAGGCGTCGATCCCCGCCAGTCGCAAGCTGTCGGCCTCGAGCTTCTCCGCGCGCTCGTCGGCCGACCAGCCGGTGAACTGTCGCACGCGTCGGATGAAGAACGAATCGGACCAGACCTGTCGGTAGAACTGGGCCAGCCGGTCCGCTTGCAGCAAGCGCTCGACGCGTCCTTCCGGGCTAGGCGCGCGAACGGCCAACTGGAAGAGCGCCGTAAAGGCTTCCCTCACGTCGTCGGGCCGGAGGCGCATCTGCTCCAGCAGTTCGGCCTCCTGACCGGCTTCCAGCAGCGCCAGGATCTCTGGCTCCGCCGACTCGACCTGGGCCGGCAGGGCGACGAGAGCGGCGACGACGAGGCTGGTTGTAACTAGCATGGACGAGTCCGCTCAGCGCTCGTGAATCTCGAAACGCACCACGTCCGATCGAATCCAGCGGTTCCAATCGACGCGGGCGGCGACTTCCCACAGGTACGACGCGCCCGGTACGAGTCGGATCTCCTCGGGGAGTACGGCACTCGTCTCCGAGGTTTCCGCCTCCCAGAGGGCCGTGCCCATCGCGTCGTACAGGGTGACCCGGTAGCGGTCCGCCGCCGTCAGCGGAGACCAGCGGAATTCCCGAGCCGCGGCCACTTCGCCCACCGGCGCCTGCGGCATGAGCCTGGACTCCGCAGTGGGCACATCGTCGCGGTGGGTGGGAGCCAGCTCGTCGGTCAGCTGGGCCGGGCGCAGGAACAGGAGCCCGGCGATGACTGCGGCCGCAGCGAGGGCGGCGGCGGTACCGACCTTAGCGCGACGCCCGAGCCGCCTCCCGGTCGGCGGGGACCGGTCCTGACTCGCGGCGGCCGCTTCACGGCCGTCGCCGCTGGCCGATTCGAGGATGTGGAGACGCCGCATGTCGATCTTGGCGACGTCGGGAAGCGTCTCCCGGATGCCGACGGCTAGGCGCAGCTCGTCGAAGCAGCGAGCGCAGGTGAGGTAGTGCGACTCCAGGACCTCGACGTCGTCGTCGGACAGCTGGCCAACCACGTAGCGCCCGATAAGGGCGCGTTCGGCTATCTCGGAGCAGGTCAGTTCTCGCATCGACCGGGTATCCCTACGGCTAGAGGGTATTGACGCTGCTGGGAAGCGGCGCGTCGAATTTGCAGCCTCCTATTCAACTGTTCGGAGATCAGGGCGATTCGTGACGGGTCTTCGTTTTCCCAAGGAAGGCGCGGCGAAGCCGCTCGAGGGCGCGGGACTTCCGCTTGCGGACGCGGGCCGGCGGTTCACCTTCCCGATCGGCGATCTGGGCCGGCGTCAGTCCCTCGAAATACGAGAGATAGAGAATCTCGTGATCATCTTTCGACAGTCGCTCGAGGGCCAGGCGCAAGCGCTCTTTCTCCTCCTCGGAGATGAGCGCCCCGAGCGCGTCGGTGGACGCGGCCTGCTTGTTGGAGTCGGGAAGGGTCTCGAAGCTGCGGGTGCGACCGCTCGTGCGAAGAAGATCGGTGATCACGTGTCGGGCGATGCCCCGGACGAAGGCGCCGAAGCTCTCACCCTCGCGGAAACGTCCCCCCCGCACGGCTTCGACGGCGCGGGCCAGCGTCTCCTGCGCCACGTCCTTAGCGGCGTCGCGATCTCCGAGCGCTCTTAGGGCCATGGCCTCGAGCCTGGCTCGAAGCTGCTCGAGCTCCTCTGGTCCCAAATCGCCCAGCGCCCCGGCCAAGACTGCCTCCGTCGTTTAGGGGCTACCTGTCAGAGTCAGGGGTGTTTGACGACGAATCCGGGTAGCTCTCACAAGGTCAACGCGCCCGTACCAGGATGCAAGTCTGGCCCTCACTACGGATCGCGCTCTTGCCGCCGCATGCGGCCCGTTGCACCGTTAGAACATGCCGGGCCAGATCGTCACCCTCGACTTCCATGTCACCTCCGAGTGCAGCCAGGACTGTCCCTACTGCTGGGGTCCCCAGGACTACGAGCGTCCGGTCGACACGGAGGCGGCGCTGCGCATCATCGACCGGGTCGCGGCGCTGGGCATTCGCCGCATCGTCTTCACCGGCGGCGATCCGCTGAAGCGGGACGACGTCGCCCGGCTCATCCGCCACGCGAAGGCGAGCGGTCTCGAGGTAGCGCTCTCGACCACCGGCGACGCGCTGACCCGGGAGTTCCTGCGCGACGCCGCCGCCGACGTCGATCTCATCTCGCTGCCGCTCGACGGGTCGAACGAGGCGGTGAACGCCCGCACCAAGGAGCCGGATCATTTTGGAGCGGTCATGCGGGCGCTGGAGTGGCTGCGCGAGTACCCGGACGTTGATGTGAAGGTCTGCACCCCGGTCACCTGCCATAACCTGGACGACGTCCCGAACATCCTGCGACTGGTGGAACGATACGCGGAGAGCACCGACGCCCGGGTGTTCTACAACATCTTCCAGGCCTTCCCCCGGGCGATGTTCGACGTGGACTGGTCGGAGCTGCTGGTGGGCGACGACGAGTTCGCCGATCTCGAGCGGCGCCTGGCGGGCCGCGCCGGGGTCCACGTGAACTTCTTGAGCCACGCCACACTCGATCGGCTGTACGCGATGGTCTTTCCCGACGGCAGCCTGGTCGTCCCGCAAGGCGACGTGTACCGGAGCTTCGGCCCGTTCCTCGCGATCGATGATCTGGACGCGGTCCTGAAGGCGAGCCCGTTCGACGCGGCGAAGCACCAGCGGCACTCCCGGGGCTGGGAAAAGCGAGGTTGCCGCCGCTGAGCCGCAGCCGCACCACCCGGCTACGAGCCGTCCTTACAAATTCTTTACAAAAGCCAGACCGGTTTCGTACCGCCGTCGATTGTCGCTCGGCGGTCCAGTCCCTACGTTGGAAGGGCCGGGATCCAGAGGTGTTGCAGGAGGTGGAGAGCATGCGATTCGTGCGTAACGGCAAGGCGCCGGGGCGTCCTCGGGGCACATTGCTGATCGTATTCCTGACGCTGAGCCTGGCGCTGGCCGCCGGGCTGGCCTACCAGGCGGTGGACGCGGCGCGCTCGCACCGACAGACGGCGGAGAGCGTGCTGCGGGACTACGCCCGGATCGCGGCGTGGGAGTTCTCGCGCCGCGCGGAGGGCGCGCTGAGCGGCGCGATTGTGCCGGCCTTCCGATACGTGCGCGAGACGCCGGCGCCGGCGCCGGGCGCCGCGCTGCCGCCGCCGAGGATCGTGGCTCAGGCCATCGCGGACGATACGTGCGGCTGCGGCGGCCTGGCCACGCCGGACTTTTTCTTCCGGCTCGACCTGGCGGACGGCACCCTGGCCTTGACGCCGGGCTCGGAGCCGGTGGCCGACGAGGCGCGATTGGCCGGGACGCTGGCCGAAGCGGCCCCGCAGGCTGCGGGCGTTCACTCCGGCCACCCCTACCTGCTGGCCGATGCCGCGAACACGGGCGCCGACGTAGTGGCGTGGGCGCTGCTCAAGGACCGAACCGGGACGCCCCGGGCGATTTACGGGTTCGGCGCCGGATTCGGCGTCTTCGACGAGGCGCTGGAGCGGACGTGCAGTGACGAGCCGCTGCTGCCGGCGTCGATCGCCGGCGACCAGCCGAACGACTCGCTCCTATATATAAGACTGATCGCGCCCGACGACGGAACGATGTACGAGTCGCCAGTCCGCTACCCGGAGCGGTTCTCGGCGGACGACACGCTGGGCGCCTGGCTGGGCGGCCTGGTGGCTCGGGCGGCGGTGCGGCCGGAGGCGGCGGCCCGGCTGGTGATCGGCGGCCTGCCGGCCTCGCGCCTGCCGCTCATTCTCGGGCTGCTGCTGGTGGCCGCCGGTGTGGGCGCCGCCAGCTTGCTGCAGATCCGGCGCGAGCGGGAGCTGGCCCGACTGCGCGACGACTTCGTCTCCGGCGTGTCGCACGAGCTGCGCACTCCCCTGGCCCAGATCCAGATGTTCGCGGAGCTGCTCGACGACGAGAAGCTGCGGAGCGAGGAGGAGCGTCGGCGCTCGACCCGGATCCTGCGCCAGGAGTCGCGGCGGCTGACGCACCTGATCGAGAACGTGCTGCGCTTCTCCCGCTCGCGCCGCGTCCCGGCACGGCTGGCGCTGAGCGAAGTCGACCTCGAGACGTTCATCGCGGACACGGTCGACCTGTTCCGCCCGCTGGCCGAGGCCCGGGACGTGGAAGTGGCGACCGACGGCGGCGCCGACCTGTCGGTGCAGGCGGACCCGGCGGTTTTGCGACAGATGCTGATCAACCTGCTGGACAACGCGGTGAAGTATGGTCCGCCGGGTCAGAAGGTGACGATCGGAGCGGAGCGGGTGAACGGGACGGTACGGATCCGGGTGAGCGATGAGGGTCCCGGCGTTCCGGCGGCGGAGCGGGGTCGTGTCTGGGAGCCGTACCGGCGGCTGGAGCGGGACGCGAATGGCCCGGTGGGCGGCAGCGGGATCGGGCTGGCGGTGGTGCGGGAGTTGACGCTGCGGCACGGTGGCGCCGTGCGGGTGGAGGAGGCGCCGGGTGGCGGCGCCAGCTTCGTGATCGACCTGCCGATCGAGCCGGCGGCCGAGGCCAGCGGGTCGGTGAACGGGAACGGCGCCGGTTGATCCGCATCCTGGTCATCGAAGACAATCGCGACCTGGCCTTCGGCCTGCAGACCGCGTTGGAGGTGGAGGGCTACGAGGTCCGGGTGGCGGAGGACGGGCCGGGCGGCCTGCGCGAGGCCGGTGAGTACGAGCCCGACCTGGTCGTCCTCGACCTCATGCTCCCCGGCATGGACGGCTACCGGGTGCTGCGGGCGCTGCGCGAGAGCGGCTTCGACGCGCCGGTGCTCATCCTCACCGCGCGCGCCGAGGAGACCGACAAGGTGCTGGGCTTCGATACCGGCGCCGACGACTACGTCACCAAGCCGTTCGGTGTGCTCGAACTGCTGGCGCGGGTCCGGGCCCTGCTGCGGCGGACCGGCGTGGCGCTGGAGGACGAGCCCGACCGACCCATCGAGCAGTTCGGCGATGTCGTGGTGGACGTGGCGGCCCGAACCGTTCTGCGAGCCGGCGAGCCGGTGGAGCTGAGCCCCAAGGAGTTCGACCTGCTGGTCGCCCTGTTGCGACGTGACGGTGCGGTCGCCTCGCGCCACGAGCTGCTGAAGGAGGTCTGGGGCTACCAGGCGGTGGTGCCGACCCGGACCGTGGACATGCACATCTCGGAGCTGCGTCGGAAGCTGGAGGGCGACTCGTCCCGGCCGCGGCACATCCTCACCGTGCGGAAGGCCGGCTATCGGCTGGAGCGCTGACCCGTCGTCCTTACACGTCGCTTACAAATCCCCGACGCTTTCGCTACCCGATTCAGACCCCGCGGACACCTGCCGAGCCTCCTGCTCGCGTAGCTTGCCTCATCGTCGGACCGTATCTCGAACCGGAGTTCACGACAACAGCGAGCGTTCGCCGTCGATCATGAGTAGACGATCCTTCTTCGTCGCCCTCGCCCTGGTCTTTCTGGCCGGGTTGGGCGTCGGGACCGCGCCGGGCCGCCGCGCCGTGGAGCCGACGGGACCTACCGAAGCCCCGGGGAGTCGGCTGTGCCGGGCCGTTCCCCACCGGCCGTTCGTCGCGCCCGCCCGACCGATCCCGCCACCGCCGCCCGTCCGATTCGCTGCGGACCTGCCGCCCTGCGGCGACGAAGACCGGGCCCAGCCACGGCGGTTCCGCGCGTGAGAGCTCGGGCGGATGCAGCGGGTACGCGGTCCGGGGCCGCGCCGGGCGCCGGCGCCGCGTACCGCCGCGCCGGGCGCGCCGATCTGGAGGGTACGGGCCTGGTACGCCGGCTGGGCGCCGTGGACGGGACGGCGCTGGTGGTCTCGAACATCGTGGGGACGGGGATCTTCGTCACGCCGGGTATCGTGTTCGGTTACCTGCCGGACCCCCTGGCTTTCCTCGGCATCTGGCTGGCTGGTGGACTGCTCTCACTGGCCGGCGCCCTCTCGTACGCGGAGCTGGCGGCGATGCGGCCGCGCTCCGGCGGCGAGTACGTCTATATCCGTGAGGCGTTCGGACCGCTGGCCGGGTTCCTCTCGGGGTGGACCTCGTTCGTGGCCGGGTTCTCCGGCGCCGTCGCGGCGGCGGCCGTCGGCTTCGCCGTCTACCTGGGTCGGCTGGTCCCGCTGGCCGGTGACACCCGCGCGCTGCTGGAGCTGTCGCTGGGCCCGCTGGGCGTCACGGTCACGCCGCGCAGCCTGGTGGCTCTGGCCATAATCGCCGCGTTCACCCTCGTGCATCTGCGGGGCCTTGGGCCCGGCCGCCTGCTCCAGAACGCGCTGGCCGCGCTCAGCGTCCTGACCATCGTGGCTCTGGTCCTGGCGGGGCTGGGGGTGGGGGGGGGGGCGGGGGCGGGGGTGAATCCGATGACTGGGGCGGCGACGGCGGCGCCGAGAGGGGCCGGCTCGGTCTCGGCCGGCTTCCTGGCGCTGATCCTGGTCATGTTCACCTACAGCGGCTGGAACGCCGCGGCCTACGTCACCGAGGAGATCCGCGACCCGGGCCGCAACGTGCTGCGGGCGCTGGTTCCGGGAACCATCGTCGTGATCGTGCTCTACCTGGGGTTGAACGCCCTCTACCTGCGCACCCTCGCCCCTGCGGAGCTGGCGGGCAACGTGGCCGCGGGCTACGGCGCCGCCGAGGCGCTGTTCGGCGATGCAGGCGGCCTCGTGGTGACTCCGCTCATCCTGCTGGCGCTGGCCAGCAGCATCAGCGCGATGATCGTGACGGGCCCGCGGGTCTACTTCGCCATGGCTCGGGACGACAGCTTCCCGCGCCCGTTCGGCCGGGTGAGCGACGGCTCGCGGGTGCCGGCCTTCGCCATCGCGGCGCAGGGCGTCTGGAGCGCCGCTCTGGTTCTCTCCGGCACCTTCGAGCAGCTGCTCACCTATACCGGGTTCGCCGTGGTGCTGTTCGCCGGCATCGCGGTTAGCGCCCTGGTCGTTCTGCGGCGCCGGCACCCGGACGCCGAACGGCCGTTCCGGGTCCCCGTCTACCCGCTGGTGCCCGCCGCCTTCGTGGCGGCCAGCGCGGCGATGGTCGCTTACGCCGTCTGGGGGGCGCCGGGCCCGGCGCTGGCGGGCGCGCTGTGCATCGCCGCGGGCGTGCCTCTCTTCTGGTGGTCGGCGCGCCGCGCCGCATCCGACTCGCGACAGACTCATTAGATACAGGAGGCATCGATGTATTCCTGGCTCAGGTGTAAGATCCGAACCGCTCTCGCCCCCGCCGTGGCGCTCCTGCTGTTGGCCCCGTCGGGTCCGCTCACCGCGCAGGAGCCCCTGGGCGGTACGGGTCGCGACGAGTGGCAGCGCGTGCCGGCGGTGTTCGAGGCGCTGGGCGTGGAGCCGGGCGTCCATATCGCCGACGTGGGCGCCGGCGGCGGCTACTTCACCGATCGGCTGAGCCGGGCGGTGGGGCCCGAGGGCCGCGTCTACGCGGTGGACATCGACCACCCGGCGATCTTGAGATTGCACGAGTGGCGCGAGTCACAGGGTCGCGACAACGTCGAGCTGATCCTGGGGGAGGTGGACGACCCGCGTCTGCCGTTCCGGGCGCTGGACGGCGCGCTGATCGTGAACGCCTACCACGAGATGGGTGCCTACGAGGCGATGCTGGAGGGGATCGAGCGGGCGCTGCGGATCGGCGGCCGCCTGGTCATCGTGGACAACCCGCCGCGGGACAGCCTGGAGTCGAGAGCCGAGCAGACCGACCGGCACCAGATCGCCATCGGCCTGGTCGCGGAGGACCTGGAGCGGGCCGGGTTCCGCATCGTCGATCGGCAGCCGGCGTTCATCGAGCGGGACCATGATGACCACACGCATCGCCACTGGATGCTGGTGGCGGAGCGGCTGCGGTTCACGGTGTCACCGCCCGCCGACCTGGATCTGGATCCTGCCGCGAACGCCGACGTCGCCGACTTCTGGTGCGCGTTCTCGGACCCGGAACCGGTGCTGCGCGAGCGGCTCAGCCCGCCGGACTCGCTGGACGCCGCGATCGGCGGCGGCCGCCTGAAGGTCTGCTACAGCCGGCCGTCCGCCCGGGATCGCGTCGTGATGGGCGAGCTGGTCCCGTTCGATGAGCCGTGGCGGACCGGTGCCAACGAGGCGGCCCTCATCCACCTGGGCTTCCCGGCCCGCATCGCCGGGGTGCGCCTGGAGCCGGGCACCTACTCGTTCTACACGATCCCGGGCCGGGACGAGTGGGAGATCGTCTTCAACCGCTCCGTCCACCGGCACGGCATCCCGATCAACGCGGCGGTCCGGGCGCAGGACGTGGGCGGCGGGCGTGTCGCCGCCGAATTGCTCGACCGTCACGTCGAGACCCTGACGTTCGACGTGCGGCACACCGGCCCATGGTCGGCCGAGCTGCTGCTGGAATGGGAGACGACCCGCGTCCGCATCCCGGTGGAGCGGATCGACGACTCTTGAGGCACCGGCCCGCTGTCGCTCGGGGGCGTCTGGAGCGCTGCCCGACTGCGCGATCGCCGCGCCCGGCCCGGTGATCAGTGCACCGGTACCAGATTCGGCTTCGTGGCCTCAAGCTGGTGGTTGTCGTCGAACGGCTCGTTGCCGCCTGGCGCGTGCGGCGTGACGCTCAGGATGTCGCCGTTCTACTGCGACTGGTCGCTCGAAGCCAATACGCCCTGTTGACTACCCGGGGCGCTCAGGGTTGGTTGATCCGCGCCGTGTCCCGGGAAGGTTGGCCCAACACGTGCTCGTCCGCTACGACGACCCGACACGCAGCACGCCCGCTACGGCCCGGCCGTGAGTCCGATCAGAGTCGTCAGGTAACACGCCGCCACGAACTGGGCCCGCGATACTGGCAGGCTGTTCCGGGTGAGCTCTGTACCCTGGTATTCCTCCACCGCGATGGAGCCGAACGCCAGCAGGCCCCAGAAGACGAGGGGCCGCCATGACCTAGATGGGCGAGATGAACGACCCGCATGCGCAAAGAGGGGCGAGCTGTCGAGCACCCGCCGCGGGCGGCTCGGCACGGAAGCTGGCGGATCGCTGAGTGGTTTGGGGGCGCGAAGTCGCCGGGAGCAGTCAGGGGAGAGTGATTATCCTTTCTGTTGACGGGAAGGTCGGGACGGGGTATTTTAGAATTTGAGACCCTAATATCTTTTTTACCATGATCTACTCCCAAGCTTCCGAATACGCCTTCCGCGCGCTTATCGAACTGGCGGGTCACCGGGACGGGCCGATCCCGGCGGCCAGGCTGGCCGAGGCGGCCCAGATCCCGCAGTACTTCCTGGCCAAGATTCTCCAGCAGCTCGCTCGGCAGGGAATGCTCCGGTCGTATCGCGGCCCTCGGGGTGGGTTCACACTCGCCCGGGGGCCGGAGGAAATCAGCCTGCTCGGCGTCGTCGATGCTCTGGAGGGTATCACTCGGTACAAGCGTTGCGCTGTCGGCCTGGCCGAGTGCTCGGATGAGATGCCCTGTCCAATGCACGAATCGTGGAAGGGCTTGCGTAACCAGGTGCTGGCCTATCTCGAGGACCGCACAGTGGCTGATCTGGCCGAGGCGTTGAAACGGAAACAGGAACTGCTGACGTGAGCGGCGGGAAATCGAGGGCGCTGGTGGAGGGTGGAGCTATTGCCCAGTCGGACGGGCGGCAGCCGAGCAGGGCGTTCTGGCCGCGGCGAGCCCGCCGAGAACTTGGGGGATCGCCAGCGATGAAAGGAGGAGTCATATGCGGATGAGGAAGAGCGTGACGCGAGTGATGTTAGCTTGCTCGGGTTTGATGATCCCATGGGCCGCCCAGGCACAGACGGGAGGCATCTCGGGCACGGTCGGGTTCGAGGGCACGCCACCGGCACGGCGCCATCTAGAGGTGACCGCTGACAACGATGTCTGCGGAGACACGGTGATGGCTAATGATCTGGTCATCAATGACGGCGCGGTCGCCTATGCCGTCGTGTGGGTCGAGGGTGCCGAGGGCCAGGTCGGCGCGGAGCAGTACAAGCTATCGAACACCCAGTGCCATTTCGTCCCTCCCGTCATGGCCGGGACGGTTGGCGGAACCCTGATCATCGAGAACACCGATCCGGTGCTCCACAACACGCACCTGAAGCTGCAATTCAAGAGGCGTGGGCGGACCGTGGCGAACGTCGCTCTGCCCGTGGCGGGTCTCACGATCGAGAACAACCGCGCGCTTCGGCGTCCCGGATTGATTGACGTGAGTTGTGACGCTCATACCTGGATGCACTCGAAGATCTGGGTGTTCGACCATCCCTACTACGCGGTGACGGGTGAGGACGGGTCGTTCCAGATCGGGGATCTGGAGCCGGGCACCTATGTGGTGAAGGTGTGGCACGAAGTGCTCGGAGAGCGGGAGCGGGAAGTCACGGTGGCTGCCGATCAGGTGTCCGGCGTGGACTTCGGCTACGGGCCGTCTGCGATGAGTGGTGCCTCTCGGTAAGAATTCGCCGCAGGAATCCGGTTCCAGCCGTTCCAGCCGGGCCGAGACCCCCGCGCGGGGCGTCAGCTTGGACCGCCGGGAGGGTTAGTCGGCACCGGCGCGGACGGTTGCCGGGGCGCGTATCTCGGCCGGCCGGGGCGTGAGGCCACTCGGGCCTCTGAGGTTTGGGAAGCGCTCGAGCCGGAGGGAATTGACCACGACCAGAAGGCTGGAGCCCGCCATGAGTCCCGCGGCGAGGATGGGCTGAAGGAATCCGAGCGCGGCGGCGGTGAGGGCCACCAGGTTGTATCCGAAAGCCCATAACAGGTTGCTGAAAATGGTCCGGCGTACGGCCCGGGCGAGCCCGACGATCCAGGGCAGGGCCCGGAGGTCGCTGCCGGAGAGCACGACGTCGGCGGTCTCCCGGGTCAGGTCTGTGGCCGAGCCCACGGCGATCCCGACGGCGGCTCGGGCCAGCACGGGCCCGTCGTTGAGCCCGTCGCCCACCATGGCCACCGCACCAC
>JABAHS010148828.1_pt1 | contig 18426 bp, 15 predicted proteins | sample 7062111 | NCBI WGS metagenome assembly JABAHS01 (sample SAMN14534600, study PRJNA622989) | marine sediment metagenome | biome: marine biome [ENVO:00000428]; feature: marine pelagic biome [ENVO:01000023]; material: deep marine sediment [ENVO:00002113]; isolation source: pool of 4 deep marine... | reverse complement strand
TAGTGGCTGAACGAAAACTCGTTAGGGCAGGTCATTCCGGCATTGTTTTGTGCCGGAATCTCCAGGAATTAGGCAGGAGATTCCCGAACAAAAGATCTCGGGAATGACTGCAACACCCGTTTTCGTTCAGCCACTATTTAAGGCTAAAATCATGCCATTGAATTTTATGCATAGGATCTGCAGGCTCAACACCGAGATGCTGGTTTCCTACCAGGCCACGGGAAACCCTCTTTTTCAAAAATAAGAAAAGTTTTCAGCTTCTTTCTTATATTTGAGAAAGTACATCGGACTCTCGTTTCATCTCCGTGAATAAATAATAAACACTTACACGCATTTTTTCTGTCATGCACATGGCATGAAAATTGAAAGTCAGTAAGGAGTCGTATCCGTACCTGAATCTTTTGACGCAGAGGAGGTGAGTCCGTATGTCACTGGCATTATATACTTTGGTGGGGATTGCTTTCCTGGTTGCACTGTTTTTTGGATTGCGGAAGTTGATCAGAACCTATTTGACTTTTCGGGGTAAAATGTTGGTAACGTGCCCGGAAACCAACAAGCCCGCAGGCGTTGAAGTGGATGCCGGTCATGCAGCCATCATGTCGGCAATGGGTGAGGAGGATTTGCATCTCAAGGCATGCACTCGATGGCCGGAACGCGAGGACTGCGGTCAGGAATGCCTGAGCCAAATCGAGTCATCTCCGGAGAATTGTCTTGTGAGAATGATTCTGACCGATTGGTACAAAGACAAAACGTGTGTTTACTGCAGAAAAGCATTTGGCGAGATTCACTGGCATGACCATAAGCCCGCGCTCCTGGCGCCCAACAAAATCACCGTGGAATGGCAGGAGATCCCTGTGGAAAAGTTGCCGAGGATGCTGTCGACACATAAACCGGTTTGCTGGAATTGCCACATTGCTGAAACCTTTCGACGAGCGCATCCGGATTTGGTGATTGATCGCCCTGCAAACCGCAGCCATCTGCTATGAAACCGTCGTGGTGCTCCAAAATCTCGAACACACACCACAGTTTTGAGAGGTGAGTGACATGCCAAAGCTGCAATATGACATTCCCATGGAACAGCTCATAAACCGGCAGATTCGGTTGTGGGAACGAACATTCGAAAAAGGCAAACGTGCGAGAGACGAGAGCGTTAACCCCTGCATTACCATTTCAAAAGAGATTGGTAGCCAGGGAGTGGAACTGGCAAAGCGCTTGGCTGAGAGATTAAATTGGAATTTGTTTGACAAAAGCCTTGTGGAATACATTGCGGAGGATGCGAAGGTTCGGCAGAGCATGGTGGAGATATTTGATGAAAAAACTCAAAATGAAATCCACAGCTGGGTTCTTACTCTTTTGGATCACCATGCCCTGGGGAGCGATCGCTATTTCAAGCACCTGATGACCGTGATTCGAACGATTGGTGAGCACGGATGTGCCGTTATCGTGGGCCGCGGCAGCAATTTCATTTTGCCTCCCACAAAAGCCCTCCGATTGAAGGTCGTCGCACCGGAGGAAAATCGTGTCGCCTACATTATGCAAAAACAGGAGTTGGATCGAAAAGAAGCCGATAAGCTCGTGAAGAGAGCGGATGCCGAACGCTCAGCCTTTATTCGCCGGTTCTATCACCAGGATGCCGAAAACCCACTCTGCTATGATTTGGTCCTGAATCTGGGCACCCTTTCCCTGCCCATTGCGGAAGAGATGGTCATTCAAGCGTTGAAAGCGAGATTCCCCCAATTCAAGATAAATAGCTTGCTGGAGAAGTGACATGTTCCCAGAGAATTTAACCGCAAAACAAATCATGACGTCACCGGTCATCACCGTCCGGGATAATCGCTCCGTTGAAGAAGTCTCCGACCTGTTTATCGATAACATGATCAGTGGTGCGCCCGTGGTGAATAAGAACGGTCGGCCCGTCGGCGTGATCACACTCACGGACATCGTCCGAAATGAAAAACGTCGTGAGAACATCGTTTCGGACAAAATCGCCTCGGACTATATTCTAAGAGATTATGAAACCTCCTTCAATGCAGATGAGTTAGGTTCAGGCTATCATATCGAAGAGGGTGAAACACTGCTCGTTCGCGATATTATGACGCCGTTTGTGTATCGCGTAAAAGAGGACGCACCCGTCAAGGAACTGGCTGAAATTATGACCTCAGGAAGAATTCATCGTTTGTTCGTGACGCGTGATGATGAAATCGTCGGCATCGTGACATCGCTCGATTTCCTGAAAGCCGTAGTGAAATACAGTAAATAAGATTCCGCTTATGAATGAAAAAATCGTACTGATCGGCAATCCGAATGTGGGTAAAAGTGTTATTTTCGGACACCTCACGGGTAGCTATGTGACTGTCTCCAATTATCCCGGCACCACCGTTGAGATCGCCCAGGGCCAGGCAAAATACGATAGCAGCCGCGATGTTGTCATCGATACACCGGGGGTCAACAGCCTGCTTCCGTTTTCCGAAGATGAGGTGGTCACCCGTGACATCCTGCTCAATGAGCGTCCTCGTCTGGTCGTGCAAGTCGCCGATGCAAAAAACTTGCGCCGAGCGCTGTTTCTTTCGGTGCAACTTGCCGAGATGGGCATCCCGTTTATTTTGAATCTGAACATGATGGATGAGGCCGGGAGTCGAGGCATCGATCTCGATGAGCAAAAACTGTCCGAAATTCTGGGCGTCCCGGTCATCAAGAGTGTGGCCATTCACAAACGTGGCCTGCTGGGTCTGGTCAACGAGATTCAAAACGGCACCCAACCTTCAAAATTAACCCTGACGTATCCCGACGAAATCGAAGCCGGTGTTTCGAAACTGATTCCGTATCTTCCCGAAGCAAATACGTCGAAACGTGCCGTCGCCTTGATGCTGTTGTCCGGAGACCTCAGCCTCAAAGAATGGCTTGTCACGAATTTAGACGCCGACACCATTCAGAAAATTGAGGATATCATTCTTGAAGTCCAATCAAAGCTTGAGCATTATTCCATCGGCTCCGCCATCAATCAGCAACGGCTTCAAGAAGCTGAGGGAATTCTGCATTCGGTCTACAAGCAGCAACGTGTTCAAGGCAAAAAAATCACAGAGCTGTTGAGTCGAGTCTCGATGCATCCCATTTGGGGACTGCCCATTCTTTTAGGCGTGCTGTACGCAATGTACCAATTCGTCGGGGTCTTTGGCGCAGGTATCTTAGTGGATTTCTTTGAAGAAGTCATCTTCGGAAAGTTCGTCACACCGGCAGCGGAGAGACTGTTTTTATTCTTAGCCCCCATCCATTTACTCCATGAATTACTGGTCGGTGAATATGGCTTGATCACCATGGCGCTTTCTTATGCCGTGGCCATTGTACTGCCTGTCGTGGCCACGTTCTTCATCGCGTTTAGCCTCCTGGAAGACTCGGGTTACTTGCCACGACTTGCGGTGATGATGAACCGGATCTTTCGACTTCTGGGGCTGCATGGCAAGGCCGTCCTGCCGATGGTCTTGGGACTCGGCTGCGACACCATGGCCACCCTCACAACCCGTATTTTGGAAACTCGGAAAGAACGAATCCTCGTGACCTTACTTTTGGCGTTGGGCATACCATGTTCGGCCCAATTAGGAGTTATTTTGGGGTTGCTCGGCGGCCTGTCGCCGAGCGCCGTGCTCATCTGGTTGCTGTGCGTTGTCGGAGTGCTGTTTCTGGTCGGTTATTTGGCCTCAAAAGTGTTGCCGGGCCAACGCTCGGATTTTATCCTGGAACTGCCACCCATCCGGCGACCGAGCTTTATGAACATCGTCACCAAAACCATTGCCCGAATCGAATGGTATCTGAAAGAAGCGGTCCCGCTGTTCTTTCTCGGCACGCTCGTCTTATTTGTGCTGGCAAAAACCGGTGCGCTGCAAGCCATCGAAATCTGGACCGCACCTCTGATCAGCGGATTCCTGGGGCTTCCCGAAACCACAGCTGAGGCGTTTCTCATTGGATTCTTGCGGCGTGATTACGGCGCTGCCGGACTGTTTGACATGGCGCGACAGGGTCTGCTGAATCCCAAACAAATCGTTGTGAGTCTGGTGACCATTACGCTGTTTGTGCCCTGCATTGCCAATTTCTTCGTCATCATAAAAGAAAGAGGCTGGAAAACTGCACTGGCCATTTCGCTGTTCATCATCCCGTTTGCGTTCCTGGTCGGCGGAATATTGAATTTCATTCTGTCCGCGGTTTGAAAAAGACATGTATTTGACATACACACTGTTCTGGTTCGGGTTGGTCGTTATCGCCATTGTCAATGGTGTGGTGCGGGACTCGCGGTATGCTAAACATACGAGTGAATTGCGCGCGCATCAGATTTCATCGGTGACCGGTGTGACGCTGTTCTTTGTTTACACCTGGATTTTACAATATAGATGGCCCATCGAGACATCGGCACGGGCGCTGATAATTGGCGGCATTTGGTTAGGCTTAACCATCGCATTCGAGTTCACATTCGGTCATTTTGTGTTGAAGCACAGTTGGCAACGCCTTTTGGTCGACTACAACCTTGTCCGGGGGCAGATTGTGGTCGCGGGTGCTGATCTGCGTGTTTTTGACCCCGTGGTTGGTTGAGAAACTAGGGAACTAAATGAGAAAAAATACTGACAACGTAAGTTGCCCGTTATGCGGCAATCGCTTTTCTGAAGAAAAGAATACGCTATGCCCAACCTGTCCACTGGGATCGGCCTGCAATTTGATTTGCTGCCCCAACTGCGGATATCAGTGGCCAGAGAATTCCAAAACTGTCGATTTTTTCAAAACGTTGTTTTCGAAAAGGGGAAGAAAAGAATGAGCGAGAGAGCTGATCATTTGCTTAAAACCATCTGGCTCATGCATGAAAAATGCGTGGTCGACTCGGAAAGCATCCTTTCACAAGTTCCGATGCAGGTCCGGGCCACGGCGAAAATGCTGGAAAGGAACGGCCTCATTTCTGCAAAAAATGGCCAGATAAGGCTGCTTCCAAAAGGACACAAGAAAGCCGAGTCGCTCATCAGGCGGCATCTTCTGGCGGAACGGCTCCTTTCCGATGTCTTCCAGGTTAGCGACAAGGAGATGGCCAAATCTGCCTGTGCCTTCGAGCACATTCTAAGCCCGGAAGTCACTGACAGCGTGTGCACGTTTTTGGGGCATCCGCCGGTGTGTCCGCATGGAATTGCCATCCCTCGCGGTCGGTGTTGCGCCAAATTCACCAAAGACGTCAAACCCGTGGTGCATCGTTTGCTCGACATGGAAATTGGCGAGAAGGCAAAGATTGTGTTCATCGCCCCCGGGCGAAACAAGACGCTCGATCGTTTGGCGATTTTTGGTGTGGTCCCGGGCAACCAGGTTCGCTTGGAACAAAAGCGACCGGCATATGTAATCCAGGTGGACGAGACCGTTCTGGCGTTGGAAGCCGATTTGTGTGAAGGAATTTATGTGAAGAACTTGAATGGAGCAGAAACCTAAGCTGTTGATCTGTATTTTTGAATTGGACAATATCCATAGACACATGTAAAGTTAACTTAATCATTTATTTTTAACGATCTTGCCTCATACTTATTTTATCTTTTAAGATTTCGGTATTTACCCAAACTTGATTCAAAATACCAAATTTTCAAAATTCAGACTTTTCTATCTATCTATTGATGATTGGAATTTGAGATTTATTTGTCATTTGGGTTTTGGAATTTGCGGCTGCGCCGCACCGAGCAACTCTGTGGACTCCGCTTCTCCGTTTTTGGTTCCGGCTAGGCCGAGTTCATCTCCCCCCAAAATACTGAATTTCCATTCCCAAAAATAGGAAGCGGCTCATTCCTTCTCTCAAAACTGAGAAAATTCCATCCCCGCGTTCCGTTGCCCGTCTTTTTGATTAAATTTTTGAACTAATAAAAACAATATCTTAAAACCTTCGATCATCAGCGGCGCGATACTGTTTTTTAGGCATGAATTTTGATTTTGTCAAAAATAAAATCGTTTGCCTCTACCAATCGTGAGTTCTAATCAAGAGACCTTTATCGTTGCCTGCATTTTTACAAATTATCTCAACATTTCCCAAATCAGAAGACACACTTATGAAAATTCTGTTTCATAACATTGTTTTGTTTGGAAATATGTAAAGCTACCTAAATAAGGAGGTCTACAGATGGAAGACACACTAACCATAACCGACAACCGCACCGGAAAAACGTATGATATCCCAATCATGTACGGAACGTACAAAAAGTACGGTGCCGCCATCCGTGCCACTGACTTGCGTCAAATCAAGTTCGATAATGAAGATTTCGGGATGTTGAGCTACGACCCCGGGTTCGGCAACACCGCTTCGTGTAAAAGCGCGGTTACCTTCATTGATGGGGAGCGAGGCATTCTGCATTATCGGGGGTACCAGATCGATGAGCTGGCAAGAAAAAGCAATTTTATGGAGGTCGCCTATTTGACACTGCATGGCGAGCTTCCAACAAAAGCACAAATGGAGGAATGGACTCATAACATCACGCATCACACGATGGTTCATGAACACATGAAAAAATTCATGGATGGATTTCATCATGATGCGCATCCGATGGGGATCTTGGTGAGCACCGTTGCTGCCCTGTCTACGTTCTATCCCGACGCCAAGAACGTCCGCGATCCTGAAACGCGCAAACAAGAGATTTACCGACTGGTGGCCAAGATGCCAACCATTTCAGCTTACGCATATCGACACAGCATGGGGTTGCCCTACGTTCACCCGGACAACGAATTGAGTTACGCCGGCAATTTCCTGAACATGCTGTTTAAGATGGCCGAACCAAGATACGAGCCCAACGAGATTCTGGAACATGCCCTGGATGTGCTGTTCATCTTGCACGTCGACCACGAACAGAACTGCAGCGCCAATACCATGCGAAGCGTCGGTAGCTCATTGCCGGATCCTTATGTGGCGGTCGCTTCCGCGGCTGCAGCGCTTTACGGACCGCTCCATGGCGGCGCCAACGAACGTGTGCTGCGCATGTTACGGGAAATTGGCAGCATCGAGAAAGTCCCTGACTATGTGAAACGTGCCAAGGCAGGCGAATTTCGACTGATGGGCTTCGGGCATCGCGTGTACAAGAACTATGATCCACGGGCGCGAATCCTGCGAGAAATGGCGCCGAAAGTTTTCGAAGTGACGGGCAAGAACCCGCTTCTGGATATTGCCATCGAACTTGAGCGAATTGCTCTGGAGGACGATTACTTCGTCGAACGCAAATTGTATCCCAATGTCGATTTCTACTCCGGGATCATTTATCAGGCCATGGGCTTTCCGGTAGATATGTTTCCGGTGCTGTTTGCCATTCCGCGTACGGTGGGTTGGCTGGCTCAGTGGCAGGAAATGCTGGACGACTCAGACCAAAGAATTGCGCGGCCACGACAAGTGTTCAACGGATACGACATCCGCGACTATATTCCGGTAGCAAAGCGCTAAAAGCGAATCGCGAATCACAATTACGGGCGTCCGTCACCTCGGTCCTCCTTTCTCTTTGCAAAGTTGCCCTTTGCATTGTTTGTGACGGACGCCTTTCATTATCATCATGCAAAAAGCAGCTCCGGTCTAAACGACCAGTAAAATAAAGTCGCGCAATACGTATCTCGACTGAATTTTGAACCTGTTCAACCTTATCAATACTAAGGAGGTGTCTGTGATGCAAGATTACATTGAAGCCGTTCGCGGTCGAGTCTGCGCAGTCTGCATCGATGGCATTTTTGATGGCAAACAACAATTTGTGTGTTGCGGTTTACCAGACGACCGCACTTGCCCCATCGAGGTGTACCTGCCAGAAGTGATCAACGTAGTGGAGTCCATCGACAGCCCGAGAATGGAGGATTACGTAAACGTTCTGCGAGATAACGTCTGCAGCGCGTGTGAGCAAACCGAAGATGGAAAATGCGAGTTGCGTCTCCATGCTGATTGTGCATTAAATCGTTACTTCATGTTGGTTGCGGGAGCCATCGAGGAGGTGCGATCTCAGCAGGCTAATTAACAAGCTTTACTAAACTTTGGAAGTCTAGTAAAGTTAATTGGTTGCGGCTGGGCTAAAAAAATGCAAAAAAATAGAAAGCCATGAGCGTGAAACGATTTTTGGGTGTTATCTTCTTATTGACGCTGCCTTTCGGTTTGTGGGCGCAAAATGTCCATCAGCAGATCCGCGAGATGGAGCGTGAACGCTTCCACAGCGTAGATCGGGGTCTACTTTCAAAATCGGACGAAGCCAATCGGAGCGACTTCGATGTCACCCACTACCGAATCCAACTGGATGTGGACCCCTACGCCAGAACCATTACCGGCAAAGTCACCACAAAGGCGGTCTCGAAGATTTCAGGACTCAATGAAGTGACGCTCGACTTATTCTACAACATGACGGTCGATTCTGTCGTCTCAAATGGATCTTCACTTGATTACACACATTCGGACAACGAAGTGACCATCCCGCTTGCCAGAGCGTACGGGAAAGATGAAAGCGCGGAGCTTACTATGTATTATCACGGGCGACCTCTAACGGGCGTTGGATTTGGTTCATTCAATTTCGGATTTCACAATGGCAAGACCATCATTTCAACTTTGAGTGAACCCTTTGGTGCGCCGACCTGGTGGCCTTGCAAAGATAATCCCGCGGACAAGGCCGATTCCGTCGACATCGTGGTCACGGTTCCAGACCATCTTGTCGTTGCGTCCAATGGCACGTTGACTCTCGAGACCGATAACGGCGACGGTACCAAGACATTCCATTGGGCCGAACGTTATCCCATCAGCACCTATCTCGTGTCATTGGCCATTACGAATTATGAACGATTTACTGACTACTATCGCCATTCAGAGACCGACTCCATGGAAGTGCAATTTTATGTTTATCCCGAACATTTAGCAGCGGCCCAAGAAGATTTTAATGTAACCGTTCCTATGATCGAATGCTATGCCTCCCTATTTGGCGAGTATCCCTTCATTGACGAGAAATACGGCATGGCAGAGTTTGCCTGGGGCGGGGCGATGGAGCACCAGACCTGCACCAGTTACGGCTCGGCATTGATCCGTGGCGATCATTACTATGATTGGGTGGTGGCCCATGAATTGGCGCATCAGTGGTTCGGCGACCTGGTAACCATGAAGCGTTGGTCACACATCTGGCTCAACGAAGGCTTCGCTTCCTATGCCGAAGCACTGTGGGCGGAAAACATCGGCGGCGAAGCGGCTTATCATCGCTACGTGAAGAGTTTTGATCTCGGCTTCTTTCCCACGTCGGTGTTTGTTCACGACTCCACTAACATCGATATGCTCTTCAGTCGCACGGTTTACGACAAAGGAGCTTATGTTCTGCATATGTTGCGCCACGTCATGGGCGAGGCATCATTCTTCAATGCATTGAGGAATTATGCGCAGAAGTTTGCTTTTGGCAATGCCACGACCGAGGACTTTCGATCCGTGTGTGAGGCTGAGTTCGGTCATAGCTTAGACTGGTTTTTCAGACAATGGGTTTACGGCTTCCACCGTCCGAGTTACGAATACAGATGGTCCGACTCACCCGCTGACGGGCAGCACATCATTACCTTAGACTTGGATCAAGTCCAGACAAGAACAGGCCCATTCAAAATGCCCCTGGACATTGTCCTTGAAACGGCATCAGGCAATACCACCATTGTGGTTTGGGACAGTTTGGCCAGTCAGCGCTTTCAGTTTGTTATGAATGGAGAAGTCACCAAATTGCAAATTGATCCCGACGGCTGGGTACTGAAAGACGTGCAATTCATACCCACGTCTGTTGCAGAATCAGAACAGCCCAGGATCTTTACATTGCATCAGAACTACCCAAATCCTTTTAATGCCGAAACCGTCATCGGGTACGATTTGCCACGAGAGGGCAACGTAACTCTAGACATTTACAATGTTTTGGGACAGCGAGTTCGCAGGCTTGTTGAACAAGTAAAACCTACCGGCAGTCATTCCGTAAAATGGGACGGAAGAGATATATCTGGAGAGATACTACCCAGCGGTATTTACATTTACAGAGTACGATTGAATGAGACGATGTTGCCAGCGCGGAAGATGTTAATGCTCAAATGAAGGGATCACGAACATTCGAAACCGTCCCATGTTTCTCAAGACATGCAAGTCGAAATATTGGAATTCTGCTCCTTGCGATTCTAAACCTCAGCCTATCATCTAAACTCTATTCCCAAAATAACAACCACCCGGCAATTTCTCCATTTTCGAAACAACATGAGATCAAATTTAGGCGCATTTCGATTGAACAAGGACTCTCCCAAAGTGCCATTTATTGCATTTTGCAGGGCCGTAAAGGATTCATGTGGTTTGCCACAGAAGATGGGCTGAATCGTTATGATGGCTACCAGTTTAAGATCTACAAGCACGAACCCGGGAATGCTAATAGCCTGAGCGATAGTTTCATCCGCTCCATTTATGAGGACCGAGACGGAGTCCTTTGGATTGGTACAAATGGTCTAGGACTCAATAGATTTGAACCCCAATCGGAGCGTGTCATACACTATTCAACTGTCCATGAAGATCCCCATAGTTTGAGCGCCAATGATATTCAGACAATTTATGAAGACCAAACTGGAACACTTTGGGTAGGCACAAATGGCGGCGGCCTGAACAAGCTTGTTTCCAGGCAAATGCAGGGGTCTGTTCCAACTTTTGTACGCTATCAGCATAACCAAAATGACCCCTATAGCTTGAGCAATAACAACGTCCAGGCGGTCTTTCAGGATCGGGAAGGTGTGCTTTGGATCGGAACGGCCAGCGGCCTCAACAGATTTGATCCAACATCCGGACGATTTTTCCATTACCTGCCCGACCCTAAGAATCCGTACAGTCTGAGCAGCTATGATGTGCGGGCAATTTGTCAAGATCATCAAGGGGAACTTTGGATTGGAACGGACACTGGACTCAATAGACTGGTCCAATCACCGGAATCAGAGCAAGCACCGAGTGATATCGGAAGTTCACCACCCATATTTTTCCGTTACCTACATGACCCTAATGACCCCTCGAGTCTAAGCAACAACAACATACGGTCACTTTACGAAGACGGGGATGGCGTGCTTTGGATTGGAACTGCTGGCGGGCTTAATAAACTGGACCGAAAGAGAGAGCAATTCATATCCTACCGGCACGATCCTGACGACCCTCAAAGTTTGAGCAGCGACGCCATTCGTTCGATTTACCAAGATCGAAGTGGTGTCATCTGGATCGGAACCTATGGCGCAGGACTCAATAAGTTTGATCCGAGAAAGCAGAAGCTTATCTTATACCAAACCGATCCTGACGATCCCAGCAGCTTGAGCGATAATGAGATCTTCAAAATCTGTGAAGATCGAGAAGGGATGCTTTGGATCGGAACCTACGGTGGCGGCCTCAACCGACTTGACCCAAATACCAAAAGGTTTACTCGCTACCAACACGACCCGGACGACGCAAATAGCCTGAGCGACAATCACGTTTGGGCAATCTGCGTTGACCGGGATGAAGTACTCTGGATCGGGACCGAATGTGGACTTGAGAGATTTGACCCGCAAACAAATCCGGAGACTGCAAGATTTGTCCATTATCAACATGACCCGGATGATCCCAATAGTCTGAGTCACAATCAGATTTGGACGATCTACCAGGACCGAGAAGGCATATTATGGATCGGAACGGAGGCAGGATTGGATAGGCTTGTGCTGAGTGACAAGCAGGGCGCTCCTGCCACTTTTGTACATTATCAACACGATCCCGATGATCCTTACAGTATCAGCAGCCACGCTGTGATGTCAATATACCAGGACCGAGAAGGAACGCTTTGGATCGGCACGTTCAATGGTGGGCTCAATACATTCGACCGGCAGTCCGAACAGTTTTTGCATTACCACCATGACCCGAATGATCCACAAAGTTTAAGCAACAACGCCGTCCTTTCAATCTATGAAGACGAGACGGGCACGCTTTGGATTGGCACTTATGGCGGCGGTCTTAATAGGTTAGATCGCGAAACGGGAACTTTCACATATTATAAAGAAAAGGATGGCCTGCCGAATAACGTGGTTTACGGTATTCTGGAAGATGATCGCGGAAATTTCTGGATCAGCACAAACAATGGACTATCTCGCTTTGATCCCCGAACAGAGACATTCAAGAATTACGATGTTAACGATGGGCTTCAGAGTAATGAGTTTAACTTAGGGGCCTACCACAAAACAGGCGAGGGTGAGATGTTTTTCGGTGGCATAAATGGGCTTAACGCATTTTATCCTGAGGATATAAAGGACAATCCCTTCGTTCCCCCCGTGGTCATCACAGATTTCCAGCTATTCAACGAGTCGGTGCCTATTGGTGAGGATTCACTGGGGAGAACAATTCTGAATAAGGTCCCCTCGGAAACGAAAAAAATCGAATTATCCTACAAAGACGCCGTTTTCTCGTTCGAATTTGCCGCACTCGATTACTCTAATCCAGAGAAAAATCAATACAAATATATAATGGAAGGATTCGATAAAGACTGGATCGATACCGACGCAAGAAAACGTTTTGTTACCTATACGAATTTAGACCCAGGCGAATACATTTTTCGATTCAAGGGTTCCAATAGCGATGGTGTGTGGAATGAAGAAGGGGCCGCAATCAAGATAATCATCCGCCCGCCCCTCTGGCAGAAATGGTGGTTTCGAAGTCTTTTGGCTTTCGGAGTCTTATTATCTGCTTTTGGCTTGTACAAAAGAAGAATACATAGGATTGAAGCACACAAGCGGGAACTTGAAACCCAGGTTGAAGAAAGAACCAAAGCCGCCGAAGCGCTGCAAAATGCGCTTGCCGAGGTGGAACGATTGAAAAACCGTCTTCAAGCGGAAAACATATACTTACAGGACGAGATAAAGCTTGTTCATAACTTCGAAAATATTATCACGCACAGTGAAGCTCTGAAACAGGTCTTGCGCAATGTGGAGCAAGTAGCCTCAACAGATGCAACCGTGCTTATTCTGGGTGAGACCGGCACGGGCAAGGAGCTTCTTGCTCGCGCCGTTCACAATATCAGCCCTCGCGGAGAACGGCCTTTGGTAAAAGTCAACTGCTCGGCTTTGCCAACCCATCTCATCGAAAGCGAGTTGTTTGGACACGAGAAGGGTGCGTTTACGGGCGCCATTGCGCAAAAAATCGGTCGGTTTGAATTAGCCAACGGTGGCACCATTTTCCTCGACGAAATAGGAGACTTGCCGTTGGAACTGCAGGCAAAACTTCTTCGCGTATTGCAAGATGGAGAATTTGAACGCGTGGGAAATCCAAAAACCATCAAAGTCGATGTGCGCGTGATCGCGGCCACCAACCGAAATCTGGAAAAGGAAGTCGAAAATGGAGATTTCCGCGAGGATCTTTACTACCGGTTGAACGTTTTTCCGATCAAATTACCGCCGCTTCGAGAGCGCAAAGAGGACATCCCGCTGCTGGTCAATCATTTCATCAAAAAATACAGCAAGAAAATTGGCAAGAGAATTGAAACCATTCCGCAAGACGTGTTAGATATTTTGCAGAAATATCGCTGGCCCGGAAACGTCCGAGAATTGGAAAATATCATTGAACGGGCCGTGATTACCAGTCCTGGGAAAAATCTCGTTCTCGGCGACTGGTTTCCTACAAATAGCACCTCGCAACTGACGACTGAACTGTGCACGTTAGAAGAATGTGAGCGACGCCATATCATAAACGCGCTGGAATTCACAGGCTGGCGCGTGAGTGGCGAAAAAGGTGCTGCCAAGCTACTGGGTCTCAATGCCAAGACGCTGGAATCCAGAATGAAAAAGTTGCATATCGAGCGCAAAAAGTAAGGCGTTCCCGATCAGAGAGAATCTTCCACCAAAAGAACGGATCAGTTCCACCTAGCTAGCCTACCTGCAAAACTTTCACTAAAATTCCTGACATTTCAGGAAATCCTGATATATAAGGACTTCTGTTTAGCACTGCTTTAGCCTTTTATCAAGAATCCTATTAATTTAATTCCTGTAATTTCAAATGCTTGGGACATATCCCCGAATCACTCAAACCCCTGGCACGGGGTTTGAAAACCGTTCTTTAAGAATAGATGATCTTTGAGCTTTAGCTCTGGCGTGCAGTGGAATGTTTTTATCTGCTGATTCGGAGATCACCCATGCTGACGCAACAGAAAACTTCCGACAGACAGGAACTGTTCACCGTTTTAACAGACGATAATTTTCGTAAGGAGGTTATTGAAAGCCGTGGCTCTGTTTTGGTTGAGGTTGGGGCTGATTGGTGCGGCACCTGTCACATCATTGCCCCCGTTTTGGAGAAGCTCGCTATTACCTATAAAGGGCAAATCAAATTCGCAAAAGTGGATATTGAGGCTACCGAGCATGTGGCCCGGGAATACGGCGTAACTGAGCTTCCGGTGCTTCTTTTCTTCAAAAGAGGGCAGATTGTGGATCATTTGATTGGTGCGGCTCCAAAGAAGATCATCGTCCAAAAGCTGAACGCACTGCTCAAAGAATGAAGTTTTATTTGAAGTTCGAGTGAACTGACGAAGGAGTCAAACAATTGAGTCTTCATTTTAGACACCGGTTCGCACCATTTGAAAGTCCATCATGGTCACGAATTGCAAAACCTGAGAGCAAGCTCAACCGCACGACACGAGATTTTTTTAGGGAGGAGGTTGATGTTAGCGAGCTTCCAAAGAACAAGAATCGGAAAACAGATCTAAAGATTCAATATCAGAAGGTACTCGAGTTTTCATTGACCGTATCCCTGGTTCTTTTGATCGCAGCATTCCAAGTGGCCCGCTATGTCTCGTTGGCTCCTCCCGAAACCCGGGTCTCTGAGGTAACCATTCAGGTCACGGATATTCCGCCAACCGAACAAAGGATTCACACACCGCAACGCCCCCCTTTACCGAGTGTGCCAATTCCTACCTTGGAGGAATCGGTTCCCGAAGACGTGACGATTGAGCCGACGGAATTGAACCTGGATTTGACAACCGTGCCACCTCCACCTCCACCGAACGAAGAAGATGATGATATTTTCGGAGCGAAATATTTCGTTCCCTACGACGAACCGCCCGCTCCGATCGGCGGCATGGCCGCAATTCATAAGCATCTCGTTTACCCGGAGCTTGCCAGAAGGGCAGGCATTGAGGCTATGGTGGTTGTGGCAGTCCTGGTGGGTGTCGATGGCACGGTTCTTAAGACAAGGATTCTCAAAAGTTCGGGTACGCAAGTTGGTTTCGAGGAGGCCGCGATATCAGCCATCAGGCAAGTGAAATGGAAACCGGCCAAACAACGAGATCAGGCCAAGAAAGTCTGGGTTTCAATACCGGTCAAGTTTCAACTGAGAGACAGAGGTCCCGTGAGCTTACGCTAACCTTTTTGAGAGTATGATCCATAATTCCATGCCAAACAGAAGAACGGAAGCAAACCGACATCTTATTGAGAGCACACAATGAGGGTACATAATTAAGGAGAATCAAAATGGTGCTGAAACAGAATTTAATCATTGGTGTGGCGATTTTGGTACTCGCCGTGAACGCATTCGGGCAAGATTCGGAGAAGCCCTCTACACAGTATGCAGGACGCTCCAAACACAATATCCAACTGAATGTCGGCTTGTTGTTCGACACTGAGGTAGATAATGAAGTCATGGGGGGCGTCAGCAACCGAGTCAGCAATGATGGCTTCATCGGTTCAATTTCTTATTGGTATTGGAGCAAACAAGAGCTGGCTGTTGGGTTGGCGGTAGCCGTGTTGGGTTCGGAGGTAAGTAATGCAGTTATTGCATCGGAGGTGTTCAACGAAACTGCTTCCGTGATTCCCGTGCTACTTGGCTTTAAATACCAACCTCGAGGGATGGCCTTGAGTGATGATTTTAGAGGTTATTTTTCTGCCGCCATTGGACCCTGCTTCGGATTCGGCACCAGCAATCGAGCAGGTTCAGTTGTCCGGAATGAGACGTTTTCGGAAACGGCATTGGCAACACATTTCGCCCTGGGTGTTGATCTGTCCATCAGCAAACTCATAACGCTGGGATTTGGCGCCGGTTATTATCTGATGACGGACTTCGATAGACGTGTCGGATCAAGGGAGAACTACAGTAGCCCGGAGCTAACCATCTTCTTTGGGTTTAATTGGGGGAGATAAAATCATGAAGGTATTCTGACGGGCTATTCTGATGCGCCGGAGTGAATGCAATTGAGGAACAACAAACAACATGACACGAAGAGAACTTCTCAAGTTAGGGGCGAGCGCAGCCGTCGCCTTTGGTGCGCCGCCAATCTTAACGAACTGCGGCGGCTGTGGGGGCAAAGAATCTATTACTAACCCCGCAAAAATAAATGCAAGCGTGGCGGCAGTTCGTGGCGATGATCTGTCGACCATCACCCATAGTGCACTCGAGGCTTTGGGTGGAATAGAGAAAGTCGTAAACAAAGGCCACGTCGTCTTCATTAAGCCGAATTTTGTGAGTTTCCCGTGGGCGAGAACCAATAACTGCTTCGCCATCGGAGAGTGTACCAAGCCGGAAATCATCATTGCCGTGACCGAAGAATGCCTGAAAGCCGGAGCCGCCGAAGTCATCATCGGTGACGGGTCTCATTTACCAACCTTCGACTGGCAGTATGCTACGACGTTTGACGGCTCGACCAACCTGGTGCTCGAGGCAGAGCGTCTTCGTTCAAAATACCGGGGGAATGTGACGCTAGCCTGCCTGGAAACCGACTCTCCGGCTTGGGACGAGGTCCCTTCACGCACCTACCTCGGCAAGATCGCTATCTCGAGTCTCGTCGCCCGGGCAGACCGCGTGATTTCCATCCCCGTTGCCAAAACACACTCATGGGCACAGCTTACACTATCGCTAAAGAATTTCATTGGCATCACTCCTCTGGACCGCTATGCGGCTTGGGTCAACAACAGTTATTGGGATCGCGGGAAAGTTTTGGACCACAGCAGTCCAAAAGCCATTGCTCAAATTTATCTGGATATCGTTGATGCGGTGAGGCCGGATCTGGCCATCATCGACTTCTCCATTGGACTCGAGGGTGACGGACCAACGCTCGGTTCAGGAAGCCGGACCGTAAACATGAAGCACAAACTCGGTTCCTGGCTTGTCCTGGCAAGTACCGATCTGATGGCGGCAGATGCGACGGCGGCACGAATTATGAGCCACAATGTTGCGGACATGAAGCAGCTCACCATGGGTTATGAAATGGGACTGGGTGAAATACGTGAAGAAGCAATCGAGCTCCTGGGCGAAAAGCTCGACGACCTGCGTGTCGACTGGTTGCCCGCGAAGCTCAAGAACCGGCTGGGGCTGCAGTCGGATGACGCTCCTGTTTGCCCGTTTGCGTATCAGATGGCTCATCATGTGGGATAAGACAACTTATCAGGTTGCAACAGGGACGTCTATTTTGACATGATATTTTGATTAGGGATATTTTGACTAAGGATATAATGATGGGATCAGCCAAGACAATTCGGACTTTTGATGGCGCTACAGCGATTATTACGGGTGGCGCCTCCGGAATTGGCCGGGCTCTCGCCGAAGAACTGGCAAAACGTGGCTGCGAGGTGGTCCTGGGTGACCGGCAGATCGCACTTGCAAAAGACGTCGCTTCGGCAATCGACGCGTCTGGAGGCAAAGCAAAAGCCGTGGAAGCGAACGTGAGCAATTTCTCTGCCGTAGAACAGCTCGTTCATGAGACGGTGGAGCGGACAGGTCGGTTGGACTACATTTTCAACAATGCAGGAATTGCAATTGCAGGCGATGTCACTCGTTACAGCATCAAAGATTGGAATCAAATTCTGGATGTCAATCTTCGTGGCGTGATACATGGAGTTCAAGCGGCGTATCCAATCATGGTGGACCAGGGATTTGGACACATTATCAATACGGCCTCTATGTCTGCTTTCTTCCCCCATCCCGGCGGGGTCGGTTACACGACAACCAAACACGCGGTCGTAGGCCTTTCGATATCCCTGCGAGCCGAAGCCGCCTCACTGGGAGTACGTGTAAGTGTCTTATGTCCAGGCGTTATTCGGACTCCGATTCTGGAAGAAGGTGGGAAATACGGCAAAATACTCGTAGAGATTCCTCCGGAACAGATGCGTAAACACTGGGAAAAATCGAGACCAATGCCGCCAGACATATTCGCAACCAAAACCCTCCGGTTAATCGCCAAAAACAAAGCCATTATTATTGTGCCGTCACGGTGGAAACTGTTTTGGTGGTATAACCGCTTGTTCCCCGTGCTGGCAATACGGCTGATTGGGAAGAAATATGAAGAGTTTCAAAACCAGTTCGGGATGGCAGAAAAGACTACGGGTAGCAAATGGACTAGCAGAAAGCACAGAGAGGATCTTGATAAGATCAAAATTTGATGTGAAAATACTACCGGGTGTTTGTCATGGGGCATGATCTGAATCGACCCA
>JABAHS010123805.1_pt1 | contig 18427 bp, 15 predicted proteins | sample 7062111 | NCBI WGS metagenome assembly JABAHS01 (sample SAMN14534600, study PRJNA622989) | marine sediment metagenome | biome: marine biome [ENVO:00000428]; feature: marine pelagic biome [ENVO:01000023]; material: deep marine sediment [ENVO:00002113]; isolation source: pool of 4 deep marine... | reverse complement strand
AGACCGAACAACGTAGGTGATAACCTCCTGTCGCTCTGGCACACGAGCACAATTCGGCCGCTCGTCCAGGCTACTGTGCTCCGGTATCCGCAGTATCTGGCCCACTTCGAGATGATCGAGAGGTGACCCCAGGGTAGCCGCATTGGCATCCAGCCAGTCCTCAATCGTGCATTGGAACTCCCAGGCGAGTGACCACAGAGTGTCGCCGACCTGGACAGCATAGGTGTCCTCTGGCAGCGGCGTTGGCGTCGGTGGCGGATCTGGGATGCAGAGCACCATGCCGGGGTCGATCGCATCAGCCGAGGCCAGATGATCGTTGGCGTTCACGATAGCGTCGACCGTCACGCCGAAAGCCCGGGCGATGTCCCACAGAACATCACCGTTCAAGACAGTGTATTCGTGACATTCCGCGATTGGCTTAGGGAGCACCGTGACGGTGCGGGGGGACACATCCGGGCGGGCGAGGTATGCTTCGTCCGAGCGAGGATAGAACCGCCAGCGGTCCATCCTCCCTGGCTCGGGAGTTCCGTTAGCGACCCCACCCGGAGCGGGCGAATCCACCCGAGCAGGTGGGGTTGGAGCGGCAGGGACGTGTCGGGGAATCGGGGCAGCCAAGAAGCGCGCAAGCTCTGCTCCCGCCAGGTAACCAATGCCGGCCAATGGGACCAGCACCGCGGCCCACCGCAAACATCGCGCAAAGAGTGCTCTCCGTCGTCCTGACCGCATGGAGCTTCCTCAGGTAAGCTGTAAGCACACGGCAAATCGGCGGACGTAATCACTGCGTACGGGAGAGTACGTGCACCGATAACAGATAAACACGGGCCGGCTCTAGAAACCGGCCCGTGAGACGTACCCTGCATTGGATGGAGCAGTACGGACGCAGTCTTGATCAGCGAGTGGCCTGGGGATCCCAGGTCACGTCGCCATCGTCGACCCAGCTGTCAGGCCCGTGAAGGGTCGTCCCCTCCAGATCCCAGATGGCGATATCATCCCACCCGAACACGGTCCAAGCTTGCCAATCGGGGAACTTCATCTCCCCTCTCAGGAAGATGTAGCTGCCCGGCTCGATGTGGACCGTCTCTTTGCGAGCCAAGGTGTTGCAGGATCCCGCGCCATTCTCACAGACGCGGGAATCCGGGTACAGCTCGCGCCAAGCCGATTCCGGTACAGCCGTCGGATCATCGGTGGGGTAGATGGCGTACCAAGCCTCGCTGTTGTGGCGAACCGCTTCGTCGTGTTGACCCCACGCTGTCGCGTGGACGACAACCCAGTAGTCGCCAGCCTCACTCACCGATAGCGGCGAGTAGGTGATGCCGTAGCCCGGCGCTTCCGTGCCGGTGCTGTGAACGAACAGGCCAAGCGCGTAGTTGGGGCTTCCGGCGGCCGACGCGCGCGGATCAGCGTAGTCCATCTTTGCCCAGTGGATCTCACCTGCCGGGTTGTGGACGTATTGCTTCCAACCGATGGGCATGCCATCGGACTCCGCCCAGTCGTCGAACGCACCATTCCTCACATACGATCCTCCGGCACCGGCCTTGTGGACGAAGTCCGTGGTTGCCTCGGTATCATCGTAGGTAACCACTGGAGCGTCAGCAAGGGCGGGGCCAGCCATGAACGCACACAGGACCGTGGCCAGCATCAACGCATACACTAAACGGACTTTCATGGGAATTCTCTCCTATCAAGGTGTTGAACAAGCCTCCTCTCAAGGCGACGGGCAAACCCGTCTCCCGCCCGTTTTTCCCCGCCCGTTGCTAGGTAATCCCGAGAGTTGTCTTTTCAAAGGTAAATACACACCACCTCCCTGTCGCAAGAGACGACATAGATTGAAACGACCGACTGCTGATCCAATGCAGGACGCTTCTTCAACACTTTACCATACACCAATCACAGAGCAGTGCCAAAACTCATAGAAAGTTCCTANNCCGCTCTATCCCACACCGTGTAGCAGGAAAAGAGGACAGAGCCAGTCGATGAGCCGAAAGGTATCGCAACCGAAACCACAGGCACCGGTTTGGCCTCTGCTGATCGTTGGGTATAATATCGGCATCCGATAGCGAAAGGCTGCATCGTAACGCCAAGACACAGATCCGGAAAGGAATGATGTCCAATGACAGAATCATTGACAGAATCAGCGACAGAAAACGAAGCCGTTCCCTCACCCAAGGCCGGGCTGCACACGTTGCCCCGCAATGTGTGGGCCGTCAGCCTGACCAGCTTCTTCATGGACATCTCCAGCGAGATGGTCATCAACATCCTGCCGCTGTTCCTGTCCAACGTGCTGGGGGTGAAGACCAACATCATCGGCCTGATCGAGGGCGTGGCCGAGGCGACGGCCAGCCTGCTCAAGGTCTTCTCTGGCTGGCTGTCCGACCGCTTGCAGGCCCGCAAGTGGCTGGCGGTGGGAGGGTACGCTCTCTCAACCCTGGCCAAGCCGTTCTTCTATCTCGCCAACTCCTGGACCACGGTGGCCAGCGTCCGCTGGGCCGACCGCGTCGGCAAGGGCGTCCGCACCGCTCCCCGCGACGCGCTGGTGGCCGACTCCATAGACGAGCGCCACCGGGGGCTGGCCTTCGGCTTCCACCGCGCTGCCGATACCGGCGGGGCCGTGGTGGGGCTGCTCGTCGCGCTGGGCGTGATCTGGCTGGCACAGGCCGGCAGCATGGAGCTGACCCGCGCCACCTTCCAGACGGTGGTGCTCATCAGCCTGATCCCGGCGTTTCTGGCGGTGTTGTCGCTAGCCGTCGTCGCCAGGGACGTGCCGGTCACCACCCGGCGTGTGATGCCCAGGTTCGCCTTCCGCGGCCTGGGTCGGCGCTTCTGCATCTTCATGGTCATCGTCGGGCTCTTCGACCTGGGCAACTCCTCCGATGCGTTTCTGGTGTTGCGGGCCCAGGAGCGCGGGCTGAGCGTCATCGGCGTGCTGGGCATGCTGGTCACGTTCAATGTCGTCTATACGCTGATCAGCGCCCCAGCGGGGTCCCTATCCGACCGCATCGGCCGGCGACGGCTCATCGTCGGCGGCTGGCTGGTCTACGCGGCCATCTACCTGGGGTTCGCGTTGGCGGGCACCGGTTGGCACGTGTGGGTGCTGTACGCCCTCTACGGCGTCTACTACGGCCTGGCCTACGGCACCACCAAGGCCATGGTGGCCGACATCGTGCCGGACGAACTGCGCGGCACAGCCTACGGCACCTACAACGCCGTGCTGGGCATCCTCGACTTCCCGGCCTCGCTGATCGCCGGCTTCCTGTGGCAGGGGGCGGGCCGGTGGGAGGGGTTCGGCCCCTCGGCGCCGTTCTTCTTCGGTGGAGCGATGGCGCTCGTGGCGGCGGTACTGATGGCCCGAGTGATGCCGGGCCTGTCGACGACAGATGAAGAATAACAAGTGAAAAATGACAACTGGCCAATGACAAGCGTGTTCAAAGGAGGTCGCTATGGAGTATCGCACTTTGGGACGAACCGGTGTGAAGGTCTCGCAACTGTGCGCTGGCACGCTGTCGTACGGCAGGGAGGCCGACGAGGAGACCTCGGCCGCCATGTTCCACCGCTGCCGCGAGGTGGGCGTCAACTGCTTCGACACGGCCGATGTCTACGCCGACGGCCGCTCCGAGGAGATCCTGGGCCGGCTGATCGCCAATTGCCGCGACGAAATCGTGCTCTCGTCCAAGGTCGGCTTCCCCGCTGGCGAGGACGTGAACGCGCGCGGCCTGTCCCGCCGCCACATCGTGCGGTCCGTGGAGGCCAGCCTACGACGCCTGGGGACCGACCACCTGGATCTCTACTTCCTGCACACCTTTGACCCCCATACGCCGATCGAGGAATCGCTGCGCGCGCTGGACGACCTGGTGCATCAGGGCAAGATCCTCTACCCGGCGGTCAGCAACTGGGCGGCGTGGCAGGTCGCCACGGCGCTTTCCGTCTCGGCCCGCGAGGGCCTGGCCCGTCTGGCGTGCATCCAGCCCATGTACAACCTGGTCAAACGGCAGGCCGAGGTCGAGATTCTCCCGCTGGCACAGGCGGAGCAACTGGGCGTCATCTCCTACAGCCCCCTGGGAGGCGGGCTGTTGACCGGCAAGTACGGGCGGGCGCGCAGGCCGGAGCAGGGGCGGCTGGTGGAGGATGCCATGTACATGAAGCGCTATGGCGACGCGGCGTACTACGATATTGCGGAGCGCTTCACCCAGCACGCCCAAGCGCGCGGCGTGCACCCTGTTTCGCTGGCCGTGGCCTGGGTCATGGCTCACCCGACCATCACCGCGCCCATCATCGGCGCCCGCAACGTAGAGCAACTGGAGGCCTCGCTGGCCGCGCTCCATGTGGTCATGACGCCCGAGTGGCGGGCCGAGATCTCCGCGCTATCCGTCGAACCCCCACCGGCGACCGACCGCAGCGAGGAAAGGAGCGGTGTCTTCTACGGGGGTGGTAGGCCGAAGTAGCGCGGGCTTGCCGCCAGCGAAGGGTCAGCGCCGAATCGATCGCGCCTCACAGCGCGTCATCCAGCCACCGGATCTCCGCATCGGGCAGGTTCTTCGCCCGCCAGGCCATGCAGCGCTCGGCCAACTGGCGGGCGTGCTCGTAGTAGTCGGGTTCCTGCCGGCGGCGACTCTCGTAGGCGACGTACGGCTCCAGTTTGGCCCAGGCCTTGACGATCATGGGGTTCATCCAGGGCATGACCATCTCCTCGGGGATCCAATCGGCCTGGGTGAGGAACGCGACGTGGTCCAGCGAGTTCAGAACCCGCTTCACCGCCGCCTGGCCCTCCGGGGGCAGCGAGCGGATGCCTTCCTCGGGATCGTCCGGCAGGTTCTGGAAGACCCAGCGCCGGGCCTCGATGTTCTCTTCGGAGTTCAGTTCCGCGAACAGCTTGTCGGCCACCGCCATCTGCCGGCTGCTGGCGACCTCGCTCAGCTCGCGATAGGCGATGAATCCCGCGCCCAGCACCGCCGCCGCCGCCACAGCCGTTGAGAGGGCCTCGACCATCGCCCACAGGTCAGTGGAGAGGCCAACGACCCGTAGGCACAGCCAGACGAGGACCAGCCCAGCGAGCCAGCATAGGAAGCCGACCACGGTGACTGCAAGAGCGACCACCAGCGTGCGCCGTTGCGACCGCTTATCTTCCATCGAATGGAGTCCTCCAAACCCGCGCTGAGCCAACCCGCTCACCGCTTGCGCTTGCGGGCTAGGCGCAGCGCGGTGAACAGCCCCTTCTCGCGGATGGTCTTCAACGCGATGCCCCGCGCGGTGATCTCGAAGTACTTCCCTCTTACGGTGAAACGCGCTCCCACGTCAGGTCGCCCCGCAACCGCCAGCGTCCGCTCTCGACGCCGTTCACGCGGTACACCGCACCCGGGAAGCCGATCGTCGTGTCCAGGCGAATGGACCCCTGCCGGGCGCCGTCCGAGTGCCGCACCACGTCCAGCCGACAGTCCAGCGTGCAACCCTCCGGGGTCAACTCCAACCCCTCACCCTCGCCCACCAGGCCGATCTGCCGCAGCTCCCAGTCGAGCCAGTAGACGTCCCGGTGGGGCACCGCCGGGTCGCAGGCCGACTGCCCTTCGGTGAGCAACCCCACGTACCGCCGATCTGGGGCGCAGTTGGTGAGCAACTGCAGCATATAATACGGCGGCAGCGACACCACCGGCGGCGAACCCGCGGCCACGTAGAGCGGGCTATCGGCCACGGTCCGCACGACCTCGGTCCAGAACAACAGCCGGTCGGGGTAGCCATACAGCCGGTTGAGCGCGCCCCAGGCCCGGTCGGCCTGACCGGTGTACACGTAGTCCAGCACCAGCGGCAGCACCGCGCACTTGTTCGTCCCGTCCCAGTCGCCCAGGTCCTCGGTCCCCTCGGCCCTGCGCGTGTGCGCGGCGATGTCTTCCCCGTACAGGTGAGCGAACCGTGGGCTGACCGGCACGTAGCCTTGCCCGGGCTCGTATTGCAGGATCACCTTCACCATCGGCGAGGCCGCGTAGGGACAGTAGACGTAGGCGAACAGGTCGTCGCAGGTGACGAATTCGAGAACCCCATCCCCGTCCAGATCCTCAAACCGTCCACCGCAGTTCGATTGGGGCGTCTCCAGCACCTTGGTCAGCGTGGGGCCGAGGTCGTAGACCAACGTGGAGAAGCAGCAGTGCGCCCCGCCCGTGAAGATCTCGAAGATCACGTCGGGGTGCCCTTCGCCGGTGACGTCGGCCCCCGTGAGGTTCCCCAATCGAGACGCCATTTCGATCTGCACCAGCGCCCGCTCCTCGGTGGAGATGGTGGCGATGTTGTCGTAGCCCCAACTGTCCTCGGCCGTGTTGCGCCACAGCCGGACGGTGTAGGCGCCGATCAGCCGTTCCTCCTCGACGACGTAGGTGCCAGGGATCGACTCGTAGACCGACGTCGCCGTCGGCGGACTGGGGGTAGCCGTGGGCGGAGATGGAGTCGGCGTGTCCGTAGGCGGGACGGGCGTGCGGGTCGGGGCTGGAGGCTGCGTGGGTGTGGGCAACGCGGTGAGTGTGGCAGCCACGTCCTGCGCTACGCGGGTCTGCACACCGCTTTCCTCGGGCGTGGCCGAACGCGGCCATTCCACCAAGTTGCAGGCCATCAGTAGTACGGGTAGGATAACCAGGAGAGCGCGCACGCACTTGTTATGCATTCTCACACCTCGCTCGGCTCTTTCCCACGCCCAGTGTGGGTGTATGGGAGTGTGGGAGTATGTGTGCTGGCTCAACACGTGACGTGGAACAGAGCGATCACGGCGCCCTCCGCCTCGTTCCACGTCTGGATCGCCTCGGGCGTGGGCGACAGCTCCACTTGGCACCCCTTGCGCTTGAAGTAGTCCGCCGCCTCGTCCGAGATCACCACCAGGCCGTACTGCCCCGTCCCGACGATGAGCCGCTCTGCCCCCTTCTCATGGACGTGCTTGGCTTCGTCGAGCGAGACGGTGTGCGACGTGCCGTAGACCGCCTTCGAAAGCTTCTTCTTCCGTTTCTTCACCTGGCCGTCCAGCCGGATGAGGACATCGTGGTCGAACACGATCCCCCCGACGGAGATCGAGCCGAACGTAGTGCCGTCAATTCTGAGATTCATCCCGCACCTCCACACCTCCACACCCCCACACCCATTCCCTCCGGCTACTCCAGCCGCCACACCCGCAGGTCGTCCAGGCAGATGGTCGCGTCCTCCTCCTCGTACGTGGAACCCCCGATGCCGATGCGCCCCGTCGGGAAACGGTCGCTGTCCGCCTCGCCCACCAGCACGCCGTTGATGTACAGCGACACAACGCCCCCGAGCCGCTCCATACTCAGATAGTTCGGCCCGTCCGGGTCGATGTTCCTGGACACCGTCCAATCCACCAGCTTGTCCTGCCAGGCCCCATCCTCCAGCAGAAACAGGGCGAAGGTCTGGTCGAACGGGGAGACCTCGAACCAGTAGAGATTGTCCCCGTCCAGGCCGAAGCCCAGCCCGCAACTGGGATCCTCCGCGCCCTCGATGGCGCAGGCCACCTCGGCCACGAACTCGTCGGTGCGGAAAGGCTCGTACCACTCCCAGGCCGTGAACTGACCGGGCTTGATCAGAATGCAGTACTCGCCGTCGGCCGGGGGCATGTAGAAGACGTCCTCGCCCTCCTCAGGGTCCCCCCATTTGTTGCGGTTGTCGCTGAAATCGTCCTCGAAGCGCAGCACAGCGTTGTCCGGCAGGAGGGTCTTGCCCACCACCGTCCAGGTATGCTCGCCGGAGAGATCGACGTTGTACACCACCTCGACGCTTTCCTCATCCAGGTCTGTAGCCTGGATGTCGTAGGTGCCCCCCGGGATGTCACCCACGACGTAGCTAGCACCGGCATCGATCACATCCTCGCCCAGCCAATCGTCGCCCCACGCGGTGCTCTCGGAGGGCGATATATAGAGATAGGCGATCATGTCCCCCGACTCGTTGACGACCTCCAGCGAGGCCAGCCCGGTGATCTCCCACGTCATGTCGCCCTCGAAANNGTCGCCCTCGAAATCGACCTTCCAGGCGACCTCGATCACCTCGTTGTCCGGATCCTCGGCCTTGACGTCGTAGACGCCCTCGGGGATGCCAACGATCGTATACGTCTCGCCGTCTGCGATCACGTCGTCCCCCAGCCAATCGTCGCCCCATTCATCCGCCTCGCTGGGCGACAGGTACAAGTACCACACGTCCACACCCGAATCGTTGGTGATCTCGAGCGTGGCCTCCTGGGGCTCCGGCACCGGCGTGTCGGCCGGCGGAAGCGTCGCCTTCGGCTCCGCCGTGGGCTGCTCCTCGGCCGCAGGCGTTCCTCCGCTGGGACCGCACGCCAGCGTCACGGCCACCAACACCGCTACGGCCAGTAGAATCCAATGCTTGTTCTTCACTTTCTTCTCCTTGATGTTTGGGTTGTGTTCAACGCGCCGCCTGTCTCAGGTCGGCGCCCGCGTGCCTACCCCCTTCCCCTCCGGGTTCCGCTTCCCGTACGGCTCAGTCCATTCAGTCCATGGCTCCCCCTCAACGCTCCCGAAGACTGCCCAACCGCTCCGAGCGAGTGATGTGGCGATTGTAGCACACTTCCGTTCACGGCGCGTGAAGGGAAGACTAGACATTGGCTAGAACTCACTGCACCGCCCTCGCACATGACAATGCGTCACAACTTGATCTTGTAGTCGATATATAGGTCCGTCTCAGTGACGGGTCCGGCGAACGCCTGGCCGTCGGGCAGGCCCTGGTCGGCGCGCATGATGCGCCCAAGGGTCTTTTCCTCGAGAGCGGTCAGCAGAGGTCCAAACGGCATCGCCCAGCCCTTTTTCCCTTGACGATGTGCCTGCTCCTCGTATACGGGGATCATGGCTGCCAGCTCGGCGCTCTGCATCAGCTCGAGGCCCTGTTCCCGCAGCGTCGCGTTGTGGCTGCCATGGTGGCCCACCTTGTAGAGCACCGTGCGGTCTAGCAGGTCCTGGCTGGTGACGGTGCGCTCTCCGTCGCCTTCCTTAAGGGTCCAGGTTAGAGGCTCCCAAGACAGCCAGTTGCCGACCTGCGCATCCCCGGGGAACAGCAGAACGCGGCCGCTATCGACCAGCTCGATGGCGAGCGCGAGGCTGGTATTATTGGTATCCGAGTCGAGGCGGAGGGCAAGGAGCTCAGCCATCCCCAGCCAATCCAGTTCGATCTGGCGCCACGCTTCTGCCGAGTAGTAGAATGTGCGGAAGAACTCCTCCTTCTTTGCCTCCTCGACAGGCCTTTCAAAGGATGGGTCGAAGGGCCGGCCGGTATCGGTGTCGCCAGGCTCGGCCAGCGCGGCCATGAAGCTGGGCTCGATACCGCCGGCCAGGTGGTACACCTCGGGAGTCCGCTTGCTGGGATCACTACGCTTGAGCAACCTGCGGTCCTCGGGCGGGCCGAGGACGTACACATTGACGCCCTCCGTGCCAGGAATGGTGAGGGGGTCCCCACCAGGGGACAGGTGGCGGACCGGGGCCCCGGTTTCCTCGCGCGCCCATTTCATGGCACCGGCGGTGGTTGGCCTGCCTGTTGCGTCAAAGATACCAAGAAACATGCCGAGACTGTCGAGGGCCGCCGTCGCGTCCGAGGACTCTGGCGCAGCGGCGAGCCCTAGCTTCTGGCGCGCCAAGCCCACTACCTTCTGCGCTTTGCTCTTCTGTTTGCGTAGTTGGTTTGCCAGCTCAGATCTGGGATCCTCGGTCCAGGCTAGCCACACCTCGCCGATCGGGAGCTTCTTGAATTCCTCCTTTGCCTGCAAAAAACCCGAGACGTGATCCCAGTGCTCATGGGTAACCACCAGCACGTCGAGCCGTTTCCCCGTGGCCTGCACCACGTCGGCAACAACGGCCTGCATGGCACGTGCAGCGTCATCCGTCCCGGTGAGGACGCCGCAATCGATGAGTATGTGCGACTGTCCTCCTCTCCCAGGAAAGGACAGCAGGAAACAGTCCCCTATGCCCCCCGGCCGGTACATCCGAACACGAACCTGGTCCATTTCGGCATCTCCCTTCTAGAAGCGGTGCAACGCAGCAAAGGGCTCTTGCTCGTGCACACCGCGGAAGTAGGCCGCATATAGCGAGCTGTTGACCACCTGGGCCACATGCTGGCGTTGCCGCTCACGCCGGCGCGGGTCATCCAGGCGCTTGCGTATGCTGTACCGTACACGCCCAGTCCGCGCGTCGACCAGCATCGTGGTCCCTCCGCGGAAGTAGTAGTCGGGTTCGGCGCCTGGGCCCTGCGCCGGATTCGAATCCAGGAACTCGGGTATCTGCTGCGTAATCTCGATGATCCACTGCAGATGAGACTTGCCCTGCCAGTCGATCCGCATCGACGGGCGCAGGGAGTGGACTTCGAAGGGATACTCGGGGTCCATAATGGCCAACTTCCCGGTCTTGGCCCGGTCCGCGAGGAAGCGCTTCAATTCAATCCGTTTCTGGCGCACCATCTTGAAGAGCTCCCGGCGATTGCGCGAGAGGTTCCAGGAGGGGATATGTTGGGTCCAGTCGCGCACAAAGTCTATGACGAGCTCTTCGTCCTCGTCCGGGACGGCCTTGGCCTGCTTCCACAGGAGGCCCTCCAGAGAGAAGGCGCGGACGTCATCCGGTACGATGCCGTGGCGGCGAAAGGCCTCGATGAAGGCGACACGGCGATTATGCACGTCGACCGGATCCAGCTCAAAGTCCACGGTGATCATGGCCCGAAGATAGTCTCCGAACGTTATGTCGACGGGCGGGCAATAGTCGAGGGCCCGGATGCACATCTCGAGCACGACCTGGGCGCTGTCCGCAGCTTCCTCCGCGAGACGACGGACCAGGTCGGGATGTAGCTGGCCGGCCGGCAGGACACCGGTCCCCTTGGTCGCGATGCGGAATAGGTCCGCGGCACGGGAACGATAGATGGTGAGGAATGCGTCAAAGACGGTCGCCACCAGCAGCGCGCCCCGCGCGTGGGGCTCCATGACGCGGACGTAGGCCTCGGGATCGGGCTTGCGCGGTCGCCACTCGCCTGTCTCCTCGTCGTACTCGCCGATGGCGCTGCGCAGTGCGCCGTGGTTGCCGATGGCGCTGCCGAACTCCTGGGCCAGCTCGCCGAGCCGGTTCTGGCTGGCCAGGTCGCCCCGCGTGGCAGCGATCTGGTGCTCGAGAACCTCTGGCAATGAGAAATGCTGGAATAGGGCGACGATGTCGGCGAATGCCTCGTGAAAGGCGAGCACATCCGGATTGGAGGGCTCGTCGAGCCTCCCGTGCATGCCATCCAGTAGCGCGTGGGTGATCTCGTGGGCGATGATGTCGTGGGATAGGCAACTGAATACCGTCACCGGCGCGGCGTTGGGGCTGGTCACGCTCTGGAAGTAGCCAAAGAGCACCGCCTTCTTGCCGGGGCTGTAGAAAGCGTTGGCCTCGCGCAGGGCGTGGGGATAGAGGCGCAAGCGCTGGACAAAGGACTCGCCCTCCTGCCCTTGACCATCCCCGTCCCCGGACCCCGGTTGGTGCGGCGACCAGAGGGCCAGCCGCCCCAAGGCCCGCTCAAAGTTGCGGATGGTGCGCATAGCCACAGCATAGACCATCTGCTGGTGAAACTGGGGGTTGCCCTGAGACGGCGGATAGCCATCCTCGGCGAGGAGGTACTCGTGCTCTAAGTCCACCGGATCGTAGAAGGCGGCGGTGGCCGGATCATAGTCGACCACCTCCAGGTACTCACCCACCGGCCCCTTGCCGAGGGGCTCCCAGGGGATGCCGACGGTCACCTGGTTGATGCGAGCAGTCTCGACCTGGGTGGAGAGGCTGGGGTCAAAGGCGAACACGCGCAACCGACGCTCGTGGGGCGGCGAAAGGGCCACCGCGCTGGAGCGGGCAAAGAGGGCCTCGGGACTGCCCCTCACCGCCGAGTCGCCAACCGCCTTGTGGATGGCGTAGCGGACGAGACCGGTGTCGGCGTCGACCAGCAGGCTCGTGCTGGCCATCCGGTCGTCCTGCTTCAGAGGCTCGGTGGGTCGCTGCAGGATCTGGATCACCCACTGGGATAGCGGCTCCCCGCTCCGTCCGGCGCGCTGGCGGGGCAAGATCGACTGGACGCTGAGGGGCCTTTCGGGATCGATCCGGCCCAGGCCCTTCACCGAACCGCCCCGTTCCCGGAGATCCGCCTCCAGCTCCCGCGCCTTCTCCTGCATCAGCCTGTAAAGCGCCTCCCGGTCGGACGGCAGGTTCCAGGCCGTGTATTCGCCCGCCAGGCGCCGGATGAAGCTCTGCACCACCCTGGCCTCGCCCGAATCTGGCGCGGGCTGCGGCCAGAGCAGCGTCTCGACCGACAGGGTGCCCACGTTGCCGGGGTAGATGCCGTGCCGGCGAAAGGCCTCGATAAAGGCCACCCGGTAGTTGCGCAGGTCGCCCGGCTCCAGGTCCACGTCGGCTGTGATGATGGCTCGCAAATAGTCGCCAAAGGTGAGGTCGACCGCGGGGCAATAGTCGATGGCGCGCACGCACATATCGAGGATGCGGCTCGCGGTTTTGGACGCCTCCTGGGCCAGCCGCCCCACCAGGTCGGGGCGCAACTCCCCCTCGGGCAAGATGCCGGTCCCCTCTGTGGCAATGCGGCGGAGGTCGGCGATGCGGGCCTGGTAGATGGTGTTGAAGGCGTCAAAGATCGCGCCCATCAGGATACTACCCCGGGCATGGGGCTCTTCTACGGTTTGATACGCTGACGGGTCGGGCTCCCGGGGACGCCACACGCCGTCCTCGTCCAGCTCCCCAAGGGCGCTCCGGATACCCGACTTGGCACCGAGTGCCTCCCCAAACTGCTGGGCCAGGACGCCCAGTTGGGTCCGGGCGGTCAGGTCCCCCCGGGCCGAGGCCAGTTGCTGGCGAAGGACACTGGGCAGCGAGAAGCGCAGGAGCAGGGGCACCGTATCGCAGAATCCCTCATGAAACGCGCCTACGTCGAGATTGCTCTGCTCGGCGTAATGGAGGTGGGTCCCTTCCAGGAGCGCGTGGCATACCGTGTGGGCGATCGTGCCTAGGGAGAGACAGGTCAATACGACCATGCCGGGAAAGGGCGAATTGGGAGGGGCTTCGAAATACCCAAAGCGGATGGTAAGGTCTCTGGGGTCGTAGTAGGCATTTGCCACGCGCATGAAATGGGGGTACACCCCGATCTGGCGCCGGTACTCCGGGCCGCGCTGCGACCAGTGGATTTTCCGTCCGAGCGCACGTTCAAAGACGCCGATGGTGTGCATGACCACCGCATAGACCATCTGCTGGTGAAACTGGGGGTTGCCATCGGAGGCGGGCAGGCCGTCGCGGGCCAGCACGTAGGGATGGTCCAGATCGACCGAGGGGTAGAGGGGACGCCCCGAGTCGTCCTGGTCGAGGACGGCTACGTACTCGCCCACCGGTCCCGGCTCCAGGGGCTCCCAGGGGATAGGGAGCACCACCTCGTTGATCAGGGCGGTGTCCATCTGCGCGGTCATGCCCGGGTCGAACGCGTACGCGCGCAACCTGCGGTAGACCGGTTTCTCAGGATTCATCAGTTGCCTGCCTTCTTTCCAGACCATTCTCCGCAAGAGCGGAGGTTACGCTACAGGTGCACGGCTCCACGCAATCCATCAATCACACATACTATCCTGGATCGGCGGCGCCCCAGAGCCGTTCTTCGACCTCGGTGTTGCTGGCCGGCATACCCACTCCTTCCCCAGGCTCAGACTACTCGCGGCTCCCCGCCCCTCAACCGGCCCTCCGTCCACGTCAGCCGGTCGGGGTCGAAGTGCGCGGCAGCGGCCTTCAGGAATGGCCGCAGGTTGTAGCTCAGGTAATGACCGACCCCCTGTTCGGCGACCTGGTCCAGCGTCTGGGCGTAACTGGCCAGGATCTTCTCGCCGAACAGCGCCGAGCCGGTGGTGCCGACCGCCAGCGCGGCCCCGACCCCCTTCCTGCCCCAACTGGCGACGTCGACGGTCATGATCCCGCCCAGTTGGGCGAGCGAGACGTTCTCCCGGCGGGCCAGTCGCTCCATGCGCGTCCACAGCGTCTCGAATTCGGGCAACAGCCGACGGCTCGTGGTGAACATCGCGCCGTAGCTGACCGTCAGGTCGCGCGCCAGCTCCGCCAGCTCGGCCCGCGAGAGGGGCGGCGTATCGATGGCCACGACGCTCCGGCGCGACGCGACCTGTATCGCCTCCAATAGATCGACCAGGTCTGTGGGGTCAACCTCGGGGGGGATGACGCCCTTCTGTTTCAGGTGTCCGACCAGCCGGTGCAGGAAGACCCTGCTGCCCGCGGCCGCGTCCCCCGCGATGGCGAACACCCACAAGGGGGAGAAGTGCATCGCCAGGAGGCCCGCCGCCTCCAGCGCGCTGCCCACCATCTTCCGGCGTACGTAGTCGTTGGGCACCGGCCTGCCATCCACCCGCCCCTCCCGCTGCACCTGGGCCACCCTGTCGATCACGAAGCGCTGCGTGTCGCCGACGAAGACGCGATACATGGTGGTGCCCCTCAGGGCGTCGGGGAAGAGCGTCTCCGTGAGCAGCAGGCTGGCCCCGCCCGCCACCGCGGCCAAGGAGCGCAGCGTGCGCTCGGGCAGGGACAGGATGTAGCGCAGATTCGCGCGGGCCGTCTCGAAGAAGCTCGCCATGATCTCGCTCCACCCAGAGTATAGCCCAACCCGGCGCGGAAGTCAATGCGCCGGCGGGCCGGTGGATTTCAGCGTGGCGGGCATCGGCGACAGTGAGTTCACCACCGACGTGCTGGACCGGGGCGACGGCGCGGCCCACCTCGGCGTCGACGAGGTCAACGCCGTCGAGGTCCAGGTCCGTCCCAGCGTCGACGCCGAGGCAGTGCGGCGGGCGCTGTTGGATGCGGTCCAGACCCACGTCCCCACGCTCCTATCGCCCGGCCAGGCCGTGGCACAGCTCCGCGAGACGTTTCACCAGGCGCGGCTGTCCATCGGCCTGCTGATCGGCATCACCGGGTTGGTGGCGGGGCTGGGGTTAGTCCTCGGGCCGCTGCTGGTGATGGTGGGCGGGCTGGGTCCAGCCCTGCACGCGGCCCGGCTGCCGGTGGTCCAGGCATTGTACGAGACCACACCCAGCTAGCCGACCAATTCAAGCCTAGTCCAGGCTCCGACTGAGGTTACGCACCGCGACGGTCGTGACCAGCAGCCCCATCAACAGCATCGCCACCGCGTGGGGCCACAGCGCATCCAGCCCCGCCCCCTTCAACATCACCCCTCGGACGATGGTCAAGTAGTGATGAAAAGGGACCATCTGTGCGACGGCCTGCAACGCGACGGGCAGGTTCTTGATCCGCACCAGAAAGCCGGAGAAAGTCATGTCCACCATCGCCAGGACGAAGACGATCAAGATGGCCTGCTGCTGCGTGCGAGCTATGCTGGAGATGAAGATACCGTAGCCGATCTCAGCGAGGATAAACAGCAGCGTCAGTGGGAAGAGCAGCGCCAGAGAACCGCGCACCGGTACCCCGAAGGCAAAGACGGCGACGCCCAGCATGAGGGTGAAATTCAGCGCCCCGATGATCAGGGCAGGGATCGCCTTGCCGATGACCAACTCGAGGCGGCGCAGCGGCATCACCATCAGTTGCTCCAGCGTGCCCAGCTCCCGCTCGCGGGCCAGTCCAATCGAGGCGATGGCGAGTGTCACCTGGTAGACGATGAAGCCCACCTGCGCGGGTATGGTGAAGACCCTGACGTCGAACGCCGGGTTGAAGCGCACCGCGATGCGAAGGTCGATGGGAGAAGTGGCCGCCTGGCCCGCCGTGAGTTCTGCCAAACGGCCAGCCGCGAATTCGGAGACCGTCCCACGAGCGACGCTGAGGGCGTAGGATGCGGGGACGCGGTGGCTGCCGTCGACGATTAGCTGTATGCGCGGCGTCCGCGCAACATCAGCCACATCAGCCGCCAGGCCGGGGGGAATGATGACAGCCAGCGTGGTCTCTCCCTGGTCGAGGAGGCGACGGGTGTCCGCCAGGGTCGCCGGGCGGTGGCAGATATCCAGCTCCCGTCGAGCATCCAGCGAGGTGGCGAGCTGACGGCTGGCGGCGGAACGGTCCAGATCGAGCACGGCCACGCACAGGTCGGAGATGCGAGAACCGGTCGTACGCGCCAGCAGGACCAGCTGTAGGACAGGCAACGTGAGGATGAAGGTTGTCATCAACCAGTCACGGAAGAGTTGGATGAACTCCTTCCGGACTAGGTTCTCGATGCGCCAGAGCACGGCCATTCCACCTCAACTCACGTGCGGCGGGCCAGATATCGTTCGCCTCAGACACCGTTCCGCTCCAGACATACCACGCCCCCCTCAGGCAACCTTCTTCCCAAACAGCGCCAGGCTGATAGATAGACAGGCGATTCCTGTTCCCAGCAGGGCGAGCGCCGGCTTCCACAATGCCGCCAGCCCCATCCCCTTCAGAAACACGCTGCGGGAGATGGTGATGAAGTGAGTGGTCGGCAGGGCGTAGGCGAGAGCCCGCGCGATAGGCTCATCAGCGACGGGGAGCATGAGGCCCGCAATGAAGAAACTGGGCACGAAGAAGATCATCAGGATGAGGAACATCGCGGTCTGCTGATTGCGAACGAAGTTGGCCACCACCAAACTGATGCCCATGGTGGCGACGATGTAATCGGCGGCGAGCAGGAGAAAGGTGGGCAGACGACCTCGGAAGGGGACGTGAAACCACAGCGTGGCGACAAGCCAGGCCAGGACGACGCTCACCAGGCCACTGGCACCGTAGGCCAGCAGCTTGCCGACCAGGTACTCAGTCCCGCGCACCGGTGTGGCGATCAGGCCCTCAAAAGAGCCCGTCTCCTTCTCGCGGGCCAGCGCCAGTGCCAGCGCCAGCGCAGGCATACACAGGATCACGGCCAGCAGGCCAGGTACCATGCTGACCAGTGCCTTGAGCGTCGCGTTATACCAGACGCGGCTGCTGACCTCAAAACCACCGCCCACCCCACTCGCACGCTGGGTGCCCAAGGTGGCGGCAAAGGCGCGGACTTGGCTCTCCATGAGACCGACGGTCTGGCGGGCGGCGATCGCGTCCGCGCCGTCAACGACACACTGCACCTCGGCCGGGCCGCCACGCAACACCACGTCAGCGAAGCCATACGGGATCACCAGTGCCAGGTCGGCAACGCCGCGGGCGAACAGGGGCTCAATCTCCTCCGTCCGCTGCACGCGAGCGACGACCACAGTATCCGCATCAGCGCTGAGACTGGCGATGAGCGCGCGGGACAACGGGGTGCGGTCCAGATCGCGGACGGCGATATATACCCGATCCACATCAAAGGCAATCCCGTATGATAGGGTGATCAACAAGAAGGCTGGCGCGACGGTGACGAGGAGAAAGATACGTGCGTCGCGGACGATGTGGCGGAATTCCTTGCGGGCAACGGCGAGCAGCCGGTGGGTGGACATAGTGTGGGTTAGTGACCAGCCATCAACCATCAGCAGACACCCGATGCTGCTGATCGCTGATGGCTAGCCGCTATCGCAGACGACGTTGCCACTCCTCCTTCAACTCCAGTGAAGTCAGATCATTCCCGGCTTCGAGGAAATCCAGCACCAGCCGATTGAACTTGCTCCGCTCTTGGAGCATGGGGAAATGCTGAGAACCGCCGATCAGCATAGCACGCACGTTGTCGTCACATTCCTGTAGCCATTCCCGCTGCGGCGGCCCGACAAGCGGATCGGCCCCGCCGTGCACCAGGAGCACGGGGATGTCGAGAGCGGGCAACAGGCGGCGCAGGTCGCTCACCATCGCCGAGTGCATAGTGCCCGTGATCGCAGATACGTCCGTCTTGTGCACCTCCAGTTCGACCTCGGGGAAACTAGCCCGCCGGGCTGCCAGCCGCACCAGCGCATCCCCATTCCCAGAGAAACTAGCCAGCGGTCGGTGGATGGCTGCACCGGCCAGAGGCACGCTCACTCCGACTACCCGCTCCACCATCTCCGGGGCTTGGGCGGCAAACTGCAGCGCGACCATGCCCCCCAGCGCATGCCCCACCAGCACAGGACGCCGCCCTCCCACACCTAGATTATCTAGGAACTCACCGAGTTGCTGAACATATGCGCCTATGCTGTAGCGCCCGCTCAGCCGATCCGAATCACCGAAGCCCCACAGATCAAGCGCATAGGTGCGGTACCTGGCCGACAACTCCTCCATGGTCGGGATCCAGTAACGCCAGGAACCCAGCCAGCCGTGGATGAAGATCACCGGCTGTCCGCGTCCGATCACCTCGTAATGTACGAGGCCCTCTCTGATGACAATGGCACTCATCGCCGAACTACCGCCTGGTCGCGTACAGGCAAGCGTTCATCCACGCTTGAATGAACCCCACACACGGGCCCTTTCCTCTGAACGGAACCTGGTACAGACCCCACCCGGCTACTCCGAGATCTCCCCGCGCTCCAGAACCTCCCTGACCTGCCCGC